>Ga0075464_10000721_pt1 | contig 14563 bp, 12 predicted proteins | sample DEB19_08_DNA_5_FD_75068 | JGI IMG/M metagenome (GOLD analysis project Ga0075464, IMG submission 75068) | Aqueous microbial communities from the Delaware River and Bay under freshwater to marine salinity gradient to study organic matter... | ecosystem: Environmental > Aquatic > Marine > Coastal ...
CCAAGCATCCGCTTTTTGCTTTGCATGCAGCAGTAACTTCATTCCATCTGTCTAACCAACCTGTAGAACCACTCACTACAGGAACTCCAAATTCAATACATTTCATCACATTTTCAAAAGCACTATGAGGTCCTGTAAATTCAATTGCCACATCTGCATTTAGTATAGCAGCTTGCGTAAATTCGTGGCTATTTTGCATATCAATGGTAAGGACTATTTCGTGCCCTTTTGCAATCGCAATTTCTTCAATAGCTTTTCCCATTTTACCATATCCTATTAATGCTATTTTCATGCTAGTTTAATTATGCTATTTTGCCGAATTCTTTTTCTTGAGGTGCAATTGTAAAGATAATCCAGATTGCTTTAATAATGGCTGTGAATAAGGTTCAATTCTTAATGACAAGTTGTTGCTTATATCGAATTCTTTTAAATGCCCTGAAACAGTTGCGTCAACTATATTTACACCCCATGCTAAAATAAACCACATGATAGAGTAATCCTTATCCTTTCTAAAAATATTTCTATAACTCTGCAAGGAACCTAAGCTTAAGCTTTTTAACGAGGGGTCTATCAGTGGGATGTCACTAACATCTCCCAATGTTTCTTTAAACCTAGCATCGTAAGCGAATTTGGTTTTATTGTACATGTCGGTATTGTACACATAAGTGCTTGCGGGTATTGCTAGAATTGCATATACAATAGGAATTTTCCAGTATTGCTTATTGTAAGCTTGTCCCCAACCAGGAATTAATGCCGACCTTTTGGTAGCCCTGCTAGGTATATGATGCGGAAGGGTGTCGGTTGTTTTTAAATAGTTGGAATCTTGGCTCCAGCTGCTTAGCTGTGTTAAAAATAGCAGCATCAATAATATTGTTCGCCTCATCCTTTTAGTATTCCTTGTTATATAAATGAATCTTAGCTGATACTTACTTGCATCGCTTCTAGGATCTTATTTAGACTATTTAAATCAGTATATGCTACTGTTATCTTTCCACTACCATTTTTTTGATGTTGTAGTTCCACTTTAGCAGAAAGGTGACTTGATAATTTATCTTCTAATTTTTTATAAACAGGAGAAAGCTGATTTTTATTTTGAGTAGCACCCGCTTTATTAGCATGCCCCATTTTCTTAATCAATTCTTCCGTTTGCCTTACAGTTAAATTTTTCTCCGTAATTTCTTTAAAAAGGAATAATTGCTTATCAATTTCTTTTCCAATAAGTAATTTTGCCAAGCTCACACTAATACGGCCGCTTCTAACAGCCGACTGAATGCTTGGGGGTAATTCAAGTAAACGAATATAGTTGGAGATAGTTGAACGGTCTTTGCCCATTCTTTCAGCAACTTGTTCCTGTGTATAATTCAACTCGTCCATCATACGTTGGTAACTAAGTGCTATTTCAATTTCATTTAAATCTACTCTTTGTAAATTCTCTAGTAATGCTAATTCTAATAATTCTTTATCGTTGCCTAATCTAATATAAGCAGGCACGTCGGTAAGTCCAGCCATTTTAGCTGCGCGGAATCTTCTTTCACCTGCTATTAACTGAAACTTGCCATTTGCTAATACAGCAACAGTAAGCGGCTGTATTAAATCATGCATTTTAAGTGAGTCAGCTAATTCCTTCAATGCTTTTTCGTCAAAATCTTTTCTTGGATTCTTTGGATTTACTTGTATGTCTGATAAAAGAATACGGTTGCTCGCAACTGCTTTTTCAATTGCAGCGGGTTGCACTTTTCCTGCAGGGTTTTTAAACTCTGCATCCATATTTTGTAACAAAGAACGTAGTCCTTTTCCTATTAAATCCTTACTTGGTGTACTCTTGCTCATAGTTAATCAATTATGCGCTCGGCATTACTCATGTTGGTCATGCCATTTTTTTGTAAAATTTCTTTTGCCAAGTTTAAGTAATTCACTGTTCCCTTACTATCTGCGTCATACAAAATAACAGGCTTGCCCACACTTGGCGCTTCACTTAATCTTGTATTTCTATGAATGATGGTAGAAAATACCATGTCATCAAAATGCTTTCTTACTTCACTAACTACTTGGTTGCTTAAACGTAAGCGACCATCATACATGGTCATTAAAATGCCTTCAATTTGCAATTCAGGATTCAGCCTGCTTTGTACAATTTTGATGGTATTCAATAATTTCCCTAATCCCTCTAATGCAAAAAACTCACATTGTACAGGTACGATTACACTGTCAGCCGCAACTAATGCGTTAACGGTAATTAAACCTAAAGAAGGTAAACAGTCAATAATGATAAAATCATATTGGTCCCTAATTGGAACTAAAAGTTCCTTTAGTACGTTTTCCCTATTAGGAAAGTTTACTAATTCTATTTCTGCGCCTACTAAATCAATATGAGAGGGTATTAAATCTAGGTGTGGAATTTCGGTTTTTAAGACAATATCTGATAAAGGGGTATGATTAATCATACCATCATACAAACTAGTGGTAATATTATGTAAATCAAATCCTACCCCTGTAGTGCTATTTGCTTGAGGATCAGCATCGATTAACAATGTTTTGTATTCTAATACGGCTAAACTTGCAGCAATATTAATTGCAGAAGTGGTTTTTCCAACTCCCCCCTTTTGATTCGCTATTCCTATAATTCTTGCCATAAAATGGGTATCCTTAATTTGTGCCAAAAATACGGGATAAATGGTAACAATTAGGTATTAAATTGACGATTCATGAGGCTTTTGACCGTAATTTTACCCTTTAAATAACAATATGCGAAACCCTTTATTTCTTTTCATCTTAGTGGTGGTATTAATTCTAATTGACTTTTACATTTATCAGGTACTAAGGGGCTTGTTTCAAGGGACCATGGCCAGCACCAAAATGACCATTAATGTTGTTTATTGGACTTTGTGTGTTATTAGCCTTGGATCGTTCCTGCTTTTCCCATTCATTACTAATCCCTATTTCAGGCAATATATTTTTTCTATTAGTATAGGTTGGGTAATGGCACAGGTTTTTATGGTACTTTTCTTTTTAATAGATGATATTAGAAGAGGTACTTTTTGGACTGTCGGTCAAATTGCTTCTTCTACGGGTGCAAAATTCATGACTACCGAAAATGGCATCCCTCGTTCGGCTTTTTTAAGTTGGTTAGGTATTGGCGCTTCGTCGACCCTTTTCTTTTCCTTGCTTTATGGTTTTGGCAATAAGTATAATTATAAGTTAGTAAAAAAGAAAGTGGCAATTAAAGGTTTGCCTAGCGCTTTTATTGGTTTTAAAATTATTCATATTAGTGACATTCATAGTGGAAGTTTAAAGGACCCAGAAGCTGTTAAAAAAGGAATTGACTTAATTCAACAACAAAACGCGGACATGGTTTTGTTTACTGGAGATTTAGTAAACGACAGGGCTACAGAAATGACTAATTGGATGGAAGTATTTAATAAAATAAAAGCGCCACAGGGCGTGTTTAGTATTTTAGGGAATCATGACTATGGGGATTACGTGAGTTGGGATAGTCCCGAAGCAAAAACAAAAAATTTGCAAGACCTAATGCAAGTGCATGACAATTTAGGATGGCGTTTACTAATGAATGAAAATGTTAGAATTGTGAAGGAGGGCGCCTACATTCAATTAGTTGGAATTGAGAATTGGGGAGCGAAAGCGAGGTTTCCTAAATATGGGAAAATGGATATTGCCATGGAGGGAGTTCACAAAGAAGACCCAATTATTTTAATGAGTCATGACCCTAGCCATTGGGACGCACAAGTGATTACAGCATATCCTCAGATAGATTTAATGCTATCGGGACATACACATGGCATGCAATTTGGTTTAGAAAATCCTTACTTCAAATGGAGTCCTGTGCAATGGGTGTATAAGCAATGGGCGGGTATTTATAAGAATGGCGAGCAGCAATTATACGTGAATAGAGGCTTTGGATTTTTAGGCTATCCAGGTAGGGTAGGTATTATGCCTGAGGTTACTTTGATTGAATTAGTTTAATTTTGATTTCATAAACTTGATTTAATAAATAGAACCTCCCTTAGTAACTAATTTTAATCTCAGGCGTTTTACTAACAACACAAACTATTTTATGAAAAAAATTATTGTTTTATTTACATTACTTGTTACGATACAAGCTAGTGCGCAGCAAAAATTTGCAATTGGTATAAAAGTAGGGCAGAACTTATCGTCGGTTAACAATGTTTATGTAGACAGGCATTCGGCGTCTTACCATATTGGAGCTACTGTACAATTAGGTATTACCAAAGCAATTAGTCTTGTGCCAGAAGTTATTTTAACACAAACGAAATTAGAAGCAGGCCCTAATCCGCTAAACCTTTCAGTGAATACCATTACTAAACCAGAAACCTATCATTTAAACTACTTAGCCATTCCTGTATTGTTACAAGTAAAACCGTTTAAAGGTTTTTTACTACAAGCGGGGCCTCAATATTCTATTTTGATAGACCAGAAAAAAGATGGCATTGAAAATGCTTCTCTTGCTTTTAAAAACGGAGAATTTGCATTTGTAGGTGGCGCTAAAGTTGATTTAGGCGGCTTTTTCCTTTATGGCAGGTATGTAATTGGCATGGAAAACGTTGCTTCGTTTAATGAACTTCAAGCACAACTAAATGACGAGGCTCAATGGAAAACAAAGCAATGGCAAGTAGGAGTTGGTATAAACTTATTTAATTTTTAATTGATTTCTTAAGGAAGTAATACCGCTCTCTATATTAATTAGTGCAGCGGCGTTTTCTTTAATAAATCCATTATCCTTAATGTCGCCTACAACAGCCTTCATTTCTTCTTCATTTAAATAAACCATTTTTCTAAAGTCGTTACTATAGTCTTTGGCTCTTGTTTGTTGAATGCTTTTAGTGGTGTGTCGCTGAATTAAAAGATACCTGTCTAACCAATCATTTAGTTGCTTAATACTTATTGCATTTACCTTTGTTTGTGTAACTAATCCCAATGTGTATAATGCGTGGTTCGTCTTTTGTTTTTCATATTTCAGGGAGGCGTTTTCATAGAATTCGTGAATCTGATCCCATTCAGTAACTTTATCGGCTTTTATTTTATTTAGTAAAGCTTTTACATTTTTTTGTGGGATAAGTTGCCCGCCAACATTAAACCATTCAATATCACTTTCGTTTGTATTTATAGATTTAATGGTACTCATGACTGCCTTTCCGTTTTTGTCTTCAACACAATTCAGTAAACCGTCCATTCCATACACGAAAAGCATATCATCAAATGCCTGATAAGCTTCCTGACACTTTATAAGCCTAGTTTTGCGTTTACTGTTTTCAAAGCCTTCTACAAACACATCTAATTTAGCAATCTCTCGACTAGTTTTTGTGGTTAACAATTTATCACCTAGGAGTATTAATTTATCCTCGTTTAATTGTGCCGTTTTCTTCTCCTTTGCCAGGTGCGCTTTAGCTACCGCAATAGCGATTATTTTCTTTGAATGTATTAATTCATTTACGGAGTCGGGCGCTAAATAAGCATATTCAAAAATGGGTGATTTAGTAATTCGTTTATCTCTGTCCACATATTTCCATGCGTTGCGCGCTAACGCATAAAAATTATATAAGAACCAGTAACCCGGCATAATTATTAATTCGTCTTTAACAGGGTCATTACTTACTAATGAAAAAGGAATAGGAATATTTAGTTCGTAATTGTAGTCGCCTTTATTTAATAAAGTAAAACTTGCAAAAATTGAATTGTGTTTAATACTTACACATAGTCCTGGCCAGAAGCCTCTTCCCATTATAACCTCTCCGTCCGCGCCACGACTATTGTGGTTTGATCCAATAGTGGCACCGGCTGCAATATTGCTTTGCCCCATTACTAGCGCCGCACACAGGAATGAATTATTATGGTGTTGCTCGTGAGCTGGGAAAATAAGCGAGTTTAATACTTCGCAGCAAGAAATGGTGGCATTGGGTCCCAAAAAGGAATTAATTAATCTTGCACCATATTTTAATTGAGAATAGTCGGAAAGTATAAATCTTACTGCCTTAATTCCGTAGAATATTCTACATCCATATCCTATGATACCATTCACTAATTCGCATCCTTCTCCAATTTGTGTCCTTGCCTCTGGAGCTGAATTAATAGTAATATTTTTTATTTTATTTGCACCTTTTAAATAGGCGTCAGAACCTATCCACACGTCTTTAATAATTTTACAGTTTTTAATTACTGTTCGGTCACCAATTTTTCCATAATAGCCAAGTTTGTTGTCAAATCTTTTTTCAGTTAGTTCAATAAATTTTTGCTGAAGGGTATCATCATGTCTATTTCTTGTCCATAAATAAGCATCACCTGATGTCATGCCATTAAAGGGTAACACTTTTCTGCCAGTATTTTCATTGCACAACTCCATCCATATACGAACCGATTCATCTTCCCCCTTCTTTATAATACCATTTCCAAATTTTGTATGGTTAGTGGTGACTAACTCGTTTACATTCGTAATGATTACTTCATTTCCAATAATATAATGCGACAAGTAGTTTACATTATGAATGGCTACATTATTTCCAAAGTCCGCACTTATAATAGTCGAATTATATATACCAACAGGTACCACTAAATCACTAAATGATAGGCAAGTTCTTTCTAAGTTTCCAATTCTAACAAGCCCAAAAAAAGAGCAGTTTTTAACTAGTTCAGGGTTAAATGCCTCTGATACCAATAGTTTACTCCAGTCGTCACTCGTGTTCCTATTACGTACTAAAATTTCAATTTCAAGTGCAGTTAGGCTTCGGTGTTTATTGCCGCTCCTGTTTTGTTGATTGCGTAAATAATATTCATCTTTCCCTTTTGGCAAATCTTTAATAAAACCATAGCCTAGTTCATTGATGGGCAATTTTTTAATAATATTCATGCGACTCGTTTATTTGGTAAATAATACAGGATGTATTTTATTCCATTTTGTAGCAGCTTGATAAGCTGCTGCTATTTTCAAAATATTGGCTTCGTCATATAAGTTACCTACAAAGCTGATACCTGTTGGCAAATTATATTTTTTATCAAAACCGCTTGGTACACATACCACAGGGTGTCCTGTTAAGTTAGTGATTGCGGACTGGTTTCCTTCCGCACCGCGAGAAGGGCAGATAATGGCATCAAATTGCTGAATCACTTTGTTTACTTCTTGCATTAAAACGGTTCTATGCCTTTGTGCATTTATGTATTCAACTGCAGGAACAAACCTTGCAGTCCTAAACTGGTTTGGCCAATCGTTTTTTGCTTGTCTAGTTAATTCGTCATCAATATTTAATCTGGTCATTTCGTCAAATTGAGCTGCACATTCAGCGCCAATAATTACATCCATTATATTGAAATTGTAAACGCCGCTGTCTGGAAAATTCACGGGAATTAATTCAACACCTAGTTGTTTGAATACTTCTAAGGCCTTCCATTCGTTGCTACTTGTATCCTTAATTTTATTGAAATAATTTTTAGCATAACCTATCTTAAGCTGTTTAATATTTTTATTGGGTTCGTAATTAAACGGCATATTCACTGCAGAAAGGTCCTTGCCATCGGTGCCATGTATATAATTAAAAACAATAGCTGCGTCATTTGCCGACCTGCATATAGGACCTACTTTATCAAGGCTATAACTTAATGCCATAGCGCCACTGCGGCTGATAGTGCCAAAAGTGGGCCTTAAGCCAGTAGCACCACAAACTGTGGCTGGGGAAACAATACTTCCCCATGTTTCAGTACCAATTGCAAATGGTACCAAACCTGCAACAGTTGCCGAGGTGGAACCCGCCGAGGAACCTGATGACCCATTTTGTAAATTCCAAGGATTTCTAGTCCTTCCTCCATACCAATAGTCACCCATTGCTAATGCACCTAATGTAAATTTAGCTACTAATACTGCACCGGCTTCTTTAAGTTTTGTATAAACAAATGCGTCTTCTTCAATACGTTGGTTTTTATAAGGTGCGGCACCCCATGTTGTTTTAGTATTTTTTATAGCAAATAAATCCTTTAATCCATAGGGGATGCCGTGTAATAAACCTCGATATTTTCCTGCCTGAATTTCTTTATCGGCATTATTGGCTTGCTCATAAGCGATTTCTTCTTGAATACTAATTACACATTCTAGTGTATCACCATATTTTTTTATCCTGTCAATGAAGAACTTGGTTAATTCAAGTGAGCTGATTTTTTTCGTTTGTATTAAGGACGCCAACTGGTCAATTGTAAAAAATGCTAATTCATTTCTGTCTTTTGGCAAGGTTACATTGCTAGGCTTATTCCAGTTAATTGGGTGCTGCTTTTTATTAAACTCCATCCCTGGCAATTGGGGGGTTTGCCATAAACTCAATGGAACATTATTATTAAGGGTCAACTTATGCATAGCCTTCAAATTGCCTAAATTGTCGACCACATCAGAATAGAGGGTATCTATTTCTTTTTGCGTAAACCTTAAGTCAAATACTTTTGAAGTACTAATTAAGTCGCTTTTTTGAATAAGGGTATCCTGTGCATTTGCAGCAGTACAAAAAATAAGGGAAACCAATAAAAGTAGACGCATTTGATATAACAATTTTGTTATATCAAATATACTAATAGCGCCTCGGTTTAGCGTTACCAAATCTACTTTTCTGACTAGCTCCGTTTGAATTTTTGGCCCTAGAATGGCCTGAATTGCCACGGCCTTGCTTCTGGGGTTCTTGAACAGCATCGTGATCCATTAAAGGATATGGATGATTTTCTATAACGGGGATCTTTTTGGCTATCAGTTTTTCAATATCTCTTAAAAATTCCTTTTCGCTTGCATCACAGAAAGAAACTGCAGTACCATTTGCGCCAGCACGTCCTGTCCTTCCAATTCTGTGGACATAGGTTTCAGGTATATTAGGAATCTCGAAATTAATCACATAAGCTAGGTTGTCAACGTCAATTCCTCTTGCTGCAATATCGGTAGCCACTAAAACGCGCGTAGTTTGCTCCTTAAAATTAGTTAAGGCGCGTTGTCTTGCATTTTGAGATTTATTACCATGAATAGCTTCTGCCTTTATGCCAAATTTGATTAAAGTATTCACAACCTTGTCTGCACCATGTTTTGTGCGTGTAAAAACTAAAGCAGTTTTTATATTCGTGTCCTTTAATAACTCAATTAGTAAAGAATTCTTATTGTGCTTGTCAATAAAGTAAACCGATTGATCAATAATTTCAACAGTAGAAGATACAGGAGTTACGGTCACTTTTTCAGGGTGAAATAAAATAGTATTTGCTAGTGTAACAATTTCTGGAGGCATGGTAGCTGAAAAGAAAAGTGACTGTCTTTTTTTAGGAAGTACTGCAAGTAGTTTCTTTACATCATGCACAAATCCCATATCTAACATTCTGTCTGCTTCGTCTAAAACAAAAATTTCAACATCTCTAATGCTAATAAATCCTTGGTTCATTAAATCTAATAACCTGCCAGGAGTTGCAATAACTACATCCACTCCGTTTCTAATTGCAGTTACTTGGGGCCCTTGTGAAACGCCGCCAAAAATAACAGTACAATTTAAGGGTGTATGCCTTCCGTAGGCGTTAAAACTTTCTGCAATTTGTATTGCTAATTCTCGCGTTGGCGTAACTATTAAACTTCTAATTTTTTTACGCTTTTCGCCAGTTGCATTTTGTAATAATAACTGTATAATAGGTAAGGTAAAAGCTGCTGTTTTGCCTGTGCCGGTTTGCGCACAGCCTAAAAGGTCCTTACCGCTTAAAACGATAGGAATTGATTGGGCTTGGATAGGTGTTGGTGTCGTATAACCTTCTTCGTAAAGCGCTAATAATAATGGCTCTATAAGGTGTAGGGACTTGAAATTTGTACTCATAATGGGCTGCAAGATACGCAATTTAAATTTGACCTATTATTAAGCCTATATTTGTATTGCAATTTGCATATAATTTAGTGCATGTTTGTTCAAATAATTACCCAATGAAAATAGCGTTTTTTTCCACCCAAGTGTATGATAAGCAATTTTTTATAGAACATAATAATAACCATTTTGATTTAGATTTCTTTGAAGTTTCCTTGTCCATGCAAACAGTGGATTTAATCAAAAATTGTATAGCTGTTTGTGTTTTTGTGAATGATCATATTAATGCTGAAGTAATGGAAGCCTTGTCGGCAAAGGGGGTAAAAATAATTGCCCTGCGTTGCGCAGGCTTTAATAATATTGACCTCGCAAGTGCAAAAGCTAATAATATTAAAGTTTGTCGTGTGCCCGCTTACTCTCCTTCCTCTGTAGCCGAGCATGCTGTTGCAATGATTATGACTTTAAATAGAAAAACACATAAGGCATATAACAGAGTTAGAGAGCAAAATTTTTCATTGCTTGGCTTGTTGGGGTTTAATTTAGTGGACAAGCAAGTTGCCGTAATTGGTACTGGAAAAATAGGGGTAGCATTTGCCAAAATAATGCATGGTTTTGGTTGCCGTGTTACTGCATTTGACTTATTTGAAAATCCCGAATTAACTGCAATGGGTATTGAGTACAAGCCGCTGCTTTCTATAATAAAAGAAGCAGATATTATTTCATTACATTGTCCATTGACCGAACAAACACAGCATATGGTAAATGATGCTTTTTTGGGTCAAACTAAAAGTGGGGTAATGATTATTAACACAAGCAGGGGAGGCTTAATTGATACCAATGCGGCTATTGAAGGTTTAAAGTCAGGGCATATTGGTTATTTGGGAATAGATGTATATGAACAAGAAGAAAAATTGTTCTTCAGGGACCTTTCGGCTGAAATTATTTCGGACGATGTTATTCAGCGTTTAATGAGTTTCCCCAATGTACTTATTACAGCACATCAGGCCTTTTTTACTAAAGAAGCAATGGATCAGATCTCTACTATTACTTTGAACAATATTAAGGAATTAAATGATAACGCTGATTTTAATGAAGGCGGCACTGTATTAGTATAAAGGTGACTATTTTTTGTGAACCAAATGGTAAGATTCTTGAATAAAGCTGAGCACTACTTTCGCTTGCATGTGCCTATTAATATGCAAAGTGTTCCAGTGTTTCTTATTCATATGATATCCCGGGAAAACATATTCGTTATAGGTTTCCCTTTGTTCTAATATATCTTCCGGACTTGCTTTATAATTCATGGACAATGGCTCCGATGCTAAATTTAAAATAATAAATATTTTACCTTTCGTTTTCAATACAACTAAGTCTGGTCCAAAAGGGAAGGATTCTTCAGTTTCGGGTAGTGAAAGTGCAAATCCAAGTATTTCATCTATCTCCATATCAATCCAGTTTAATCCTTAATGTGCTGAATATGCATTTGATTATGCATTACCTTAAACCATAAGGTTGGGAATAAGGATAATAACATCATGCCAGGGTAGCCTGTAGGCATTTGTGGTGCATTGTCAGTGTTGCGCAGAATTTGATATTTACGAGATGCCATATAATGATGGTCGCTATGTCGGCTTAGTTCAAATAATAATAACCTACCTAAAACATGATTGCTATTCCAGCTATGTTCCGGCTGTACGCGTTCGTATTGGTTGTTAGTTGTTTGTTGCCTTGTTAAACCATAATGCTCGATATAATTTACAGTCTCCAGCAATAGTGCCCCAATAAGCGCGGCTACTATAAATAAAAGGGTAATGGTAAATCCAAAGAAGAAATAGAGACACAACACAAAACTGAGTTGTAATATTTGGAATAGAAACATTTCATTATTGACCTGGTAAAACAATTTATTCTTTTTCTTGGCTTCTTGAATAGCAATATGCCATGCACTTTTATAGGTGCCTATTAAAGTTTGAGGCCAAAATAAATACAGAGATTGATTTAGTTTGGCTGTACTTGGATCATGAGGCGTAGCGACATGCTTATGATGCCCCTTGTTATGTTCTATAAAAAAATGCATGTACAAGCTTGTTAGTAATAGCGACTTTGCTAAAAACTGGTCAAACACGTTAACTCTATGGCCTAATTCATGTGCAACATTAATCCCAAAAGTACCACAAAGCAATCCCATGCTTAACACGCGGCCAGTTACTTCAAGTGATGTTAAATTTGCAAAATCAAAATTTGACAAGAATAGCCACAGTGAATAATATTGCAAAATCACGGCCAAGTATAATATAAAATCGTAGGCTTTATTTTTTTTGGCAAGTTCTTCTTCAACTTGGTCTAGGTTATTACTATTTGGCTTTATTAATAGTTCTAAAAGGGGAACAAGGAAAAAAGTGAATAGCAAAGGAAGCCAACAATAAATGCCTTTATTTGTAAAAGCTAAAATTCCTAGCGCTTGCAAGGCGAAGGGAGTCAAGTATTTAAGCGATTTTATAGAAGTAATCATACTTGGAAGTTAAGGAAATTTGAACAAAATCACCTTTTCAAACACTGAATTTTAGGCAAGCTTTATTCCACCGTTACCGATTTTGCTAAATTACGAGGTTTGTCTACATCAATGCCTTTAGCCACACCTACATAGTAACTAAGCAATTGCATGGGTAGTACGCTTAATAAAGGGGCAAATACTTCGTCAATTTCTGGCACATACATGATATGGTTTGTCATAGTAGGTAATACCTGATCACCTATACTTGCTACGGCAATTATTTGTCCTTTTCTTGCTTTTATTTCTTGCACATTAGAAACTACTTTATCATAATATAAATCCTTAGTAGCGACAAATACTACAGGTAAGTTTTCGTCCACTAAGGCTATTGGTCCATGTTTCATTTCAGCTGCAGGGTAACCTTCGGCGTGGATATAAGTAATCTCTTTTAATTTAAGGGCTCCTTCTAATGCGATTGGAAAATTATAGCCACGTCCTAAATATAAAAAGTCTTTTGCGTCTTTAAATTGCATTGCAATTTTCTGAATGGTACTAGTGTCAGCTAATATTTCTTTTACTTTTTCAGGTACAGCAGCCAACTCATTTAACAAATGTACATACCGGTCGTTGCTAATACTGCCTTTTGATTTTGCTATCTTTAAAGCCATCATACTTAAGACAGCTAATTGTCCGGTAAATGCTTTTGTGCTTGCTACGCCAATTTCAGGTCCAGCATGTGTATAAGCTCCTGCGTCACTTAAACGCGCAATACTACTTCCAACTGCATTTACAATTCCGAAAATAAATGCACCTTTTTCTTTTGCACTTTCTAATGCGACTAAGGTATCGGCAGTTTCGCCACTTTGTGAAATGGCAATAATTACATCTCCAGGATGTATAACAGGATTGCGGTATCTAAATTCTGACGCATATTCCACTTCTACAGGAATACGACATAATTCTTCAATTAAATATTCGGCATATAAACCAGCATGCCAGCTTGTGCCACAAGCCACAATAATAATGCGGGATGCATTTGCTAAAGCTTCAATATGGTTATCGACGCCTGCCATCACAATTTGTTGTTGTTCGTGTAATAACCTTCCTCTTAAACAGTCAAATATAGTAGCAGGTTGTTCGAAAATTTCTTTCAACATAAAATGGTCGTAACCGCCTTTTTCAATAGCCGCCAATTCCATATCTAGTTTTTGAATAAAAGGAGTCTGCTTTTCGTTCCCTAAATTTTTCAAAATAAGTTCATCCTTTTTTACAATTGCTATTTCGTAGTCGTTTACATATACTACTTCTTTTGTGTATTCAATAATAGGAGAGGCGTCACTTGCTAAAAAATGTTCATTTTTCCCAATGCCAATAACTAGAGGGCTTCCTTTTCTTGCGGCAATAATTGTTTCAGGATCGTCTTGGTCAATTAATAAAATACAGTAAGCACCTACAATTCTTTTTAAAGCAATGCGTAATGCTTCTTCTAAACTGCTTTTGTTATTGTCTTGTATGTCTTGTATAAAGTTAAGTAGTACTTCGGTGTCGGTATCACTTTTGAAAGTGTACCCTTTTGATAGCAGGTCTGTTTTTATTTGAACATAGTTTTCGATAATGCCATTATGCAGCATTGCTAACCTTCCATTATTAGACAGGTGCGGATGTGCATTTCTGTCAGAAGGTTCGCCATGGGTTGCCCAACGCGTATGACCAATTGCAATATGCGCATGTAAATCTTTCCCAATAACTGCTTCTTCTAATTCAGCTACTTTACCTTTTTTCTTATACACTAATAATTGATTGTCCTGAATAAGGGCAACGCCAGTACTATCGTATCCACGATATTCTAATCGCCTTAAACCTTTTATAACAACAGGATATGCTTCTCTATTTCCGATATAGCCTACAATGCCACACATATATTAACAATTTAAGTGAATGAAAAACTTATCCAAAAATAGACATTAATAAATTAACTAATATTAAAAATTAGTTCAAAATGTCAAAACCTTTAAGGTAATTACTATTATGTATAGAAATTATAGAAGTGTTCCGTGCAAAAATTGGTAGGCCAAACTAAAGTAAATTAAAATAGCAGTGACGTCCACCAATGTGGCTACGAAAGGAGCAGAAGATACTGCTGGATCGGCGCCTAGTTTTTTTAGTACAATAGGCAACATTGAACCCGTGATCGTTCCCCAAATAACAACACCTACTAATGTCAAACCAATAGTGCCAG
>Ga0075464_10000722_pt1 | contig 14555 bp, 22 predicted proteins | sample DEB19_08_DNA_5_FD_75068 | JGI IMG/M metagenome (GOLD analysis project Ga0075464, IMG submission 75068) | Aqueous microbial communities from the Delaware River and Bay under freshwater to marine salinity gradient to study organic matter... | ecosystem: Environmental > Aquatic > Marine > Coastal ...
TAGTAGTTGTAAAGTCGTTCAATCTCGGTCTTGTCCTCTGGCTCGCCCTCAATCTCTACGAAACCGTACTGTTGCACTGGTACATGGGCAGTTATCTTCATAGCTCGCCCAATCCATACACGTCACTCAAATCATCATTGTAACCCTTATCATCTAGCCATACCGTAAAGTCACTAATCGTTGGTGTGGTCTTTGTTCTGTCACACTCTGCTACAAACAAATCAAACAACTGCTCTGTGGTGTCCATTACTTCACTCATTTTCGCTTTCCTCTCTTGCGTCATCTTCTAATTTACCCTGTAATTCGTCGCACTCTTTGCACTCTCTTAGATGTTTAATTGAGTTCATGTTGTGTGCGGTCTCAACCTTTGGCTTCTTGACTTCTAGCAGTATGCTATCAGCCACCGCTTGTACATCAGTTATTATTAAATCGTACATCTTGTCCTTTCTTTATAGCTACATTATAGTGTATCTATATGCTGTATGCAAGTAGATAATCTGTTATTTATGCACAGGTTTAGATTTCTGAATCTTTGCCTTGTCCCAAACTTCGTCGTAAAGCACCTGCACCTTATCGCCAACTTTGAAGTCCACGCCATAGCCTGTAACCTCTAACGTGCCGTACCTGCTCGACTCAACAATGGCATGAGTACGACTGTGCTCTTTGCCGTCTTTGACCCATTTTTCGACCCATTCAATGCTTAGTATCACGCCCATATCACACCTCGTTCTGGTAGATGTTAATCACTCGTTGTAGGTGGTCTAGTTTATAGAAACATGAACCAGATAACAAAACTGCTTCTGTGCGACCCAAAACAGTTTTCCTGCTTAATACAAAACCACTGTATTCTGGTCGATAAGTTATTTTCCAGTGTTTGTTTGTGTCAATATATTTAATGTCAATTTTGCCCATTACTGTAATTCGTACTTCATACCGTCTTTGGCTTTTGTATTCTTTTTTGTAGGTATATTATTAGGCTCGGTCTTAAATGTTTTGTATAACATAAAGCCCATTAGCCAACCTGAACATATTAGGAATAGCCCCACGTATGCCATCTTAAAATAATCTTCAAACATAGCAACGACTAACGGATTAAATATCCCCGACCCAACCATTGCAACCATTGTAATTTTTTGAACTTTTGTAAAGTGTATCATCTTATCTGCCCCCTTTTAATTTATAGTGTTTTGGCTTGCGTATAGCCCGCCCAATCGTTACCAATATTATTGTAGTAGTTACCGCTATCAGCCAAAAGAAAACGGCTTGAGCGTGTAACACAATATATATGCCCATCATTTACCCCCCTTATAGTCGCACTCATACCACTTTTGAGTAGCATTTCCCACTAGCTCGCAATGGCTTTTAAATTTATTTACTTGTATCTGCCCTGCCACCCAAAACCCTATTAAGATTAGAGTAGCTAAGAGTATATATCGTGTTTTAGGCATTTTGTAGCTCTTCTGCTTCATTTAACGCTTCAATAGCGTGTTCAGCTAACTCGTACCAATTAACTTCGTCTAAAAATGCATTAGCGTAACTCTTTACTAATCCATTGCTGTAATTATCATCTGATACGTCTAACGCTAATGCTTCGTTAACGTAATCTTTGATACAATCCGCCATGTCTCGTATCGACATCTCTTTTTGCTCTTTTAACCAATCATCTTCGCCCTCAAACATACCCTGAACATAGTCATCTACTAGCTCAAGCTGCACTCGCCATGTAGCGTAATTAGTCCAGCCGTTATACTTATTATCTTCTGCACTCATATCTTGTTACCTCTTATATATATTATTTAATGTTTAATTGCTTGTGAGCAATGCCCTGATACCCTAACGGCACTATTGTGGGATTCGCACCCAAAGCCTAAGCCATAGCCGAGCGTTATCAGGACGCTACTCATAAACATTGATTAAAGCGGGTAACTGTTCTAGCCGTCATAGGCAACGCCTGTTAGCTTGTGTCGTTGCCCGCCCAATCATTACAGTACAGGTTGCCAGTCATAAGACTAGCAAGATTGTTATGCGTTGCGTAACCATGAGTTATACACTCTGTCGTAGTTGCCATTGTGATATTTGTTAGCAATATAACTGAATATAGTTTCTCTGGTGTAGCTATCAACTCCGTAAGCAGTGCCGTATTCCTGCATAATTTCATAAACCTTTGATGGCTCGTCTTTTATGCGCCGACACATACGGTTAAGATGTGAGATGTTAGCGGTAAACCCGCCCACCTTCTTAATATCTTGTAATGTTATTTGCATGATTATCTCCTTATTATGGTTGACAATCTGTACTGTATTTTCGTCTTGCCGACCGCTTTGTGTGTCGCTCAATTCTTGCCACCTTATTCTGCGGTTGTGGCTACCCGTTTAAATTGTTAATGTTCAACCTTACACTAACCATTATAGTGTATGTCGATAGTGTATGTCAATATACTTTATGGTTATAATGGTATAAATAGCCTTGTCACCTCTGTTAAGCATCTCAATTATTACAACATAAGCTATATGGTTATAAGGTGTAGAATACCGCCCGCTCAATACAATGGCTATAATAATGAATAGATATACATATACATAAGAAAACACGCTCAAATCGACTGTATATACGTTATAAGCTATGTTATAGTACCCTTATGCAATCAGAATCAAGTCAGACTATATCCGCCACACAAGCAAATGATTTAAGAACTATTAGTAAGCCTAATAAGAGACAGCAACAGTTTATAAAGAATTGGTTAGACCCTAACTCGGATACGTTCGCTAATACATATCAATCTGCCCTAGTTGCAGGCTATTCAGAAAAAACAGCTAGAGTATTGACTGCTAATAGTAGGAATACGCCTTGGATAACAGAGGTAAAGCAACTATTATTACAGTATGAACCGCAACACATCTATGCAGGTATACAGAACATAGCTAACAGTGGTAAACAGGACAGAGACAAGCTCAGAGCATTAGAGTTATTAGCTAAGATACAAGGTATGTTCATTGAGCGTACACAGAGCGACATAACAGTAAACTTCACTAACAGTGTACCCCGCCCAATCGTAGATATAACAGAGGTAGAAGGCAATAAATAATAACTATGCCGACCCTAGGGAACCCTTAAAAACCCAGTGGGGTAGTTATCGAGTCGGGTAGTTTAATTTGATTTCTGAGCGTGACAGATTGGCTTAATTGAAACTAAGGGGTTAAAATTAAAAATCCCCTTGATTATAACTATACTGGCTAGTATAATGTATAGTACAGTATAACGTATAAGGAGTATAGATGCCGCAGATAACAGTGTATGTAAGGAACGAAGATATGGACCAGTGGAAGTCCATCGAGAAGAAGGCGGAGTTTATCCACCAAGCCCTGTCGGGAAATGTAAATGGTAAGGAGTTTAAATACACAGAGAGCCCCAAGCTAGAAGTAACCCAGAAACCAACATTAAACATTCCTGGCGCAGTTAGGGGAAATGAGTTTGTTCCTAAACCACCCGACCCAGAAACAGGCTATCCATGTTGCAAAGCTAATAAGCCTTGTAAGCATTGGCAGTGGGACGAGTTAAAGAGTGTGTGGGTGAATCAAATAACTCTAAAGGAGCGTGAGGCATGACAAATAGAACAGCTAAGAGGCTAATCAAGGTTGGGGAAGAACTCTGCGAACTACTGGAGTGTTTAATCGTTACTCTAGCTGATGATGAAACTAATATGAGTGCATTTCAAACTTATTTTGATAGAGACCACGATTCTGATATGTGGCCCGAGAGTAAGGTATAATCCTTATATGGCTTTACCAGTAAAAGTTCCAGACTACGAACCTTCTGCTAGACAGATAAAGTTTCACACTAGCACAGCTTTTGAGACTCTTTATGGTGGAGCGGCAGGTGGTGGTAAGACAGCGGCTATCGTAGCCGAGGCTATTACCTACGGATTAGAGAACGCTAAGGCTCGTATTTATATTTTTCGTAAGACAATCCCTGAGTTAAAGCAGTCTATTGTTCCAGAGATTTATAAACAGGCAGCGGCTTATATTGAGAGTGGGGGTATGAAGTATAATTCACAGGACCGTACCTTTGTTTTTAGAAATGGCTCGATTATACAACTTGCCTACCTAGAAAACCCACAGGATATGTTTAGATACCAGTCAGCTGAAATACATTTATTACTATTTGATGAGCTTACTCACTTTTCCCAAGAAGAATATGAGTGGGTGAAATCTCGTGTTCGTGGTATGACTGATGCTCCTAAGAAAGTTATGTGTGCTACTAACCCTGGAAACATTGGTCACGCTTGGGTTAAAGCTTATTTTATTGACATTGTTAGTCCTGAAACAATATATACAGAACAACGTAGTGGTAAGAGTAGACAGTTTATTCCAGCTAAAGTTACTGACCATATTGACGTAAACTTTCAAAAAGAATACACATCTGTCCTAAACTCTATGTCAAACCCTGATTTAAGGAGGGCTTTGCTTGAGGGCGATTGGGATATTTTTGCAGGGCAGGCGTTTACTGAGTGGAAACGTGAGACTGAGGACGGAAAACCTTGGCACGTTATTGCACCTTTTGTTATTCCACCTCATTGGGTAAGATGGTTTGCTTATGACTATGGATATAACTCATACGCTGCAGGACTTTGGTTTACTCGTGACCCTTCTACTGAACGAATCTATATTTATAGAGAGTTTTATGAGAGCGAAATGGCTGTTAGTAAACAAGCAGAACAGATTATAATGATTGACCAGTCAGAAGGACTACGATTAAGACTTGCTGACCCATCTATCTGGAAACAAAGTGGAAACGTGGAAACTGGCGAGAACATAGCTACCATTTTCCAGAAATCCGACTTAATATTTCAACCAGCTAACAATGATAGACTTGCAGGAAAGAACGTAGTTCACGAAATGCTTGCACCTGCTGCCGACGGTTTGCCTAAATTACAGGTATTTTCTAACTGTGTGAACTTTATACGCACTGTTCCAGCCCTACCTATAGACCAAAATCGCCCAGAAGATATTGATACTCGTGCAGAGGACCACATTTATGACTGTGCTAGGTATGGTTTGATAAACCAACGCCCTGGAACAATGCCAGAGCCACAGATAAACCAAAATCTTGTAAATCAACGCCAAAAATATGCTAGATTTTAGTAAAATATGGTAAAATGCAGATAACTGGGCTTGAAGGACGTATGAATAAAAAAACTGAAACCTCAAATATAGAAAACAAAACACCCGAAAAAGATTACGTTCAGATAGCTGTTGATGGTTGGAACAGTTCTTGGGAATATGCCTCTGGTGCTTATCATCAAAACTGGCAGGATATGGCCGATTTGTATGATAGCAAGCGTATTATGGTTGGTTATAACGGTATTTCAGATACTTTCGTACCTATGTCTTTTTCCACTGTTGAAACTATGGTTGCTGCAACTGCTGGTGACAAACCACTAGTAGAGTTTATGCAAACTAAACCCGAACAAGCTACAAATGTAGAAGTTCTTAACGGATTATTCTCTTATTATTGGGATTTAGACAACTGGACCAATAAACTTATCACTCACTCCCGAATATTTTTCAAAATAGGTACAAGCGTACTTTTTGTTTATTGGAACATCGACCACCCAGAAATTAAAGTAGTGCCTTTGCGAGATTTCTTTATTGACCCTACAGCTACTATTCTTAATTACCAAAATGCACGTTATATGGGTTACCGATTCTTAGCTGATATTGACACCCTTAAAGCAGAACAAGTAATAAATCCAGATACACAAGAAGTTGAAGATAAATACCAAAACCTAGACAAGGTTACTGGCGGATATAGTTCTGGTGATGAAACTGACAAAGAGTACAAAGATACACACATGGGTTCAACTCTTAGTGATGAGGCCCAAAAGAACCAAGTTGAAGTTATTTGTTACTGGACTAAAGAAGAAGTTTGGTACGTTGCTAACCGAACAACTGTTATTTACAAGTCTAAGAACTACTTTAAGGAACGACAGCAATTCTTGGGCTGGGAAAACCCAGAGGGTATGTATCCATTTGTTATTGACTCTTTCTTACCTGATGAAAGCCTACTCTACGGAACTTCAGTCCTACAGTCTATTGCTAAACCACAGGAACTATTAAACGACCTTACTAACCAGAACGTAGACGCTGTTTCTTGGTCACTAGACCCAGTTATGGAACTTGACCCAATGTACGCTTCTTATATTGATAAAATTAAGAACGTTACTGGTGCAGTTTATCCGTTTAAGCCTGGAAGTTTATCTGCAGTTAATAAGCCAATGATACCAAGTAATGCTTTTAACGAACGCTCAAACATTAAGAACGAAATCCGAGAAACTACAGCAGTTGATGAAATCATTAAAGGTATCTCTTCTCCTAGCCGAACTACTGCTACTGAAGTTAAGGCTCAGGTTGCTAGTGCTGGGCGACGATTTGATATTATTATCTCTCAGATGGAAAATGGTGGGTATTACCGACTTGCTAAGTTAGTTTTCCAACTTGTACAGATGTACGTTACACAACCTACTATGTATAGGGTTATTGGTAAGACTGGTGTTGATTGGCAAAGTTTTGACCCAAATATGTTTAAGGGTGATTATGAGCCACGAGTTAAACTTAAAGCTACACTTGATGAACAAAAAAATAAAAAGATGCGTGATTTGAAAGAACTATTCACTTCTATGTTGGGTAACCCTTATGTAGAACAAGCCGCACTCACACGTATCATTATTCAAAAAGCCTTTGACCTAGAACCAGATGAAGTAGATATGTTAATGGTAGACCCACAGGCACAAACAGCAGCTCAAGGTGATAATAAGCAAAAACCAGAAAAGACCCCAGAACAAATCGCTCTTGAAGGTATTGCTAAGAGTTACGTCAATACTAACCCAGATGTACAAGCACAACTTGAAGAAATGGCTGGCCTACAAAGTTCAGTAGCTCACGAAGGTGCAATGCAGTCACTAGCCTCCCAGCACGTTGTAGACCAATCCCAACACGGTGCTGATTTAGCCGTACATTTTATGCCACCACAAGCCCCTAATGCACAAGGTATGCCGCAAGGACAACCAACTCAACCTACGCAACCAATGCCACCGACTGGACAAATGAATGGATGATTGGAGTCACCAATTTAATAGTTTACTATCCTCACCTTTGGGTGTAGAACTGATAAACCAACTAAACATTAGGAAGGGTCAATTATTTGATGATGCGGCAAATGCTAAATCACAAGACCTTGCTTATGCCTTGCTTAATCAAGCAGGTGGTGTTAAGTTGGTAATAGAACATTTACAGTTCTTATCAGTCGTACCTGCAGATGAGGGGAGTAAAACCAATTAAAAAAATTGCCCAGTTTACTCCCCTAACTCTGGGCAAGACTTAACAATTAGGAGTTCGAGATGGATACCACAACCCCTGCTGATGGCGTCGTAGAGACACAACCAGCACAAACAACAGAGGCGGTAGCTGACAGTCATAAAGACGACCAAGCTATTGTTATAGATGATAATGGCACACCGTCATTACAGCCTGTCACATCAACCGACAGCGTTGCGGAAACAGCCGTTGCAACTGAGGAAACCCCAGAAGCAACACAAGCAGAAGAAGCGGACACAGAAGTAGTAGAATGGGCAGAAAAGAAAGGTCTAAAAATAGACCCAACTAATCCAAACGAGGTTAAACTCGCCAAGATGCAACTTGAAAATGACCGTCGTTTCCACGAAGCACAACAAACTAAACAAATCATAAATCCTCCAGAACTATTACCAGAGTCTGAAGATGCAGCGTATAACACGCTCATTGAACGACAAAACGTAAGTGAACTGAAGTCTTATGTAAGAGATTGGTTTGATGCTAACCCTGAAATGAAACAGTATAAGACGGAACTTACTAAGATTTCTGCAGAACGACCTTATCTACAAGATATGGAAGATGTTGCAGCTCATCTTTACCGAGACCCTAACTTTACTGCAAAAATTAGGAATGAAGCTAGTCGAGAAGCACTCACAAATCTTGCACAGAAACAACAACAAGTCCCTCCTGCGACTGGTGCATCTAATACGGGCGTATTTCAATCAAATACTATTACACCTCAAAATGTATACGATATGGTTGATTCACACGACCAAGCCTGGTTTGAAAAGAACCACGTTAGAATTAGTGCAGCGATGTCAGGACAAATATTAGATTAAAAACTAGAAAAGAGAAATAAATAATGGCTACTACAACCGTATATGGTGGAGCAAGTGCTAACATCGGTGCAACCGCTGCTAGCGTTTTCCGCCCAAACATTTGGAGCAAAGAAGTCTTAATGTTCGTAAAGAGCAACCTTGTTCTTTTACCACTCATTAAGCACTACGATGCAGACGTACAATCAAGTGGACAGACTTTGGAAATACCAAACGTCTCTGCTATCACAGCTAACCTAAAGGCTCAATCAGTCTTGGTTACTTTGAACTACAACACTGAAACTAAAACTACTATCACATTGAACAAGCACTACGAAAGCTCATTCATCGTTGAAGATTTGGTTAAGATTCAGTCTAACTACAACACTCGTAGCGACTACACTGAAGCTGCAGCTTACGCTATTTCTGAGAAAATTGACTCAGACCTAGCTACTAACATGACAACTACATGGAAGACAGCTTCTCAGACTACAGGTGTTTATGGCACAGCTATTGCTGACGCTAACATCCTTGCAGTAAACCGCTACCTTAGCGAAAACAAAGCTCCTCGCACAGACCGTTCTCTAGTCGTTCACCCTAAAGGTGAAGCAGAACTATTGGCTATCGACAAGTTCGTTCGTTACGACGCACTTGGAACTGGCGAAGCTATCAAGGGTGGAAAATTAGGAACAATCTATGGTGCAACAGTTTATGTATCACAGAACCTAGTTTCATTAACAACTGCCACTAACGAATACAATCACCTATTCTTCCACAAAGAAGCATGGGCTATCGCTATGCAGCAAGAACCTCGTACTCAGGCTCAATACAAGCAGGAATACCTAGGTTGGTTAGTAACTGTTGACGTACTTTACGGACACGGTGCTCTACGCACTAACTTCGGTTACGTTGTCAAATCATAACATAAAGTTACGATAAAGACAAATAAGTAAGGCATTTACCCCCTAGACGTAGGGGGTATTTACTTTTTATAGTTTCGGTGTATGATTAAAGTATGAAGATATTACCAAGCACACAAGGTCAAATAATCAAGGTATGTGACTGTCACTACGATAAAGTCAAAGGCTGGAAGTGGTCGGCGCTAAAGCAGGGCAGACGAAGGATAACCTACAGAGCTGTCCGTATGGGCGAGCGTAGGTTGATACTAATGCATCGCTTTATAATGGACTGTCCAGACGGCATGGTAGTAGACCACATAAACGGCAACCCAATGGACAATAGATGTAAGAACCTTCGTATTTGCACCCAAGCGCAAAACTCTCTTAATAATCATGGGGCGAAAACTGGTAGCAAGTCTGGGCATAAGGGAGTGTACTGGCATAAGGCATCTGAAAAGTGGTGCGCCGAAGTAGTGTCCGAGGGCAAGAAGCACTATCTTGGCTTATTCAAAAATAAACTAGATGCCGCCGAAGCATATAACAATAAAGCTAAAGAGCTACACGACAGCTTTTTCGTTAAGAGCTAATCTTCGGATTGACTTTTGAGAATTAACCCCTGACGAGGGGTTTTTTCTTGTTGTAAAATTATAAATATCGTTGCTTTTTTTAATACATATTTGTTACCATGAGCGTGTAACTAAGGAGGGTAACAATGAAATCACCACTACTAGTGGACCAAGCAACAGTTAAAGAGTTTAAGATACCTAAAGAGTGCGAACTGCACCCAAGACAGAAGATAGCTTATCTCGAAGAACAACTTAATCAACTAAAGACAATGCAATGGCGTTCACGAGTTGATATTATTCACGCAACACGTCTAACAGAAGATAAGAACGAAACTCTTATGAACAAAGGTCTACAAAACCTTATCCAGCACAAAAACGAGGTTAACCAGTATACAAGTGGCATACTAATGGTACAAAAAATGGTGGAAGAATTACGAAGTGAATACCCAGAAATCTCTGAAACAACAGCCGCAGACTACCCAGAATAAACTAGCAGTTGTTCTGCCTAGTCGTGGTCTAATGTTCTCTGAAACCTTTGAGGAGTTATTAGGAGAATTAGATGGCTTTGACTACGAAATATTTTGGGCTCATGGTAAGTCACTACCAGATTGTTTTAATATACCCACTGAGAAGGCTCTAGCTGACCCAGAGGTATATGCTGTTCTCTTTGTTGAAGACGATATGATTATTCCAAAGGGCATATTACGTCAGATGTTTGCTATGAACTACCCAGTAGTAGCACTAGATTACCCTTTTCAGCAAAATGGTGACTCTACTTGCCTACATGACCCTCAAGGTATGGCTTTCTGGACTGGTACAGGATTTATGCTAGTAGCTAGAGAGATATTAGAACAACTAGAAAAACCTATCTGGAGGACTAATAGAACTTTTGACCCATTTATAGACAAAGATACTATCCACTTCTGGCCTCGCAAACTTACAAAGGTATTTTATGGTTTACACGACCTAAACTTTGGTATGGTCTTATATTCGGCTGGAGTACCAGTTATGCCAATGAAGCAAGCAGCAGGACAACGTAAACTTAGACAATTAGGTCAGGTCCATAATAATAATGGTGCTCATCAGATAGAAGAACTTACTAAAGTAGGTAAAAACCTTGTATCGGGTATGATTGACCCAGAAAATGCAAACTTATTCTTGGGTGCAATGAATAGGGTAAAAAACGTGAAGTTCTGGGAAGATATACCACCGTTCATTTCTTATGATAAGCACGACCAGCCATTTCTTAATGATGGCAGAGATTTCAAGAGGGTCAAATGAAAATAGCAGTTATTTTACCAAGCAGGGGTTTAATCTTCTCTCAGACAGCTGAAGAGATACTAAACAACTTAAAAGGTATTCCACACAAGATATATTTCTCTCACAAAAAGCCAATACCAGAGTGTTTTGAAACACCAACTGCATTAGCTCTAAAAGACAAAGACATTACTCACGTTTGGTACATAGAGGACGATATGGTCCTACCTAAAGACACACTACAAAAAATGTTAGATGAGGATGCTAACGTAGTTACCTGTGATTACCCTATCAATAAAGAGGGTGCTGGGTCAGTATTCTATGATAATGGAGGAACGGTAGTTTACTGTGGTACTGGGTGTTTATTAGTAAAACGAAGAGTATTTGACACAATCAACAAACCTTACTTTACAGACTCAGTACGCTGGTCAATGCTCAACTACGGAGAAGCAGTTAAACTAATTGCTTCAGAAAACGTAGTTAGAGATGGCTATGGCATACATGATATTACCTTCTGTATAAAGCTTTGGAAAACTGGCGTTTTAATTAGAGTATTGTCCGTTAAGTTAAGCCAACGAAAGCTATTATCACTGGGGAAGGTTGGTTCTAATGATGGGGCACACAATGTAGAAATATGGAGTAAGGTAGTCAAGAATATGCGTCTTAAAGCACTACAAGCCCAGCCAATCGCTTTGGGTGCTAAAACTAAACTAGTTACCGTAGACACTCCGTCGGGCGGCGTTACAACCTCTCGTGCCCACGCAGACAATTTGGTTGCTCAGGGCCTAGCCGAGTATCCACCAGTACGCTACACAATAATTGATTATAACGAGATAGAGATATGAAACTTTTAATCGTACTCATCACATATAACAGACTAAGTTATACAAAACGCACACTTAGAACACTGTTGGCTACGATTGAAGTACCTTACTATCTAGTGGTAGTTGATAACAACTCATCGGACGGCACTCAAGACTATCTTAAATCACTACTAAGTAGAAATAAGGTAGATAAGATTATCTTAAATGAGGAGAACTACTACCCTGGAAAGGCCTGTAACATAGGTTGGACCGAAGGGCTAGAGAACTACCCACAAGCTACTCATCTTATGCGACTTGATAATGATATGCACTTTGAACGAGGTTGGGATGAGCGAGCAGTCGCTTACTTTAGAAACATAGACCGCATGGGACAACTAGGACTAGATTTTAATGGTGGTGAGAACAAACCTCCTCAATTTTATAGTGGTATGTGGCTAGTAGAGTGGCCTGGCTGTGTTGGTGGTCCAAATATCATACGTCGCAAAATATTTGATGACGGACTTAGATATGATGAGAGTAGATGGGAGGGGTCACGCACCCCAATGCAAGAAGACTCTAAGTTCTCTAAACAAGTTAAGAGTATGGGTTGGTTGGTTGGACACATGGATGAGAAATATAGTTGGACATTTGCTGATGAGAGTAACTGGAAGGATTTTCCTGATTACTATCTAAAGACAATGTACGATAGGGGTTACGACGAGCAAGTAAAAATAATAAAGGAGTTGAAATGAAACGTGTTTTACTAACAGGAGCTGGCGGAAGTATTGGTGTCCATGTATTAGACCATTTAATGATAAATACTGATTGGGAGATAGTGGGTATTGATTCGTTTCGTCATAAAGGTTATTTTGACCGTATCTCACAAACCCTTGACCACAACGCAGGCTGGAAGGAAAGATTCCACTCATTTACACACGACCTAACAGCACCGCTTAGTTATCGTCAAATCAAGGACATTGGTCACATTGACTACATTATTAACCTTGCTTCCCTAGCTGATGTATGGGAATCGGTTGACGACCCAGTACCGTTTATTCGTAACAACGTAGAGTTAATGATGAATATGCTGGAGTACGCTCGTGTAGCCAAGCCTAAAGCCTTTATCCAATTCTCTACTGATGAGGTCTATGGACCAGCAGATGTTAATCAGGGTCATCCAGAATGGGCAGCACTACTACCCAGCAACCCCTACTCAGCTTCTAAAGCTTGTCAAGAAATGATTGGCATGTCTTATTGGAGAACCTATGGAGTGCCACTCATCATAACCAATACTATGAATAACTATGGTCAGTTTCAGGGTTCATCTAAGTATCCAGTTATAATTCAGAAGAAACTAATGAAGGGTGAGGAAATTGATGTACATGTTGCTGGTGATGGGCAGATTGGAACTAGATTCTATATTCATTCACGAAACGTAGCTGATGCAGTTCTGTTTATCTTAAATAACCTTCCGCCATATATGCACAAAGCTGGTGAAGTTGATAAACCAGATAAATACAATATTGTTGGTAATGCACAAGTAGATAACCTAGAAATGGCTAAGACAATCTCAAGACTTATGGATTTGCCTCTCAAATATAAGTTAGTAGACTTCCACTCTGAACAACCAGGGCACGACCTACACTACGGACTTGACGGTGCTAAACTAGAAAAACTAGGCTGGAAACCGCCAGTAAGCTTTGAAAAGAGCATGAAGGATACTATCGACTGGCAGATAGAAAATCCAGAATGGATTGCAGAGCTATGAAAGTCATGACCATAATTGGTACTCGTCCTGAAATAATCAAGATGTCCGAGATTATCAAGGCTTTAGACAAAGTTACAGAACATACTTTAATCCATACTGGACAAAATTATGATTTTGAGCTTAACGAGATATTTTACAAGGACCTTAATCTACGCCACCCAGACCACGTTCTTGATACAAAGGGAGATAGTTTGGCTGAAACAGTGGGTAACATTATGTTTGAGGTTGAGAAAATGCTCAAACTATACGAGCCAGATGCAGTCGTTATTTTGGGTGATACAAACTCTGCATTGAGTGGGTTAATTGTTAAACGTATGAAAATACCATTATTTCACCTTGAGGCTGGTAATAGGTGTTTTGACGACAATGTACCAGAGGAAATCAATCGCAGAATACTTGACCACATCTCTGACGTTAATATGGTCTATACCGAGAACCAGCGTAGAAACTTACTGTCTGAGGGGATTGCTAAAGACCGACTATTCTTAATGGGTAGTCCTATGCACGAAGTAATAACTCAGAATATTACTAAAATAAACAAAAGTGACGTATTGGTAAAACTAGGACTTGAGTATCCTGAGTGGGCACAGATACCTTACTTTTTAGTAAGTATCCACCGAGATGAGAATGTAGAGAGTGAAGATAATCTTAACGAACTAATTAAAACTTTAGACGCAATACACACTAAATATGGCAATAGGGTAATAGTTTCCACCCACCCAAGACTAAGAAAAAAGCTAGAAGATAAACAAATTAAGGGTGTAGAGTTTATGAAACCTTTTGGCTTTTTAGATTACTGTAAATTACAGATGAACGCTATATGTGTAATAAGCGACTCAGGTACAATAGCTGAAGAGTCAGCAATACTAGGTTTTTCAGCTATTACAATTAGAAATGCTCAGGAACGTATAGAAGCTGTAGATAGTGGTTCAATCTTAATGAGTGGGGTTAATTGCGATACTATACTTGAATACATTGACATTGTAGAACCACCAACCACAACACCATCTGATTATATGATACCTAATACCTCGGAAAGAGTGGTTAAAGCAATCTTAGGTTATACACCCTATGTCAATAGATATGTGTGGCACAAGA
>Ga0075464_10000725_pt1 | contig 14511 bp, 14 predicted proteins | sample DEB19_08_DNA_5_FD_75068 | JGI IMG/M metagenome (GOLD analysis project Ga0075464, IMG submission 75068) | Aqueous microbial communities from the Delaware River and Bay under freshwater to marine salinity gradient to study organic matter... | ecosystem: Environmental > Aquatic > Marine > Coastal ...
AATGTTACAATTTTAAGAACTGGTGCTATTGCAGCTGGTGGTTTCATCAACGCATAATCACTCAAATAAATAACAAAAAACCCTATAGAAATATAGGGTTTTTTATTTTAAACCAATTTGTTATTATTTAATATAATAGAGACATTGATTGTATCAATATATAAATAAAAAATAATAATTAATTATGTCGGATAAAAATAAAGATATGAGTGAAGAAGATTACTTAATGAGACACTTAGGTGATTTAGAAGCTGGTAAAAAAAATACAAATACTTTTTCAGATGATGTGGTAGAACCTGTTATTGAAAGTAATCGAACAAGTGACTTACAGTATTTGACTTTTGATGTTAGAGATTTTCCTTGTGGAAAATTCTACCCTGTTGGAACTATGTTTATGGTTAGAGCAGCACAAGTTAGAGAAATTCAAGCTTATTCAATGGTTGATGATAATAACTTTTATGATGTTGTTGAGAAAATGAATGATATGTTACAAGCTTGTGTTAGAATTAAATATACTGATGGTAGAGTAGGTTCTTTCTTAGAAGTAAAAGACCAAGATAGAATTTATTTAATTTTCTTGATTAGAGAATTAACATTCCAACAAGGTAATTCACTATCAGCTAATGCAAAATGTACTTGTGGTCAAGATGTTGCAATTGAATTAAAAAGAGAAAATTTTAGATTTCATAAAATAGATGAGAAATTGGATAGATTTTATTCTCCTGCATCAAATTCATTCTCATTTAAAACTATTAATGGAGGTCAATTTGAAGTTACTCCTCCAAATATTGGACTACAAAAAGCATTTACTGATTATATCATTAAAGAAAATAATGAAAAGAAAGCTCCTAACTTATCATTCTTAAAGATTATTCCTTTTATGTTAAATGGAAGAACATCTATTACAATGGATGGTATTAAAGCTAAACTTGCAGAATTTGAACAAATGGATGATATTTCATTCCAGTTCTTAAATGCAGCAATTGGTAAAATGACTTTTGGAATTGAGAAATTAGGTAAGGTTTGTAGTTGTGGTGAGGAGGTTACCACAGAAATGCAGTTTCCCAACGGAACGTCAGGTATTTTCGTTATTCATGATGCCTTTGAAGCATATATTAAAGAATAAATTGTTACTTCAAAAACATTTTCATACACAAGAAGCCGCTATGGATTTGTGGCCATTTTGGATGCTTGAGGAAAACATTAAATTAGTTAATGAAATTCTTGAAGAAGAAGATAGTAATAAGAAAAAAGAAGAAGATTCTCAAAGAGGATCAATGCCAGATACGAGTTCTATGATGAGAAATGCTCAGAGTATGACAAATAATATGCAAATGCCAAAATTCTAAGATAAAACCACTTATTAGTTAGTTGGTGAGGTAACAGCTTACCAAGGTTAATAAATGCTGAAATGAGGGTTTCCACTCATTGTTATCTTAAATAAAAAAACTCATCGAAAGATGAGTTTTTTGTTTTTGTATAGTTCTTATTAATAACCTGAAACCAACGGTGGGTTGATTGTGAAGTTATTATCAATGTACTCGTCAATAAAGTAATCATATGTGAAATCTGCTAATACAGTTTCAATGATGTTATTTGCTGACCAGTCTAAGTCATAACCTTGTAATTTAGTTATTTGACAGTTTTGGAACGTTACTCTTCTTAAAACAACACCTTTTTTATCGTGTTGATTAACAATAATAGTACCGATAATATCACTTTTATAGTGAAGTGCACCATTTTGAGAGTTAAATACTAAGTCATACCAAGCTTTCATTGTATTCCAATTTTCCATAGATCCTTGTTGATTAACATTTACTTGGATAGGAATTGCAATCGTACCAGAAGTTTTGGTAGGAGTTGTAACAAACTCTCTTGTAGAGTATTTGAACCTTTGTTGTTTAGTACCAACACCTTCAAACTCAGTTAAGTTTAAAGAGATTTTAGTCGCATTCTGTAACAACAAGATCGGGTCTCTACCTTGTGCTTGTAAGATAACAGGTAATATAAATGTTATCTCAAATAGGTTTAAATATACTACTTCATCTGGTAGTGTACCTGGCCCCCCAGGTGAACCTACTGATGGATGTAATTGGGTAAAGTGAGGTAATGGCATATGTTTTTTTATTATTTTTTATATAGTTATATATTAAATGGTAATATATCTCTATCTTTTTATTAAAGTATATATTATTAAAAAAATATGATTTTTTTCATTTTTTATATAAGGGACATACAATAATTAAATATATACTAATATGAGAAAGTGTAGATATAGAAATTGTAATAAAGAAATTGTAGAAGGTAGGTCAGATAAGATTTTTTGTAATCGTTCATGTAAAAGAATGGAACAAACTTATAGGAGAAGAAATTTAAAAAAATTAAATAAAAATGAAAAGATTGAGTAATGAGGAATTTATAAAATTGTGTAAATCTATACATTCATATGATTATAGTAAAACATCATATAAAGATATGAGAACAAAAATAGAAGTAATATGTGAGCAACATGGTTCATTCTATATTTTGCCATATAATCATACAAAATCTAAACAAGGTTGTAAAAAGTGTGCTTTAGATAATCATAAGTTAGTAGAAATATCAAATTCTGATTTATTACTATTTAATGATATTCATAATAATAGATATTTATATAAAGATATGTCTGTTAATAGTGGTATAATTAGTATAGAATGTGAAAAACATGGAACTTTTAAACAGTCTATTTATAATCATAAGAGAGGACATGGATGTAAAGAATGTGCACTTGAAAATAGAAAGATAAACACTAAAGATATATTAAGAGAAAAAAGAAGAATTTATCATAACTTTAGAATTAAAAATGACAATATGTATATGTGTAAAATTTATATAAAAAATACTATAAGAACATCATTAAAAAGTAATGGATATACTAAAAATTCAAGAACACAAAAAATATTAGGTTGTTCATATGAAGATTTTAAACTACATTTAGAAAATTTATTTTTACCTGGTATGAGTTGGAATAATCGTAAGTATTGGCACATTGATCATATTATACCAAGTGATTTTGCAATAAATGAAGAAGAGTTAATAAAATTAAATAACTATAAAAATCTAAGACCATTATGGGAAAATATGAATTTAGAAAAATCTAATCGTATTTTAGAGAAAACAGAATTATATTATCAAATTTTGAAAAATAGAGAAACTATTACTCAAAATAACATATAAATAGAAAATAAATTTTTATATGAGTAAGATTTTTTTAATTGGAGACACCCATATTGGGTTAGGTTATCCTAATAACGCGGATAAATGGTTTAAAGTACATAGAGAATATTTTAGTGATTTTTTAATGCCTCTACTTAAAAGTAGAGTAGAACCGGGTGATATTATAGTACACTTAGGGGATTTATTTGACAATAGAAATGTTATTCCTATAAATTTAATGAATTATACTCTAGATATTGTTGAGGAAATTAGTAAAATTGCACCTTTCCATATAATTATTGGTAATCATGATCTTTATTCAAAAAGTACCGGTGAAATAAACTCTGTTAGGCCATTTAAACATATTGATAATATATTTATTTATGATAAACCAACTAAGATAGAATTTGAGGGGATTGGTATACTAATGGTTCCGTATATTGACAATAGAAAGGAACAAATTTCTATTATAAATAATAATAAAGATTGTAAATATTTATTTTGTCACTCTGATCTAAATGGTGCAAAATTACACATGACATCTGCCGGTCATAGAAACGCAGATAAAATAGACATTGAGGATTTTAAAGACTTTAGAAAAGTTTATTCCGGTCATTATCATATAGTTCAACGTGATCAAAACTTCACATTTGTTGGTTCTATATTTCAGATGGATAGGAACGATTATAAAGATCAAAAAGGAATATTCATAATTGATGTTGAAAATGAGGAAGAAGAGTTTGTAGAGAATAAAGTATCACCGGTATTCAGAAAGTATAATGTTATTAGTGAAACTGATGTTGATGGATTAGATGCTTTAAGAAACTCAAAGGATTATATTGATTTATCTATTTCAAACAATTTACTTATTAGTAATAGAAAGTTAAGAAGAAAGTTAGAAGTTTTGTTAGAAAATAGTGGATTCTCTTCAGTAGATTATATTGATGATATAGTTACTAAAGTTGATGAAGCAGTTGATACAACACCTGATGAAGAATTTGATGAAGAAAAATTGGATATTTCTATACAACTTGATTATGCAGATTATATAAAAGAGTATATAAACAAACAAAAGTATGATAACGATACTTTTAGAGAAGGAGTAGTAACTGAATATGATGAGGTTATTAGAATTTATAACGAGAACTATAGTTCTAAAAAAGATTAATATGAGAGCAGAAAACGTATTTGAAAGAATTACAAATGGAATACTATACAATCGTAATTTAAAAGTTTATACTAAAGATTATTTACAAGGAATTGTAAGAGAACTTGAACAACAAGAGCAGTTTGAGAAGTGTATAAAACTAAATGATTTTATAAGTAAAAGATTTAGTCACGAACTAAATTACAAAAACCCTATTAGATAATAGGGTTTTTTATTAGTTTTATTTTCAAATCTCCAGTTCCTTTTATAACTCTGTGATAAACTCCCATTGGTATAAAAACTTCACCTTGAATAACTTTTGGTAATTCATCATCTAATTGTACCTGCCAATCTGTTTCACCAATAGATTCAATTATTCTATCTTCTCTATCTCTATGCCAAACAAAAAATTCTGGTTTAGTTTCATTATTAAATACTCTTATTGATATATTATCATTTTCTTTAATTTCTTGAAAAGGTAATTTTGGTAGTCTACCTTTAGTCCAACCAGTTTTTAATTCACTTTCAGTAAAAAGTTTTTCTATATTTAGTTCAGTATTATAGAACCAATTTCTTTTTGATAGTTTTCCTTTTTCCCAACCTTCTGGTATTATATCATCACTATTAAAATATCTTTCTTTATTTGATATATTATTAAAGTAACAGATTTTACCTGATAAATTATCACCACCTATTTTATTATTTTTTAATCTACCTTTAGTCCATCCCTCGGATACCTCATCTAATCTAAAATATTTTTCTTGATTATCTTTATGATACCAACTTTTACCAATTGAGTTTGATTTTCCTAAACTTCCAATCTTTACTCTACCTGTTTTCCAACCCTCTGGTATATCACCTATGATCATTTTTGATTCATTGGTTAAAATATTTGTTATCCATTTTTTATTAAAGTTGTGATTTAATTCTCCTTGTTGTTGACTATTTATCTTCTTACCTTTTTTGGATTCTGACATTTTATTTCTTGATTCTAGTGACTTTGGTCTTTTCCACATTTCTAAACAAAGACTTTTGGCATATTCATAGTTTCTTGATGATACTAAGTAGTCTCTGTTATTTTTCTGATTACACATTGCCCAGAAGGCATATCTTAATTTCTCATTATCTGGATATATTTTACATAATATTTTATGACAAATAAAGTGTTCTTTTGCAGTTAGTTTAGTTAGGTTAGTTTTTTTATTATGTCCACCCATACATCTTGGAACAATATGATGTTTTTCAGTATAGATTGACTTATCTAATATTCTTATTTGTCCTCTTTCACATATTTTTTTATATACTAATTCTAAATTCATAAAGTATATATTAAAAAGTGTCTTCTCTATCACGGTTATTTTTAAATAGTAACATTATCTTACTATTTCTTTATATCTTTCTTTGAATTTATCGATTTTAGATAACCAATTATCTTTCACATCACAATCCTTTACATAGTTTTTAACTCTCGGTTCAATATATAATATAAGTTCTCTTATCTGTCCTATAAATGCAGACAACATTTTAGGATTATTATATAATAAACTAAGATTGTCGGTCATTTCTGCATATTTTTTTCCATTTATAAGAGGTTCTCTAAGTCTTTTCATCATAGAACTCAATTCTTCTGTTGCTTTTTGATCAACACCCATTTTAGTTATTTGTGAAAATCCCATTGTTATCAACATACCAAAATCAAACAAAAAATCATTGATGAATTTTTTGTTTGTAGATTCAAATATTTTATATTCTTTTAAATATTTCATATTATTATAAAATTTTTTACCAGAAGCCAGGGTAGGTACGTCCGTTCCACAGATGTCCATATTTATTAATTCTACAAGCCCAGTAACCAGCTTTGGTTTTATCTTTCTTAGTTGAACACTTATGTCTTGCCGCAAAAGAACTTCTTGCTTTAGGATCACTTACTTTAGCAGTTAATCCACCGTGAACATCACCAAATGAAATCTTTTTAACATTTCCAGTTTTAGGATTTTTAACAAATACATGATATTTCTTAGTACCACCTCTCATTGGGTAATTTAGCTTAACTTCTCTACCTTGATATTCCGCTTCATTTAATTCCTCAATAGTTTCCATTGGTAAATCTAATGGAACTGCAACACCCTCATACTCTGCAAATCTACCTATATCAGTTGACTCAAATAGTTCAGTATCTAATTCAGATAATTCAATTTGATTTGTGTCAAATAATTGTCTCGCTTCTTTAATTAAGTTAAAGTATTGATTAGAACCAGGTCTAAATACATTTTCTACAATAGGTTTATTATTATCAATGTGATATTGTAGATTTTCTGATATTCTACCGGAGAATGTTTCAAATAGTTTTAAGTATTTCATATTATGAAATTATTTTTAGTTATATATTAAATATCAAGAACTCAAAATTTAATATATAATCAAAACTCAATAAAATTAAATGTCTAGTCACGAAAACTTATATTTCTTTAATAAACAAGGGGATGCTCTAAACTTTAGATATGATGAAACAACTCAACTATTCCAAGGAGATATTCTATTTGATGAAAATTCAAACGATACTTTTAAAACATTTGCTCTTTATACATTAGAGAGAATACCTGAATTTGAATTTGAATCACCTGGTGATTTAGGAACTAATAAATTTCAATTATTTAATGAATATGGACTTCATTATTATGGATGTACTAACTCATCTCAACAGCAAATAACAAAAATTGAACCAGTTAATAATGATCCTGACTTTTATTCTAAATGGATTTATGGTGAACACTTTGAAGCTAAGTTTCCAGTTGGGACTTTAATTGTATTTAATCAAAGTATATTAGAATTTACAAATATAAATCAAACGTTTGTTGTTGTTGGTACTAAAAAGAATGCTATTTTAATTATTTCTACTGTAGATAATTCTACATTTGAAAGTACTTATTATAATGATTACTCGGACAACAATTTATATTCAGGAAAAACAATTTCAGGTATTGATGCAATTGGTGTTTATAATTATATTGATACAAATTATGTGAATAATTTATCACCTTGGAGTGAACCTAACTTCTATGATAAGGTTTATAAAGGTAAAAAATTAAATGTTATAAACAGTAAATCTAATGATGGTACTTATACAATTAAAGGTCCTGAAATTACTGATATTATACACTTTGAGTATTCAGTTAGTCAAGCGGTTTTACCAGTAGATTCTAGTATAATCATTGAAGTTGTTTTAGGTACAGATTTACCTAAATTATATGATGGTGGTTTAAATATAACTGGTGATAATAGAATATTAGTGAGTGATTATATACATTACCCAAGATTATTAAGACCCGGACAAGAATTTAAAGTAGTTGGATCTGTTCTTAATGAAAACTTCTTAACAGTTGCAGATATTTATGATTTTGAATCAGTTTATACTACTAAACATTATGAATTAGATGAACAAATTTACTTTCAAGGTAAATTATATCAATGTATTTTAGGTTATACACATAGTTATGTTGATGATACTACTAAATATTTAACTCCTAATGTAGATACTACTCACTGGTCTAATCCAACTTATATCAAAGTAAATGAAACTACGACTGTTGAACCTTTACTTTTTGCTCAACTTTATTTAACTAAAGAGAAGTATTACTATGATTTTGGTTATACTCAATCTGCTGCAGTTACTTTAGCTTCTGCTGCCGAAAAATATAAAACAGATTTAAGTATATTTAATGTTGATCTTTATTATGATAAAGGTTACTTAAAAGCAGACTTAGTTTATCCGAGTAGATATGTTAAAGTTAATTTCTATCATACTCAAGTTGATGCTTCAACATCTTTAGGAACTGAATACAGAGCTTTTGAGAGACTTTTAGAAGTAAATGAAACACTTACTACAGAATTTAATTATGATTACTCAGAGAACTTCAAATACAATATAGTATTTACTGATTTAGATGAATATGGACTAAAGTTAATTATAAATAAGCAAGTTTATGAAGAAGAAATATCATATGTTTATACTGGTATTGGTTTAGATATGCCGAGAACTATTGATAAAACACTTAGAAATTGGTTAACAAGAAATTATCTTACTTTATATAAATTAGGTTTAGATGTTGAGTTGTCTTATACCTATGTACCTAATTCAGGTTTACCTATTAATTCATTATTTTATAATTCAATTGTTGTAAGAACTGAATACCCTAATGTTCCTGTTGATATAAGTGATGTATTAGTTGGTACAACTGCAAATTACTTTATTGAACACTCAAGAGTTTTGTTTAATAGTATGGGACCAACATTAAATGTAAATATCAACAATAAAGATCACATTGTAATTGGTATAACCTCATCTACTTTATCTACATCAACTTATTCTGTTATAGATGTTCCAAAAACATTACAATCTTGGGCTGACTTGTATGCAACTGATTTATTGGAATATGGTTTTATTGTTACAAATATCAATAGTGTTTTAAAATTTGATGTTAAACAAACAGACGTTGCTTTTGATTATACTATCACAACTGGTAAAGTTAATTTACCGGGGTTGTCTGATTATGTGATAACTAAAAAGATGAAAGGAAATCATGGTGGTTTAGTTACTTCTAATGAAGTTATACTTTCTGCAACATCATCATATTCATTTGAACAAGAAGGATTTGCAACTGGTATGGTATTTTCAATAAATAATACAAATTGGCCATTGATGAATGTTGAATATAATATTCAATACTTAGATCCATTGGTACTTAATTTAAGTTATGAAGGTCCTTTCTGGGATTACAATAACACAATCTGTGATAAATCTCCTTTTGTTACTATAGCATTTAATTTAGGTTTTGGTCAAACAGGATGTGGTGCAATTAGTTCTACTGGTGTTGGTGGTCAATTTAATCAATATCAATTTGATGATACTCAGTTTAACATACATTTTTATCCAAATACATATCAAATAACAGATTATGCTTCTACTACTAATTTGGTGGATATTAAGTATATACAATTATCTAATACTATTTTATCTTATGGTGATGATTTAGTAGTTCATGATTCTTATACTGGAAATTATCTTATTACTATTGAGTTATCAGGTAATACGGATAGTATTAAAATGGAATATAACCCTGTAAATAACTATGTTTATTGTTTATCTAAAAATATTGTTTGGATAGTTGACCCTTCTACAAATCTTTTACTTACGTCATTTACTTTAAGCTATGATGCAGTTGATTTACAAATCAATCCTATTAATGGTGATGTTTATATTACTTATAGTAACTTAGTTGATATATTCTATTCTACAACATTCAATGGTGTCTATGATGTTAGAGTAACATCAATACTTGGAGATACTTTTAGAATGGCATTTAATGAGTTTGAACAGGATATGTATGTCGTAGTAAATGGTGTTGGGGTTAATAGTGTTTTAAGAATTGATGGTACAAATAGAACTTTATTAACATCTTATGATATTTATAATGGTGTCGATCCTTCTACTGAACTCACTATTGTATATGAACCAGTTAATGAGTCAATATATGTTTATGGTGCTAGTAATTTATACCAAATAGATAATGGTTCTATTAATAGTATATCTGTTTCAACAGAGTCATTTAATGATATTATCTTTAATAATTTAACTGGAGATATGAATATATCAGATTCTTCTAATCAGATTAAGAGGTTAAGTTTAGATGGTACAATAGTTAATAGTGTTACTATTGCAAATCATGGTTATATGGCTTTAAATCAATATGATGGTGCTATTTATTTATCGTCACAAAATACTAATTCTGTTATTGTTATTGATTCGATTACTAATCAATTGGTTTATATGAATACTTTAGTTGCACCAACTACAAAGTTGTGTTACAATGCAGATAGAAAATCAATTTGGGTTTTACAACCATCACTTAACCAATTAGTTGAGATATTAGTTGAAATAAAAAATGAGATAACAACTGAAACAATTGTAACTGAGGTTGTTGTAGATAATATGTATGGTACATTACATCCTTCATTTAAAGAAAGAGATGATATGTGGTTAAAAACTAGAGATTATTTTAGAAGACCTAGAGAAAACTTTAATACTGATTTACCTGTTAAATATTATTTTAAATGGTTTTCTGATAATATTCCTCAATTCTTTATGTATGATTTCTCTGGAGATCAATTATCTAGAACAACAACTGGTTCATATTCTTATGTTGGTCAAACTCCACTACCTACAGTTGTTTTAAATAAAAACTCAAATAAAGATATTAGTAAAGTTTCACTTCCAGAATATCAACAAACAATATTTGATAAAATTGAATATTCATTGAGTTATATTGATGATGAGCTTGATATTTCAACAGATGTTGAACCTTTACAACTATTTATAGGATTTAGATCAGATAATGAAGGTGCTTTACGTTCATTACTTCAATTATATAAGAGAGAAGATATTTTCTTTACTATCAATTCTTCAGAGTTTAATCAAGTTTATTTACAAACATTGGATGTAAACGGTCCTGATAAAAGAGGTATGATTTCCTTGGGTCAATATTCAACTGTTTCATTTACTGATCAAGGTTTAAAACCAGGTCAACACATTGTCATTTATCTTAAAGATAATCAAAATAAGAAGAATCAGTATATTTCTTATAACAATGGTAGTATATTTAAGATTAGAGAAGTTTATAGTAGTCAAATAATAGTAGATTTCTTTGATGTTGCTAACGATATAATTGATACTGAATCTTCGGTAGTTACTGATTATCCAAAAACTGGACAAACAACTTATTTAGACTTTAGTATTAAGGTTAGAGATAAGGAAATTGGTAGATTTTTCACATATGGTCAAACAGAAGAAGAAGATATTAGATTTAAGATAGAGTTGGGTAATGTTGGTAAACTAATTGCACCGGAAGATGTTTTTATATTTAAACAATATGATATAGAAGAGGGTGGTATAGATTGGTTATATCTTAACAAGAAAAGAAAGGAAATGTTGATGATGAAACATCTAATTTATCCTTATATTGGATCTTATAAGTCTATTATAAATGCAATTAACTTTTTCGGTTATAATGATTTACAGTTGAATGAATACTATAGAAATATAGATCCTACTGCGGTAAACTTTTTGAAATTATTTAAGGTTGAGATTCCAGATATTTTTGATAATACTGTTGAAGGTTGGACTGAGAATGACTTCATTAAACATACAATGCCAAATGATAATTTTGAGGAAACTAACTTATTTAATTTAAGTTATTTTATTACTGATAAAGAAGGAAATAATATTTTGAATTATTCATTGGATGAGATTATTATAAAATTACAAGGATTAAAGTATTGGTTAAAGAAAAATATTATTCCTTTGACACATAAAATACTTGATATAACTGGTAATTCTTACTTTGTAGGTGGTAATCAAATACAACATAGACTACATGATTTGAGAATCGTTAACATCTATGATAATATGACTCCTATTACATTCAAATTGAATGAAGCTTATCTTATGCCGGTAAATAGTGGTTCTACTGTTTACAATTGTGTTCTAGATTTCTATACTATTATACCAGATGTTGGTGCCGATAAAACAAAAACCGGATTAGTTGTACCACCAAAACCATTTAATGGAAAATCATTAGTTTTACCTGACTACTTTACTGTTAAAATTAGAACTTATAAAACTTATAAGGAATGGGCTCCATTTAATACTTATGATTTAGGTGATAGAGTAACATATTATGGTAAGTTATATGAATCTGCAACTTCATCAAATAAAATTAATTCTCCAAAAGAGTATGAATTGGTTACTCCTTGGGTTTCTGGTGATACTTATGATTTAACAAGTCTTGTAACTTATAATAGAGATACTTATGTTTTTACTAAAGGTGCAACTGTATCAACTGTTACTCCTTTTGTTGATACTTTTAATTGGGATAAACTTACTAAATGGAAAGAGATTGACTGGTCACCAGTTCAAACTATTTCAGAGTTTAGATCTGGTGATAATTTATTACCATTTAATTTTACATTAGATTCAAATATTGATCCATTTGTAACTGTAGAGGTTATTTCTGATAATGGATATGGTTGTGTTTATAATGATAAGAAGAACTATGAAATAAGAGGTTTAAAAGACTTAACTTTACCTTATAGAGATATTGAACCAGTTGGTCCATTTGAACCGATTATATTGAATACAATTGAGCCAATTGTTCAACCTAAAAAGTTTTTTAGTTTTGATACGATTAATCTTGAGACAATTTCCGAGTTTCCGTCAATTGAGTTACCTTAAAAATAAAACCCTTAGATTTCTCTAAGGGTTTTTATTATTTTACTTCTTCAAAGTCAATTTCTAATTGTTTTTTAGGTTGTTCCATAGTAACATTTTCATCAAAACATGCAACCCAGTCCTGAATATCTGCTGCTAAGTTCTTACCGATTGTGTCATAGTAGTTGAAAACTTTACTAACCGCACCAATTCTTTTAAGAATTTCTGAGAAAGTATAAGTATCTTTAGTCAACCCTTTTACTTTATGTTCTGCAATTAGGTGATAGATATAAGTTATTTCTGTTGCATTTACTAAAAATGCGAATGAATCCGTATCATTATTAAAGATTTTACTATCTTCTCTCATTGTTCCCAATACTTCTGTTAGTTCAATTGCAATGAATACAGTATTAATATCATATTCTAATTTACCTTGAATTAAATCACTTAAATATTTCCATTGTGTTCTATTTAAGTTAAAATTATATCTTGTAGATTTTAAGGCATTTGTATAATCTCCCCAAAGTTGTTGTGCATCTTTATAAAGAGTATCCTTTTCTAAATCTGTTTTTCCTTTACCATCATTATTTTTAGTGAAATCTAACACTGCTTGATACTTAGTATCTAAGTTATTTTCAAACTCTTCATTGATATTTCTGTAGTCAATATCGTTTTCTGTGAAAATAACACTTGGTTTAACTACGTTTGTTTGTATATCTGACATATTTATTTAATTATTTTTATACGATAAAATCGTTATCTTGGTCTTCTTTTTGTTCAACAAAAAGTGCTTCAACTTGGTTAGCTCTACTAACTTTTTCAACTCCGTATTTTACTACGATTGAAGAGAATGTATTAAAGTCAGTTCCTACTAATTTAATTTTACCACTTTCTAAATTCATGTTGATTTTGTCAATTTCTTGTTCAATTAGAATTGTTCTTGATTCTTCATCGAAGGCATCCATTAAATCTTCATTGATAGTAACTTTCAAATCTTTTTTAAGAACAAATGCGTAATCATCTGCAATCTTAGCGATTTTAATAAGTTGTTTTTGTTTTTTTACTCCGATAAATTGGAAGTCAATTTGTACCGGAAATGTTTTTTTATTAAAAACATCAAAAAAGTCATTTACAGTATCTTCTGATAGCTCATAAAAATTATCCATATTATATTTTATATTTTTATATTATAAAAAATAATGTTAAAAAGTTTTACTTATTTGAATAAAAAATAAGCTATAGTACTTAAAATTACTACACTTGGTATTACTTTATAATAAAGATTATTATAAAGTTTAGGTGTCTCAAGTAGTGAGAATCCAATTACAATTAAATAAGAGTATTTATCTACCTTTTTAATCTCATAAGTTCTAAAAAGTTCCATTAAACCTTTTGAGTTTAGAAATTTTGATACTTCAAATACGTATTCTCTGATATAAGTTTCTGATATTCTATCAATATCAGATTTTTTTAGTGAGTAAGCTTCACCAATCAACTCTTCTGGAACATTTAAAACTGTATAAAGTCTTTGAGCATTATCAACTCTAATATTTAAAGATCTTTCTAGTTCTATTTTGTTTTTTTTAACTATTTTTTTATAGTTTAAAAATAGTTGTAATTTTTTATAAAATGATATTTTATTCATAAATATTTATATTACTTTTTTATAAAAAGTTTATTGACTACTTTGATCTGCAGTTGCTGAACTTCTACCTTTAGACTCAATGTATTCATCAATGCCACTTGTTGATTGGTTTATATTAGATAGTAGTCCTATAATCGTATCAAGTTGTTGATGCATATCACCATATTTTGATTTAGGCTTAGTTACACCTTTTGTGGCAACAACACCTTCTTTTTTATCTCCAACTGATGGTCTATTAGTTTTTTCATTATCAACGTCTAA
>Ga0075464_10000726_pt1 | contig 14505 bp, 14 predicted proteins | sample DEB19_08_DNA_5_FD_75068 | JGI IMG/M metagenome (GOLD analysis project Ga0075464, IMG submission 75068) | Aqueous microbial communities from the Delaware River and Bay under freshwater to marine salinity gradient to study organic matter... | ecosystem: Environmental > Aquatic > Marine > Coastal ...
CCCAGCGCATAGTCGGGCTGGGTCACGTCAAGGCTGAACTTGGAGACCATGCAGTCCCGCAAATGATCGGGTGCGCCCAAATACATCGGGTCGTATTGCAGCAGCGGGTCACCCGGAAAATACATCTGCGTCACCAAGCGGCTGGCGAAGTAGTCACCAAACAGCGAGAAGTGAATGTGGTTGGGACGCCAAGCGTTCGGGTGGTTGCCCCAGGGGTAGGCACCGGGCTTGATGGTCTTGAAGGTGTAGCGACCTTGGTCGTCGGTGAGGCAGCGGCCGGCACCCAAAAAGTTCGGGTCCAGCGGCGCGTCGTGTTGGTCTACCTTGTGAACGTAGCGACCGGCAGCGTTGGCTTGCCAGACTTCAACGAGCGTGTGGCGCACTGGCCGGCCGTCTTCATCCAGCACGCGGCCAGTGACGATGATGCGTTCACCCAAAGGCTCGCCGTTCATCACGGCGTTTTTCGTCATGTCGTTGTCGAGCGGGCCAAATTGTGCGCTGTTGTAGACCGGCGCATTGCGATGCGCCAGTGCGTGCTTCATGGGCACCAAGGCCTGCTTGGGGCCGCGCAACACGGTGGACTTGTAGCGCGGGTCAATGTGCGCCGGGTGGCAGGCCCAATCGCGCGGGGAAATGATTTGTTTGTCGGTGTCGGCGTTCATGTGCGGTCTCCGCGAAGTTTCACAATAAAAAAAGCAACAACACAAGACTGTAAACACGTTAAAAGGTTATGTATAGTGACATTTATCCAATTTATACATAACCAATTAGACATGTCACATCATGATCGATGAGCGCATCAAGTTCCGTCATTTGCAGTGCTTTTTGGCTGTGGCGCAGCACGGCAGCTTGCAAAAAGCCGCTGACATGCTGTCGATCACCCAACCTGCGGTGTCCAAAACGCTGAAGGAACTCGAGGCCTTGGTGAGCGTGCGGCTGTTTGAACGCGGCCGCCGCGGTGCCGTGCTGACGCGCAGCGGTGAGACCTTTTTTCGCCACGCCGGGGCCAGCGTGAATGCCCTGCGCGAAGCTGTGGCCAGCGTCTCGCCGACGCGGCAACACACGCAAGCAGTCGTCACGCTGGGCGTGTTGCCGACGGTCGCACCTTGGCTGATGCCGCAACTGCTGGCGCAACTCGACCGGGTGGCCGCCAGCGGCGGGCTGGCGCTGAGCCTGAAGATTCACACCGACCACAACCCGGCACTGCTGACGCAACTGCGCCAGCGCGAACTCGATTTGGTGATTGGCCGCTTTGCCGAGCCTTCTCACATGCTCGGGCTGACGTTTGAAAACCTCTATGCCGAGTCGCTGGTGCTGGCCGTCCGGCCCGGCCATCCCTTGCTCCAAGATGCCGCGCTGAGCAGCCATCCGCTGGCGCATCTGTCGGCCTTCACGCTGGTGTTGCCCTTACAAGGCACAGCGATCAGACTCACCGCCGACAATTTTTTTGTCACGCGCGGCCTGAGCCAACCGCCGCGCACGGTGGAGACCTTGGCGGTGTCGGTGGCGCGCAGCTACACCGCCAACAGCGATGCCGTGTGGTTGACGCCGTTGAGTGCGGTCCAAGCCGACCTGGACGCTGGCCTGCTGAGCGCCCTGCCCGTCAGCATGAACGGCAGCGAAGAACTCGTCGGCCTGACGCTGCGCGCCGATGCAACGCCCACCGACGCCCAGCACGTGGTGTTGACCGTGGTTCGCCAACTGGCCGCCGTCAGGCGTACTCAGGTAAGCAAGAGCGCATTCATGTAGGAGGCCAGCCCCTGGCCGATCTGGCCGACCTAACCGACCTAACCAACGAAGAATCGCTGAGGGGGCTCAGCTCCTACAAATGAAAATGCATCCGCAGCAGTTGCCCTGTAGGAGGCCAGCCCCTGGCCGATTCTTCAAGCCACCCCAAACCGCGCCTTCAACTCACCCAAACCCAACTCGTCCAACACCTGCGTCAAACGTTCACGAGCGGCGTTGATGGTGGCAGCGCGCGGCTGGTCGGGTCGGCTGGCCAGAATCAATTCGTTCTTCATCGAATGCTCCCAGCCGACCAATTCGGTGACGGTGACCTCGTAGCCATGCGCTTCGAGTTGCAGGCAGCGCAACACATTGGTGATCTGGCTGCCGAACTCACGGGTGTGCAGCGGGTGCCGCCACAACTCGGCCAAGGGCGTGCGCGCCAACGACAACACGCGGCCCTTTTTCAGCACGCCGGCCACCTCTGCTTGGCAGCACGGCACCAGCACCATGTGGCGGGCTTGGCGCGCCAGACCAAAGGCAATCGCATCGTCAGTGGCGGTGTCGCAAGCGTGCAGCGCGGTGATGATGTCGACCACCGGCGGCAGCTGGTCTGAGGCGGTGGCTTCCTGCACCGACAAATTGAGAAAACTCATGCGCGCAAAGCCGAGTCGGCTGGCCAGCTCGCGTGATTTGGCGACCAACTCTGGACGGGTCTCAATGCCATAAATATGGCCGCTGGTTTTTTCAGCGCGATGAGCGACATTGAAAAACAAGTCGTACAAAATAAAACCCAAATACGACTTGCCGGCACCGTGGTCGGCCAGCGCGGGCGTCGGGTTGCGCACAAACGCATCGTTCAGCAAGGGCTCGATGAACTGGTACAGGTGATAGACCTGTTTCAGCTTGCGCCGCGTGTCTTGGTTCAGCTTGCCTTCGCGCGTCAGGATGTGCAGCTCTTTGAGCAATTCAATCGACTGGCCGGGGCGAAGTTCTTCAATCACTTGCGCGGCTGGGGCGGCTGGGGCGTGTTTTAACGGCTTGTTGGCGGAGGGCTTGTGGGGTTTTGGCATGGGATGCTGAGTCTAACTTCTGCGCTGCCAGACGTGGTTTGAGGTTCAGTCAATGGGCCGACAGATCAGCCCTAGCGCTCGCAAGTGTATTGCACACAATTTAATTGCCAGATACAATAAACGCCATGACGAACAAAAGCCTCCAACTCGACAACCAGCTCTGCTTCGCGCTGTATTCCAGTTCGCTGGCCATGACCAAGCTCTACAAACCGCTGCTGGCGGAACTCGGGCTGACCTATCCGCAATATTTGGTCATGCTGGTCTTGTGGGAGCAAGACCGCCTGATGGTGTCGACACTCGGCGACAAGCTGTACCTTGATTCCGGCACGCTCACCCCCCTGCTCAAACGCCTTGAAGTCGCCGGTTTTATCTCGCGCCAACGCGCCGCAGACGACGAACGGCGCGTGCTGGTTCATCTCACACCTAGCGGTCAGCAACTCAAAAAACAAGCCACCCGAATCCCAGCTTGCGTGTTGCAAGCCACGCAATGCTCGCTGCAAACCGCGACCGACTTGACGCAGCAAATCAAACAACTGCGAAGCAGTCTGACGGCGGCTTAGCAGCCCACACCAACAAGCCGCCGACACGACGCATCTTTTACTTTTTCCCTGTTTCAGTTTCCCTTCACCACAACCCTAAGGACTTCACCATGACCACCAAACTCGACCAAGTTATCTACACCGCCCACGCCACCGTCACTGGCGGTCGCGAAGGCCGCGCCATCAGCTCCGACAACCTGCTCGACGTCAAATTGGCACCGCCCAAAGAACTCGGCGGCATGGGTGGCGCGACCAACCCAGAGCAACTCTTTGCAGCCGGTTACGCCGCTTGTTTCATGGGTGCCTTGAAGCACGTGGCCGGCCAACAAAAAGTGGTGGTGCCAGCCGATGCGTCGATCGCTTCGAGCGTCGGCATTGGCCAAATCCCGGCTGGCTTCGGCATTGAAGTCAAACTGGTGGTCAGCCTGCCAGGCTTGGACCGCGTGGCCGGTCAAGCGCTTGTCGACGCCGCCCATTTGGTTTGCCCCTACTCGAACGCGACACGCGGCAACATCGAAGTCGATTTGTCACTGGCTTAACAAGCGCGTTGAAGCCCCACAATCGGTGCCATGAATGATCTTCCCGATGGCCACCGAGCTGGCAACGCCGCACATCCGTATGAAAACCTCACCCCGGATGTGGTGCTCGACGCGCTGGCCAGCGTCGGCCTGTGGGGCGATGGCCGACTGACCGCGCTCTCAAGCTACGAAAACCGCGTCTACCAAATTTCACTCGAAAGCCCCGCGCCGCCTGAAGGCAACGCCGGCGGCGCTGGCGACACGGTGGTTGCCAAGTTTTATCGCCCAGGTCGCTGGAGTGATGCGCAAATTTTGGAGGAGCACGCGTTTGCCGCCGAGTTGATGGCGGACGAGATTCCGGTCATCGGTGCCTTGACGCTGAACGGCCACACGCTGCACCACTTTGCCGGCTTTTCTTTCAGCGTCTCACCGCGTCGCGGTGGCCGCCGGCCTGAGCTGGAAGACAACGCCGTGCTCGAATGGATTGGCCGCTTTCTGGCGCGCATTCACAGCGTCGGTGGGCGAAGCGCTTTTGTCGACCGACCAGCGCTCAACATCGACAGCTTCGGCTTCGCCAGCCGCGACGTTTTGTTGGCTGGCAACCACCTGCCGCTGGACATGGAATCGCGCTGGCGCAACGCGTTTGAAGAAGCCATGCAAGTGGCCCAAGGCGTGATCAAGGACGTCGGCAGCGTGCGCACGTTACGGTTGCACGGTGACTGCCATCCCGGCAATATCTTGTGGACACCCGAAGGCACTTCTGGCGCTGGCCCGCACTTTGTCGATTTGGACGACGCGCGCACCGGCCCGGCCGTGCAAGACATGTGGATGCTGTTGTCTGGCGACCGTCCCCAATGCACGCGCCAGCTTGGCGCCTTGGTGGACGGCTATGAAGAGTTTCGTGAATTTGACCGGCGCGAGCTGGCCCTGATCGAGCCGCTGCGCACACTGCGCTTGGTGCACTACAGCGCTTGGTTGGCCCAGCGCTGGAGCGACCCGATTTTCCCGATCAACTTTCCCTGGTTCGGCTCCAGCGACTACTGGAAAGGCCAGGTCGACATGCTGGTGGAGCAGACCGAAGCGATGCAAGCCGCACCGCTGGTCGTTTGATCTTCAGCGGACTGGATTGTCCAAAGAACCAATACCGTCGATCTCAATGCGCAACTGGTCCCCCGAGACCAGGTACTTCGGCGGCTTGAAACCAATGCCCACACCGACGGGCGTGCCGGTGGCGATGACGTCGCCGGGGTACAGCGTGATGCCGGCCGACAGCACTTCGATCAGCGTTGGAATGTCGAAAATCAAGTCTTGGGTTGAGACGTCTTGACGCAACTCGCCGTTGACGTAGCCACGCATGCGCGTGTTGGTGCCGTCGAGTTCGTCGGCGCTGACCAACCACGGGCCCATCGGGCAAAAAGTGTCAAACGACTTGCCCAGCAACCACTGCTGGTGGCGGCTTTGCCAGTCGCGCGCGGTGACGTCGTTGATGATGGTGTAACCCCAGACATGGCTCAGGGCGTCTTTGGCTGTGATGCCTTTGCCACCGCGGCCGATGATGACGGCCAACTCGGCTTCGTAGTCGATCGCGATGGATGCTGCGGGCATTTCAACGGTGGCACCGGTGCCGATCACCGACTCGGGCACTTTGCTGAAATAGATTGGGTGCTCAGGAATCGCACCGCCGGATTTAGCGCTGCTGTCAAAGCCGCTGCCAGCGAATTCTTTGGCGTGCTCAAAGTAGTTTTTACCGACGCAAAAAATGTTGCGGCGTGGCTTTGGCAGCGGTGCTCGCAGCGTCACGTCGACCAATGCGACAGCCGGTAACAAGGCCGGCAGGCTCTCGCCTTTGGCTTGGCGCTCGATGATGGGCAAGGCGCCCAATTCACGTTCAGCCAGACTCAAATCAAAGGGCTGGACGGACGTCAAGTCGCTGGACACCAGACCGACGCCGGGCTGACCTTGGTGATGGAACGCTGCAATTTTCATGGGCTTTATCTCGATGTTGTTGGTCTGAAAAATAGTCACGCGGCAAGCCAAGTTAGGGATTCCGCTGACGCCAAATTATTTTCGGAATGTTAGCATGCCAACTAACTTTGGGGCACGCGCTGGGAACCTGATTCAACCTCGCCCCAACCCCAATACCCGACAAGGAGACCCCATGAAACGACGTTCAACATTGTTCGCTAGCTTGCTACTTTCCGCCGCCACCTTGGTGGGCGCCCAAAGCACTTGGCCGACCCGCGCCATCACCATGATCGTGCCCTTCCCGCCCGGCGGCTTGGCTGACTTGGTGGCGCGGCCGGTGGCTGAAGCCATGTCCCGCGATTTGGGCCAACCGGTGGTGATTGAAAACCGCGCCGGCGCAGGCGGCGGCATTGGCATGAGCGTTGCGGCCAAATCAAAACCAGACGGCTACACCATTTTGATGGCGCTGTCGTCACTCACCGTGATCCCCGAAGCGGATGTGCTGCTAGGCCGCCCCGCCATGTTTGCGCTGCAAGACTTGCGGCCGATTGCCCGCTACACGGCCGACCCGACCGTGCTGGCCGTGCGCACCGACGCCCCTTGGAAAACCGCACAAGATTTCGTCAACGACGCCAAAAAACGTCCGGGGGCCATCAACTACGGCTCGTCGGGCAACTACGGCACCATGCACGTGCCGATGGAAATTTTGGCGCAGAACACCGGCACCAAACTCACCCACATTCCGTTCACCGGTGCCGGACCGGCCGTGGTCGCGTTATTGGGAGGCCAAATTGACGCAGTGTCGTCTGGCCCCGCCACCGTGCTGCAGCAGGTCAAAGCCGGCAAGTTGCGCGTCTTAGGTCATTGGGGCAACGGCAAGCTGATGGCTCTTCCCGAGTTGACGAGCTTGAAGGACGCCGGCATCAACGCCGAATACGCGCAGTGGTCTGGCCTGTTCATTCCAGCCGCCACGCCAGAGCCGATTGCTCAGCGCCTGCGTGCCGCCGCCCGCTTTGCGGCGAATGACGCGCGTGTCAAAGAAGTCATCTTGAACGCTGGGAGCCCAGTGATGTACCAAGACAGCCCTGACTTTGAAAAATACGTGCAAGCCGATGCCAAGCGCATGGCCGACGTCGTCAAGAAAATAGGCAAAGTCGAATAACCTACCGACCATCCAATCTTAAGAAACCGGAGACATACATGCGCCGTCAAACATTCCTTCGTAGCAGCCTCGCCGTCATGGCCCTTGCCAGCATGCTGGCCCACACCACCGCTTCAGCCCAAGCTTACCCGAACCACGCGGTCAAAATCATTGTTCCATTCGCAGCGGGCGGCCCGGCCGACGTCTATGCGCGCTTCATCGCGCAGCGTTTGACGGAGGCGCTCGGTCAGTCCTACATCATCGACAACAAGCCCGGCGCAGGTTCCGTCATCGGCACTGACGTTGCAGCCAAATCACCCGCTGACGGCTACACGCTGCTGCTGATGTCAAACACCCACACCGTCAACGAAACGCTGATTCCGAACAAACCGTTTCACTTGATGCGCGACTTCGTGGCCGTGGCACCTATCAACTATTCAGACTTGGTGCTGGTCGCCAACCCCAAAGTACCAGCCAACAACTTGAAAGAATTCATCGCCTATGCCAAGGCCAACCCGGGCAAGCTCAACTACGCGTCTTCAGGCCCCGGCACGCCGTACCACATGGCCGGTGAACTCTTCAAAAGCATGGCTGACATCAACATGGTGCACGTGCCCTACAAAGGCAGCTCAGGTGCGCGCACCGATGTCATCGGCGGCCAGGTCGACGTCATGTTTGACGCCGTGACCACCATGGCTGAACAAGTGCGGGCGGGCAAAGTCAAGGCCCTAGCGACCAGCGGGCAGCGCCGGTCCGACGTGCTGCCAGAAGCGCCGACGCTGAGCGAAGCTGGCGTGCCGGGTTACGAGGCCACCATCTGGCTCGGGCTGATGGCCCCCATCGGCACCCCCAAGGTTATCGTCGACAAGCTCAACGAAACCGTCTCCAAGATCGCCAGCCAGCCCGACGTCAAGCAAGCTTGGACCAAGCAAGGCGCTGTGCCCATGGTCATGAACCCGGTGGTCTTCGACAAGTACATGCGCGACGACATCGCCAAATGGAACCGCGTCATCAAGACCGCCAACATCAAACTCGACTGATACCGTCCATGAACACTCTTCACCTGCTCAGCGGCGGCGCCGCACAAGCCCTGGTCACCCGTCTGCAAGACCGTTTTTGGGCCCTGCACAGCCATACCATTGAGGCGAGCTTTGGCGCCGTCGGCATGATGAAAGACAAGCTGCTGGCCGGCGCGCCTTGCGACGTGTTGATCTTGACCGATACGCTGATAGAACAGCTCACCCGCAGCGGCCAACTCGCAGCCGGCACAGCGCAAGCTTTGGGTGTGGTTAAAACCGGCATAGCCGTGAAAACCGGAGAAGCCCGCCCGGCCGTCGCCACACGCGCAGAACTCAAAGCCGCACTGCAAGCTGCCAGCGGTATTTACTTCCCCGATGCCGTCAAATCAACGGCCGGTATTCACTTCATGAACGTGCTCAAGCAACTCGGCTTAGACGAAGAACTGGCCGACCGCCTGCGCACCTACCCGAACGGCGCCGCCGCGATGACGGCGATGGCCCAATCCACCGAAAAGGGCTTGATCGGCTGCACGCAAGACACCGAGATTTTGTACATCGAAGGCGTCGACCTCATCGCTGATTTGCCCCCAGAGTTTGAACTGGCGACGGTTTACACCGCAGCGGTTTGCACGGGGGCTAAGGCACCTGAAGCGGCGGCGGTGTTGATTGGTTTGTTGGCGGGTTCAGAGTCGGCAATGCTGAGGCTTGAATGCGGGTTTGAGAGCTGAAGCTTTATCCCCGCCTTCAAGCGCAGCGCGGCATCCATCCCCTCCGTCATTGCGAGCGTAGCGCGACAATCTATGACCGCGGATTCGGGTTCATGGACTGCCGCGGCTTCGCCTCGCAGTGACGGACTCTGCGTCATTGCGAGCGTAGCGCGGCAATCCATGACCGCGGATTCATGCTGGCGTATCAAGCACCACCTGCCCCATGCTCAAGCCGTCAAAACCAAAGGCGTCACCCGTGGGCGCGGCTGCTGGGCTGCTCGCCACAGGTCATAGGCGCTTTGCATGCCCAGCCACAGCTCGGCGCTGGTGCCCAGCAAAGCGGCCAATCTCAGCGCCATGTCGGCTGAAATATCCGCATGACCATGCAAAATACGCGACAAATAGGCCCGCGTCACGCTCAGATGGCTGGCGGCCTGCGTCACGCTGACCTCGGCCAGCCACTCTTGCAGCACCGCGCCCGGGTGCGGGGGGTTGTACATACGGCTCATTTTGAATCCTTTGCGTCAGTGGTAATCTTGGTAGTCCACCAGCTCGGCGTCCTTGCCAACAAAGCGAAAGGTCAAGCGCCAGTTGCCGTTGACCGTGATCGCCCAATGCTTGGCCAGCGCACCTTTGAGCGGGTGCAGCTTCCAGTCCGGCACGGCCATGTCGTCAGGCCCGCTGGACTTGTCCAGCGCACCCAACTGGATTTGCAGCTTATGGGCATGGTCAGGGCGTATGCCTGCCTTGCTGCCGAGGTTAAAAAAGGCTTCGAGGCCTTTGTGCTGAAAACTACGAATCATGATTGACTGTATACGGATCGTATACAAATTAAAACAGTCAACCCAAGGGTATGGCACCCGCACCGACATCAGGCAGCACCTCTTTCGGCAGTGGCGGGCGCTTGCAAACCCCACAGTAGATTTGTTGCCTAACAAGTCAGCGATGCTGTGGGTGATGTGGCCGTGGCCTTGCTTGCTTAGTTAGCCGGTTCAGAGACGGCAATGCGGCGAACTGAATGCGGGTTTGAAGGCTGAGGTTTTATGACCGCCGTCATTGCGAGCGTAGCGCGGCAATCCATGACCGCGGATTCGGGTTCATGGACTGCTGCGGCTTCGCCTCGCAGTGACGGACTCTGAGTCATTGCGAGCGCAGCGCGGCAATGGCAATCTATGAGTCCGTGTTTGGGGCCGTAGATCGCCGCGCTGCGCCTGCAGTGAAATAGCCACAAAAAAGTACATAAATCTCAAATATTCATCATTTTTAGCTTATAAAAAATAAAAAAGTAAATTTAATAGTTAATTTTTTTATGAATTATTGTCAATTGAGCTACTATTTGAATCCGAAGTTGCAGCTGCACCTCAGTGTGTTTTGTTACTTCTAAACCGTTCAAAGGAAAACCCATGCGCCACCACCTGCCGGTCATTTGCACCCTGTCTGTTGTCTTAACCGCCTGTGGCGGGGGGGGGGCGGTAGTGCAGGTATCAGCGCTACCTTAGCCCCGTTTGTCAAGTTCAGCTCAATTGCTGTACCCGGAACCACCCAGATCAATGGGTCATCGCAGCAAGCTAATTACACCTACGACACCAGCACACAAAAAGTCACCAGCTTGTCTGCAGTGACACCCTTCAATTCGAACTTTACTTATGCAGGAACTAATGCTGCCGATGGTTCATTAACCAAAGCGGTATTTAATTCGCCTACAGGCACCAACATCACCATTGATACGGCCAAAGGCGACAGATTTGGATATCTTGCGGCCTTCCCTAACATTGGCGTCGGCGTCACTGCGAACGGCCAAGATTTCGTACTGATTGCCCGTCCTCAAGCGTACGGCTGGGACTATCAATCCTTCGGCGTCTGGACAACTGGTGGCGGCACAGGTAACGGAACAGTCGGCGCTGTCAGTGTTGGCGCTGAGACAGCCGGATCGGCAATTCCGGTAAGCGGTACAGGCACATTTTCTGGCGTCAGCGGTGGCCGCTATGTTGACAGTACTGGGGCACCCACTTTTGTGTCGTCAGACATGACAGCAACGACCAACTTTGGCACGCGCTCGATTGCATTCTCTACGACCAACACCCGAACCAGCGCTGACTTGTCAACGTCAACCAGCAACGCCAACTTGAATACCTCCGGCACGCTGACCTACGACTCCGGCGTCAACAAGTTTTCGGGCGCGCTGACAACTGTAGGCGGCGGTGACGCTCGCGGAACTACGGCCGTCACACCCATGACCGGCACCGCAACCGGCAAGTTCTACGGCCCAACGGCCCAAGAAATTGGTGGCACGTTTGCGGTGTCTGGCGGCGGCACCACGGGCTATTTAGGCGCATTCGGCGGCAAGCGTTAATCGCCCAACGCGACGACTCCTTTGCGCGTACTTTCCCCGACCAGAGCGCCACTGCGTTCTGGTTGGGCGGTGACTGTGTCCTTGGCCGCGCTGCTGCTAACGACCTGCACCGCCCATGCCCAACCCGCTGAAAAAACCCAAGCCCAAGTTCAGTTTGAACAGGGCTTGCATTTTTTGTTGAACGCCGATTACGCAGCGGCGGCCGACGCGTTTGAACAACTTTACGCCGCCACCAGCAGCGAAAGGGTTCGGCTCGAATGGGCCAGAACGCTCTACCTGCGGCAAGACTATGCGCAAGCCGAGAACTTGTTCAAAGCCGTGCTGGCCGCTGACCCGCCGTTTCCGGTGCGCGAAAAAATACGCTACTTTTTAGACGACATGAGCTTGGCGCAAGGCCGGCTCGACTACTCGGTGTCGTTGGAGCGAGACAGCAACCCGCGCGTGATTCCTAGCGTGCGCAGCTTCAATATTTTTGGCCTGCCTTTTGAGTACAAGCCGCAGGTGGACACCCGCCCCAAATGGGGCACGAACTACCGGCTGTCGGGCAGCAAGGGGCTGGACGACGGCAACCGCTGGATTGCCAGCGCTGGCGTGTTGGGCGTTCACTACGGCGAGCCGGCGCTGAACAAAATCGGCTGGGACAGCCATCTGACGCACCGGCTGCAGATCGAGCCCAGAGCCGAGATCAAGCTGTCGCACGAGAGCATGGAGATGGGCGGCACGCCACTCTACAACTACAGCTGGGCGACTTTGCTGCACGACACGATGACGACCAGCGGTTGGCGCTGGAGCCATGAGCTGCGCCACGGCGTCATCGATTACCCGTCGTATGCCTACCAAAACAGCCGCTTAACGGGCTATCGGCTGGCTACAGACAAGAGCGTCTCGCAGTTTGCGTCCTTGGGCGCAGAAGTCGGCTGGGACCGCGGCAGCGCGGTCGAGCGCGCGTATTCGTTCACCACCCTCAGCCACGGACTCACAGGCACTTACTTCATGACTTCGCTGGCCAGTCGGCTGCAGCTGAAATGGCTGAGCGCCAGCCGAAAAAACGCGGAGATGGACCCGTTTTTTGGCGTGCTGCGGGAAGACAAGCGCCGCTATGTCAAGCTGTTGCTGGAGCCTGTCAGCTTTCGCGTTGTCGGGCTGACGCCAGTGTTGGAGCTGGGCTACGAAAAAAACGAATCGACGCTGGCGCTGAGCAATTACAAGCGAACCATTGCAGGCATCACGTTCAGGCGCAGTTATTGAGGCGGGGAGCAGATAGGCTGCCGCGCTTCGCTCGCAGCGACGGGGGTTAGCCCTCAAGGACTGATCGCCCAGAGGGCTGGGCTCCTACAGGGAGACACCAGGCTCAACCCGACCACTCACATTTCATTGACTTTGTAGGAGCCGAACCCTCTCGGCGATCTTCGACTGATTCGTCGCTGGGAGCGGAGCGTGGCAGTCCAGGAGCCCGAATTCGCAGTCATGGATGGCCGCGCTGCGCTCGCCATGACGAGTCGAGATATTGCCGCGCTGCGCTCGCGATGCTCAGGTCACGCCTGTGTGCGCAGCAAGAAAGCCAAGCTGCTCATGAATGAATCAGCAGCCCAGCAACTCAGCCAACTGCAACATATCCCGCGCATGAAAATCGTTGCCCGTTTGCGGCGATACATCTTTGACTTGCGCAGCACCAAACTCCAACGGGCGCTCGATGTACGCGGTTTGCAGGCCGCAGGCGCGGGCGGCGGCCAAGTCATCGTGGTGCGCAGCGCAGAGCATGACTTGCTCGGGCGGCGCATCGAAGACCTTTGCCACGCCTAGATAAGTGGCCGGGTCAGGCTTGTAGGCGCGAAAAACTTCGGCTGACAAGATGCAGTCCCACGGCAGGCCAGCGCGCTTGGCCATGTTGGTGAGCAAGCCGATGTTGCCGTTGGACAGTGTGCACAAGGTGTAGCGGGATTTAAGCCGCAGCAAACCCGCTACGCTGTCGGGCCAAGCGTCCAGTCGATGCCAGACACGGTTCAGGTGTTGGCGCTCGGCTTCACTCAGATGCGCCAGCGCGAAGGTCGGCAACATCGCATCCAGAATCGTCCGGTTCAAGTCGTCAATGCGAACCCAACCCAACTCGCCGGAACGCACGCGCTGCATGGCCGGCTGGTAACCCGCACGCCATGCCAAGGCGAAAGCGTTGCCATCGACTTGCGGGTACAGCGCCTGCATTTCTCGGACGATGGAGCCGTGCCAGTCGACCACCGTGCCAAAGATGTCGAACGCGAGGATTTTGGGGCTTTGGCGCATGGCTTTCAATCTGTCGTGGTGACGTTAAACCAGCAGCGCGTTGATGCGACGCACGTACGCCGCAGGGTCATCCGGCAGACCGCCTTCAGACAACAGTGCTTGGTCAAACAAGATGTGCGCGAGGTCGTTGAACTGTGCGTCGTCGACGCTGGCTTCGAGCTTTTTGGCCAGCGGGTGCTGGGCATTGACCTCTAAGATCGGCTTGACTTCAGGCGCAGGCTGGCCGGCTTGCTTGAGCATGCGCGCAAGCTGGGTCGACATGTCGCCGTCTTGCACCACCAAGCACGCAGCTGAGTCGACCAGCCGGGTGGTGGCGCGCACGTCTTTGGCTTTGTCTTTCAGCGCTTCTTTGAGCTTGTCGAGAACCGGCTTGAACTGGGTTTGCGCGTCTTCGGCGGCCTTCTTTTCGTCGTCGTCTTGCAGCGTGCCCAAGTCGACCGCGCCTTTGGCGACCGACTGCATCGGCGTGCCGTCGAACTCGTTCAGGTAGTTCAGCGCCCACTCGTCAACACGGTCGGTCATGAGCAGCACTTCAATGCCTTTTTTGCCGAAGATTTCAAGCTGCGGGCTGTTCTTGGCAGCAGCTTGCGTGTCCGCGGTGATGTAGTAAATAGCCGCTTGGCCTTCCTTCATGCGCGCCTTGTAGTCGGCCAAGCTGACGGTGACGGAGTCGGTCGTCGAGCTGGCAAACCGCAGCAACTTGGCGAGGCGATCGCGGTTGGCGTTGTCTTCGCCCAAGCCTTCTTTCAGCACCGCGCCAAACTCGGCGTAGAAGGCGGTAAATTTATCGGGTTCGTTGGCAGCCAAGTCTTCAATCATGGACAGCACGCGGCGCGTGTTGCCTTCGCGAATGGCTTTGACGGCGCGGCTTTCTTGCAGCAGTTCGCGCGACACATTCAGCGGCAAATCAGACGAATCCACCACGCCTTTGACAAAGCGCAGATAGCTGGGCAGCAGAGCTTGCGCGTCGTCCATGATGAAGACGCGTTTGACGTACAACTTGACGCCGGCAGCCTTTTCGCGGTTGAACAAATCCATCGGCGCTTTGGCCGGGATGAACAAGAGCTGCGTGTACTCGGTGCCGCCTTCAACGCGGTTGTGCGTGGTGGCCAGCGGCGCTTCGTGGTCGTAGCTGATTTGCTTGTAGAACTCGTCGTACTGTTCTTGGGTAATGTCTTTTTTAGA
>Ga0075464_10000727_pt1 | contig 14503 bp, 14 predicted proteins | sample DEB19_08_DNA_5_FD_75068 | JGI IMG/M metagenome (GOLD analysis project Ga0075464, IMG submission 75068) | Aqueous microbial communities from the Delaware River and Bay under freshwater to marine salinity gradient to study organic matter... | ecosystem: Environmental > Aquatic > Marine > Coastal ...
ATCAACATGGTGTTGGCGCCCATCAACAGCGTGTAGCCATCGGGGTTCGATTTGGCCACTGCCTCTGCACCGATGTTGCCGCTAGCACCGGCTTGGTTTTGCACCACCACAGGCTGCCCTAGGCGCTCACTCAAACGTGGACCCACCACACGCGCAATGGTGTCCATGCCTGTGCCAGGCGTAAAAGGCACCACTATCTTGATAGCCTGATTTGGGTAAGTGCCCTGTGCAGATGCGCCTAGGCTTAAGAGCCCTAAGACAGCGAGTGCAAGCACTGCCAGCTGTCGACGATTAACGTAAATCATTCCATGTTCTCCAGTAGATGTGTAACTCAACCAGCTTTGGAAGCGGGTGGGATTTTGAACAAGCGTTCAGCGTTGTCTTGGAAAAAGGCTTTGCGCACCTGCGGCGCCATGTCGAGGTTCTCGAGCATCGCCACCTCTTCTGGCACATATTGGTAGGGATAGTCCATCGCATACAACACGCGATCTGGCCCCATGAAATCTTGTGTGAATTTCAATGCAGCGCCCCATGCCACTCCGCTGTTGGTGATGTGGAAGTTCTCGCGCAGGTAGTCGCTGGGCTTCTTCTTGGTGGGCAGCACACTGGGGTAGCGCTTGGACTTGACCGTCGCAGCATGCATGTAGTCGAGCCGATAGGCCCAGAAAGGCAACGCCTCACCCATGGGGCCCAAGATGACTTGGAGCTTAGGGAAACGGTCAAACACACCTGAGGTGATCAAGCGCAAAGCGTGCAACCCTGTCTCCACGCCAAAACCGTAAATCGCCCCGTCCAACCCAGCTTCGATGAAGTGCTGGATCATGCTGGCAGGCATCGCATTGGGGTGCAGGTAGATGGGGGTATCCATCGCCTCAGCGGCTTCAAAGATGGGCCAAAACTTGGTGTCCGACAGGTACTCACCCTGCGTGTGCGAATTAATCACCACCGAATGCATGCCCAACTGATTCACGCCGCGTTGAATTTCCTTGGCGGCCGCAGCGGGGTCTTGCGGGGCGACAGCAATCATGCCCACCAAACGATCGGGATGACGTCGCGTGGCATCAGCCAACATATCGTTGGCCACGGGGGCAAAGGCCACGGCCGTGTCCTTGTCCATGATCTGGACACCCGGCGACGTCAGTCCAATCACTTGCACATCGACACCAGCCTCATCCATGTGCTGCAAGCGCAAGGCGTCCAAATCAGTCAGGCACCGCATGATGTGTTGCGCACGCTCACTGGGACTGCTCATGTAAAAGCCCATCAGGTGTTTGAACCCCACATCCACGTCGTCCTTGGCCAGAATGCGCCGGTAAATTTCAAGCATCTCGGGGGGCGAGAACGCCTCCTCCGTCGCAATGCGTCGATAAGGTCGGACAGGCAACGGCTGCTGGATGATGCTCATGGATGATCTCTGGTTATCGGCACTCAGGCACAGGTGTTGGTAACGCCTGCTTTGCATAAAAAGCTCTCAAATTGTCCATCGTCAATGCCGCCATGGCACGGCGCGTTTCTTCTGTGGCGCTGGCGATGTGCGGGGTCAGGACCACGTTGGGCAAGCGGCGCAACTCTGGATCCACGATCGGTTCGTCCCAGAACACGTCCAATGCGGCCCCCGCGATCGTTTTGTCTTTCAACGCTTGAACCAACACCGGTTGATTCACCACCGACCCGCGCGCAATGTTGATGAGAACACCACGCGCTCCCAACGCTTGCAAAACAGAGGCGCCAATCAAATTCTTGGTGTCATCACCGCCGGGCACCGCCACCACCAAATAGTCAACAGCCTCGGCCAACGCCTCAACGGTTGAATGGAAGGTATAGGGCAGCTCAGACTTCACGTCGCGGCTGGTGTATGAAATGCGCATGTCAAATGCTACTGCGCGCTTGGCAATGGCTTGGCCAATCCGCCCCATCCCGACGATGCCGAGTGTCGCTCCCGAGACTTTATGCGTCAGTGGAAATAGGTCACTCACCCAGTCGCCATTGCGCACAAAGCGATCTGCTTGCGGAATTCGTCGCCCCATCGACAACACCAAACCGAAGGCCAAATCAGCCACGTCGTCAGTCAGCACCCCCGGCGTGTGCGTGACCACGATCCCTTTTTCCTTAGCGGCCACCAGATCGATGCCGTCGTACCCCACGCTGCAAAGGGCAATCAACTTCACATTGGGCAACATCGACAACAACTTCTTGTCCACCTTGGAGACACCTGTCCCGACCAAGGCTGTCACCTTGCTCAACGCGCCTGGATCAATGATGTGCGTATGGTCGTGCACGATGTAATCCTCCTCTTGCAGCATGTTCATCATGAACGTGGGCAAGGGCGTGACTTGCATAATTTCTCGGGTCATGGCGGGTCCTTCACTGGGTCTTTTGACGAAACCCAACTCTACCCGCTGATTGGCTAACATGACAGCCTATGAATGAAGGCTCCCCCACCCTACACATTGAAGGCGCCACGGCGACCCTCACCTTATGTCGCCCCTCCTCGCGCAACAGCTTGACCGATGACGACCTGCTGACCCTGCTGCGCCACTTCGATGCCCTCAACCGCAACTCAGCGATACATGTGGTGGTGGTGCGCGCTGACACCACGGCGCAAAAACACCCCGTGTTCAGTGCGGGCTACAACGTAGGGGGATTCGACAACGACCCCAAGGCACCGTTGTTCTTTGAAAAAATCCCTGAGGCCTTGGAGCGCTTACGCCCAGTGACGATATGCGCCTTGAACGGCAGCGTGTATGGTGGCGCAACAGACTTGGTGCTGGCCTGCGACTTCATCGTGGCGCAGCAAGGCCTCTCTTGGCGCATGCCAGCATGTGCGCTCGGCTTGCACTACTACCCCAGTGGTTTGCGTCGCTATGTGAACCGCTTTGGACTGCAAACGAGTAAGCGTGCTTTTTTGCTGGGGCAGTCCATGCCGTTTGAAGCGCTGGACAAGCTGGGCTTGTTTGAAGCCTTGGTCGAGGCGGATGTGTTTGAGGATGCCTTGCAACACATCGTCACCACGCTCAGCGGCATGTCACCTTTGGCGCTAGAGGCCACCAAAAAAAGTTTGAATGAGATTGCCGCCGGCTTGTACAGCGAGCCTGCGCTGACCGAACGGTCACACCAATCGGTGCACAGCCTTGATTTTGTCGAAGGCCGCGCTGCATTTGCAGAACGTCGGGCGCCAAGGTTCACTGGGACCTAAGACGGTCTTTCACACACCAACACAATCGCATCATGAGACTTCTACACACCATGCTACGCGTCGGCAACTTGCAACGCGCCATTGATTTCTACACCCAAGCCATGGGCATGCAGCTGCTACGCGTCCACCAACGCCCAGACCAAAACTATGACTTGGCGTTTCTCGGCTACGGCACCAACCCAGAACACGCAGAGATTGAGCTGACCTACAACTACGGTGTCACGTCCTATGACTTAGGCACAGCCTACGGCCACATCGCCATTGGCGTAGAAGACGTTGCAGCGACTTGCGAAAAAATCCGGGCCTGTGGGGGCAACATCACACGCGAAGCGGGCCCTGTCAAAGGCGCAAACACGGTGATTGCCTTTGTACAAGACCCAGATGGTTACAAGATTGAGCTGATTGAGCGCCCCGCCCGCTGAAATTAAGCCTTCTTGGCGTAAGCCGAGCACCAGCCTTTGCCAGCCACTTGCTTACCTGCAAACAAGGGGCAAGCGCCAGCAGCGTCAGTGGCTTTACCTTGGAACAACGCGCAGTTGGTGCACTGTTGACCCGCGGCATATTTAGCTTGCTTGGTTTTGTCCACTTTGGTGGCGTCAGCCTTGTAACCCAAGCCCGCAGCTTGTGGGTCTTTCTCGTCCACCATGGCTGCTTGTGCAGCGGTTGTTGCGAAGGCAGCGACGCCAGCAACAGAAATGGTTTGCATCATGAAAACGCGACGGTTGGTAGGTTTGTTCATAAGTGTGCCCAAAGCAAAGTTGAAAATGTGGCCAGAAGATGCTGGCATTGACAATTTTAGCGACTGACGGGCACCCACAGTTGATCGAGATCAAAGGCCTTTGCCACAACTCAACTCTTACCCGCCCGCAGAGCCGCTATCCTTGACGCATGAACGACATTGCCAACATCCGCAAAAGTTACGAACGCGCAGAACTGAACGAGTCAGCTTCGGCAGCCGACCCGATGCTGCAATTTGACCAATGGCTCAAAGAAGCCATTGCCAGTGAAGTGCCAGAGCCCAACGCCATGACCTTGGCCACCGTGAGTAGCGATTTGCGCCCCAGCACCCGCGTGGTGCTAATCAAAGGTTACGACGCGCGCGGCATCGTGTGGTTCACCAACTACGCCAGCCGCAAAGGCCAGCAATTGGCTGGCAACCCGTTTGCTGCCTTGCAGTTCCACTGGGTCGAATTAGAGCGCGTCGTGCGCATCGAAGGCCGCGTGGAAAAAGTCAGCGACGCCGAAAGCGACGACTACTTCAACAGCCGTCCACTCGACTCTCGCATTGGGGCATGGGCTAGCCCGCAAAGCCAAGTGATTGATGGACGCGGCACCTTGGTCGCCAACGCCGCCAAATATGGCGCTAAATTTTTACTGCAACCACCACGCCCACCCCACTGGGGCGGCTACCGATTGGTGCCTGAGCAATGGGAGTTTTGGCAAGGCCGCAAGAGCCGTTTGCACGACCGGTTGCGGTATCGCCAAGACGTTGCAACACCCAGCAATTGGGTGCGCGAACGCCTCGCGCCATGATGCCGTTTTAAAAGCTCACCTGGGCACCCACCTTCAGGCTGCGCCCCGCCACCGGCGGCGCATTGCTGCCCATGGTTTGCGTCAACACCGAGGTGGATGAATACGCCAGTTTGTTGGTGAGGTTGTCGAGCTTGGCAAACAGCAGCCAATGCGTGGGGCCGCTATGCGTGTGATAGTTCAGACCCGCATTCCATAACGTGTGGCTAGCCGTGGTGATGCCAGGGTTGGTCCCGTTGTCGGGCATACGGTTTTGCGCGGCAGCGTGCATGAAGCCCAAACGAGCTCCCCACGCACTACGCGTCCATACGGCATCAGCGCCTAAGCGCATGGGCGCGATGCGAGGCAAGGGGCTGTTGTGGGTCAAGTCTTCGGCCCGCACGACATCAGCACGCAACTCGAGGTCCATCGCGCCGTGCGCCGCATTAGGCATCAGCACCGCATCTTGGCCGCCGACCATACGAATTTTGGCGGTGGATTCGATGCCATAGAAACGGGCGCGGACACCTTCGAATTGATAAGTTGGCAGACCATTTGTATCGAAGCCCATCGATTGCAAAGAGATGTAATTGGCGAACTGTGAGGTAAATCCAGTGATACCAAATTTGTGCGCACCTTGTTTCCACTCGCTGCCCACATCGAGCTGCGCGCCCTTTTCTAAACCATTGAGGGGTTGACCAATTTCGTAAGTGCCTGTTGCTGCATGTTCACCGTGAGCAAACAGCTCATAGTCTTTGGGTGCACGCTGGCTGGCACTGAGATTGGTCGTGAGCTGCCAACCATTTTGGGTCTCGCCTTGGCGCAGATTACGCATGGCACCTAAGGCAAAACTCATTGGCTTGAACTTTTGGCTTTGCGCAGGAATATCCGCTGACGGACCGCTCGCCTCGAAAGACTGCACCTCCACACTTTCTGCACGCGCAGCTGCACTGAGCTGACCCCAGTTGGTTTTCAGGGCTTGGTAGGTAAACACACCCGAGCTTTGGGTAAGGCTAGGCGGCAATAGTGCGACTGCCCCTGCTGCGTCTCGTGCTTGCACATGGCTGCGCTCATTTTGAATACCAACAATACCTTCAAGCTGCATGCCATTGCCTAACTGAATGGCGCGTTGGCGGCCTTCCAAACGGAAGTCATGGCCCTTGTTGTCAAAGCGGGTGCCAGTCGTTGCTGTAGGCGTTTCGTATTCCGTATGCGTGTAGCGCGTGTGACCGAGTTGAAACTTCACATCTTGGAATGCACCCACCTCACGCAACTGTCCTTCCATCACATGGTGTCGACGCAGCATGCCAATGCTTACCGTGGGCTCAGCCACCGTGCCGTAAGTGCTGCGGTACTCACTGGTCGACAAGCCTAAGTAACCACGGTCAAACAGCAACGTGCCACCCACCGCGCCACCTTTGCTGTTGCTGGCCGAGTTGCACACGCGGCGGCCATTCGGAATGGCGGCAAGACCTTCTCCGCAATTCATGTCTTTGGGCACGCGCAAGTTTTGAGTGGTGCGGTCAAATGCATCCAGATGCAGCGCCACTTTGTCGTTGCCCGCCTCCACCATGGCACCCGTACTGCGCTCGTCCGCTGCGCCGCCAGCACGAACTTCGACCTTACCCATCACGCCGCCCTTGGCGTCAAAGGCGCGTTCACGCGCAATGCGGTTGTCAATCACGTTCACCACCCCGCCCATGGCGCTGCCGCCATACAGCAAGGCGGCCGGGCCACGCAGCACTTCGATACGTTCGGTGGTCAGTGGGTCAATGGGCACCGCATGGTCATTACTCAAACCCGATACATCCATGCTTGCGCCGCTGTTTTGCAAAATGCGAATTCTGTCGCCGTCCATGCCACGAATCACAGGGCGACCCACATTGGGGCCGAACGAACTGTTGGCGATGCCGGGCAAGTTGTCGAGTGTTTCGCCCAAGGTGCTGCCCTGGCGTTGGGCAAGTGCAGCGCCTGATAGCTGCTGCGCAGGCACGTACAAACCGGGGCTCTCCAATGAGCGTGCGGTGATGGTCACCTCATCCAAGTGATGTTCAGACGCACCATCGGCGTTTTGCGCCAAAGCGCTTGTACTCAAAAATGTGTAGACGGCAGCGGCCACTGCGCCGCATTGAAAGATGTGCTTCATGCATGGATACCTGTGAACAAAGAATTGACCACGCCAAGCCAGAGGCTCAAAACGTGAGAAAGAGTCAAATCAATGTCAGGCAGGCGGGCCTCGGGCCGCGTAGAAACGTTCGAACAGCGCAAAACGTTCTTGCATCACTTCGACTTGCCACGCCTTTGGAGCGCCCACCACCACGACGGTCAAAGGTGGGTGCTGCAACACATCGGGACAGGCTTGGTCAAACAACTGACAGTCGGCCAAGTTGCTGTGTTCACCCCACAGCCGAGTCAGAACATCGGAGGCCTCCGCACTGACCAACGGCGCTTCGACGGACACCACCGCCTGCGTCCGATGGGCGTGCGCGACACGGTGCAACACCCCCATGGTTTGCACCAACACCAAGGCCGTGAGCAGCACCAGTACCGCGCGCACCAGCATGCGTCGACACACGGCCACAGGCAACCAGCGGAATGCGTTAACCATGCTTGACCCGGTCGGCGAAGGTCTTCATAAATTTCTGCACTTTAGGCGCCACCACAAACGCGCAATAGCCTTGCTCTGGGTGTTGCTCAAAATAATCTTGGTGGTAGGACTCGGCAACCGTGAAGTTATGCAAGGCCTCCAACTCTGTCACCACGCGACCCGACATCGCGGCGTTGACCTCGTCCAACACATGCTGCGCCTCAGCGCGATCGGCCTCATCGCTGAGGTAGATGCCGCTTCGGTATTGCGTGCCTGCGTCGTTGCCCTGACGGTTCAACGTGGTGGCGTCGTGGACGACAAAAAAGATTTCCAACAAGGCACGCAGGCTGATGCGCTGTGCGTCGTACACCACCCTCACCACTTCGTTGTGGCCGGTGTCACCCTCACACACTTGGGCGTAGGTGGGGTTCAGGGTTTGGCCATTGCAATACCCAGACGTCACATCCAACACACCCTCGACGCGCACAAACACGGCTTCGGTGCACCAAAAGCACCCCCCGCCCAAAGTGATGACTTTGGTGTCTGCGTTGTTGGCGTGGGGCTGGGTCATAGTTTTAGATTCTAAGATTACTGTTGTCCAGACGTCGCTGCCGGGGGTTTTGACCCGCCAACGACTCCAAAATCATTAACTGCTATATTAATAACCTAACAGTCATTAACAACCACGTGAGCACAGCGCAGACCATCAACCCACAGGAGCAAACGCCCAAACGCGAGCGTCGCAAAGAAGCACGCCCAGGCGAGTTGCTAGACGCTGCATTAGATTTGTTTGTGGAAAAAGGTTTTTCGGCCACCCGCGTCGATGAAGTGGCTGCGCGCGCTGGGGTGTCGAAGGGCACCTTGTTTTTATATTTCCCAAGCAAAGTGGATTTATTTAAGGCGGTGGTGCGAGAAAACATTGCCCACCTGTTCCCCACTTGGAACGAGGAATTAAATGCATTCGAAGGCACGAGTGCCGAGATGCTGCGTTACGCCATGGCCTCTTGGTGGGCGCGCATTGGCAATACACGCGCCAGCGGCATTACCAAACTGGTGATGAGTGAGGCCCAGAACTTCCCCGAAATTGCTGATTTTTATCAGCAGGAAGTGATCAAACCCGGCAACGCGTTGATACGCAAAATTATCGAACGTGGCATTCAGAGCGGTGAATTTAGACCGTTGGCGCTCGACCATGCGGTCTACACCGTGTTTGCACCGATGATCTTTTTGATGATGTGGAAAAACTCGATGGGCGCCTGCGCTGCATCTGCCGACATCAATGACCCCGAACAATTCATTCAAATGCAAGTCGACGTGCTGTTGTACGGCATGGCTTCTCCCACCCCAACATGAAAAATATCAAACCCCGCTGGATCGTGATGGGCGTCGTCTTACTGGCCTTGCTCGGCGGTGTGTGGCGGGCCATGAACAACAAAAGCGCTCAACAAGTCGCAGCCTCGGCACCCACAGTTGTGCAAACCCAAGTCGAGTTGGCCAGCAGCGATGTGATGAAAGCTGAACTGCGTGAGATCACTCAGGGCTTAGCCGTCTCAGGCACTGTGAAGGCACTCAACTATGCCGTCATCAAAGCCCGAGTTGCCGGTGAATTGAAAGAAATTTTGGTACGCGAAGGTGACAGCGTCAAAGCCGGCCAAGTCTTGGCTCGCATCGACCCGACCGAATACCAACGTCGCTGGTCGCAAGCGCAAGAACAAGCGCTGGCAACCAAAGCACAGATGGAAATTGCGCAGCGCCAGTGGGACACCAACAAAGCCTTGGTGGACCGCGGCTTTATCTCCCAAACCGCGATGGACAACTCTCTCGCCTCCTACCAAGGCGCCGTCGCCACACAAAAAGCCGCAATGGCTGGTGCGGATGTGGCTCGCAAAGCCCTCGACGATGCCACGTTGCTTGCACCCTTCACCGGCGTGATTGCGGCGCGCACAGCGCAGCCCGGTGAGCGTGTGTCGATTGATGCCAAGGTGTTGGAGTTGGTCGACCTGCGCCAACTCGAAGTGGAAGTGCCGTTAAGCCCGAGCGAGTCTCTGGATGTGCGTGTCGGCCAACTTGCCAATCTACAACTAGAAGACCGCAAAGAATTCGTGACCGCAAAAGTCAAGCGCATCAGCCCCAGCGCACAAGCAGGTAGCCGAAGTGTCTTCATTTATTTGGCACTTGATCAGTCTGAGGGTTTGCGCCACGGTTTGTTTGCCAAAGGCACGTTGGGGCTAGGCAAAAGCCAAGTGCTGGCGGTGCCGCTGTCTGCCGTGCGCAACGACCGCGCACAACCCTATGTGCAAGTGGCGGAACAAGTCGGTGATCAACTGCAAGTGGTCCAAAAAACCGTCACGCTGGGCGTGCGCGGCATGGACTTGGCGCAACCTGAGGCGGAGGCCGAACCCATGGTCGGCGTGACCGGCTTGGCCGAAGGCAGCACCGTACTCAAAGGGCAAGTGGGTGCTTTGCGCGAAGGTTTGCTGGTGAAGTTCACGGCCGCTAGCGCTACACCTTAAAAGTTAAAAGCTCTTCACACCATGTGGTTCACCAAAGTTAGTCTCAAAAACCCAGTCTTCGCGACCATGGTGATGCTCGCCTTTGTGGTGCTGGGCCTGTTCTCATACCAGCGCTTAAAGATTGATCAGTTTCCCAACATTGACTTTCCAGTCGTGGTCATCACCACCGAATATCCGGGCGCGTCACCTGAGATTGTGGAAAGCGAAGTCAGCAAGAAAATTGAAGAAGGCGTCAACTCGATCGCCGGCATCAGCGCCCTCACCTCGCGCAGCTACGAAGGCTTATCGGTGGTGGTGATTGAGTTTCAGCTCTACATCGATGGCCGCAAGGGTGCGGACGATGTGCGCGAAAAAGTATCTGCGCTGCGCCCAACCTTGCGCGACGATGTGAAAGAACCCAAGGTGCTGCGCTTTGATCCGTCCAACAAAGCCATTTGGTCTTTGGCTGTGGTGCCCGAAACACCCAAAGGCGGCAAACCTCTTTCTGCCGTTGAGATGACGAATTGGGCCGACCAAGTGTTGAAGAAGCGTCTCGAGAACGTGCGCGGTGTGGGCTCGGTATCTTTGGTGGGCGGAACCAAACGCGAAATCAATTTGTACCTGAACCCACAAGCCATGGAGTCATTGGGCATCAGCGCGGACCAAGTCGTGAGCGCGGTCAAGACCGAAACCCAAGACGTTCCCGTCGGCAGCTTGCGCTCGCTGCAACAAGACCGAGTGATTCAAATCCAAGGGCGCATGATGCGCCCCGAAGACTTTGGCCAAATCATCGTGGCGCGCAAGAACACCACGCCCATTCGCTTGAACCAAGTGGCCACGGTGAACGACGGCGCGCAAGAGGTCGAGAGTTTGGCCCTCTACAACGGCCAGCGCACGCTGCTGATGACGGTGCAAAAAGCGCAAGACGAAAACACCATCGATGTGATTGATGGCCTGAACAAAACCATCGGCGAGATGAAGGCGCAATTGCCCGCAGGCGTGCGTTTGGAGCCCGTGCAAGACGGTTCGCGGCCCATCCGAGTCGGCGTGGCCAACGTGCGAGAAACACTGATCGAAGGCGCTTTGCTGACCGTGCTGATCGTGTTCCTATTCCTGAACTCTTGGCGCTCCACCATCATTACGGGCCTGACGCTCCCGATCGCCATCATTGGCACTTTTTTGTTCATGTACATGTTTGGCTTCACCATCAACATGATCACGCTCATGGCCTTGTCGCTGTGTGTGGGCCTGCTGATTGACGATGCCATCGTGGTGCGCGAAAACATCGTTCGTCATGTGCAGATGGGTAAAACACCCTACCAAGCCGCCATGGACGGCACGCAAGAAATCGGGTTGGCCGTGCTGGCCACCACGCTGTCGATCGTGGCGGTGTTTTTACCCATTGGTTTCATGGGCGGCATCATCGGTAAATTCTTCCATGAGTTCGGCATCACCATCGTGGCAGCGGTGATGATTTCGATGTTCATCAGCTTCACGCTCGACCCCATGCTGTCATCCGTCTGGCACGACCCGACAATTCACGCACACGGCGAGCACGGACGCAGCAACACGTTTTACGATCGCACCATTGGCCCCATCACCGCATGGTTTGAAACGACCACAGACCGGCTCATTGCGTTGTACCAACGTATTTTGAAATGGGCACTGATTCACAAGCGCGCCACCCTTGCCATTGCCGTTGGCACGTTTGCGTTGAGCATCTTCATGGTGCCGTTGTTGGGCACAGAGTTTGTGCCCAAGGCGGATTTTTCAGAAACCTCACTCAATTTCTACACCCCTGTGGGCTCTTCGCTTGAAGTCACAGAGTCCAAAGCCAAGCAGGTCGAGGCCATCATCCGTGAGTTCCCAGAGGTGCGCTACACGCTGTCCACCATCAACACGGGCGCAGCCAACGGAAAGATGTACGCCAGTATTTATGTGCGCTTGGTCGACCGCAAGGACCGCCAACGCAATGTGGACCAAATGTCTGCCGCACTGCGCGAGCGACTACTTCGCGTACCGGGTATCACCGTCACACACGCAGGTTTGCTGGATGCCGTAGGTGGCAACAAACAAGTGGAGTTCTCGCTGCAAGGCAGTGACTTGCACGAACTAGAACGCCTGACCACGCAAGCGATGGCCAAAATTCGGCACATTCCTGGTTTGGTTGATTTGGACTCCAGTGTGAAGCCCAACAAACCCACCATCGATGTAAAAGTACAGCGCGAAGCGGCGAATGACTTTGGCTTGTCACTCGGCACGATCGGTAACCAACTGCGCATCTTGGTGGCCGGACAAACGGTGACCAACTGGCGTGCGGCCGATGACCAAACCTACGACGTGAACGTGCGCTTGGCCCCCAGCGCCCGCAACGCTTTGCAAGACTTAGAGCGACTGCCGTTCACCATTGGCATCAACGCCGACGGTAGCCCCCGCATAGCGCGCTTGAACCAAGTGGCCAAAGTCGAAGAAGGCACAGGGCCCAACCAAATCAACCGCCGCGATTTGATGCGCGAAGTGGCCATCAATGCCAACGTGTACAACCGCTCAGCGGGTGAGGTATCGGCAGACATTCGCAAAGCCATGGACAGCATCCAAATGCCACCCGGCTACCGCTACCAATTCAGCGGCTCCACCAAGAACATGCAAGAGTCATTTGGCTATGCCATTTCGGCACTCGTGCTGGCGATCGTTTTCATCTACATGATTCTGGCCAGTCAGTTCAAGAGCTTTTTGCAACCCATGGCCTTGATGACCGCCCTGCCACTTACCCTGATTGGCGTGGTGCTGGCCTTGTTGTTATTTGGCTCCAGCTTGTCGATGTTCTCGGTCATTGGCGTCATCATGCTGATGGGCTTGGTCACCAAGAACGCGATTTTGCTGGTCGACTTTGCCATCCGCTCCCGTGAACCACAAACGCAAGCTGACGGCTCGTTCAAGCCGGGCCTGAGCCGCCACGACGCCTTGCTGCTGGCCGCCGAGGTCCGTTTACGTCCCATCTTGATGACCACCTTGGCCATGATTTTCGGTATGGTGCCTTTGGCATTTGCCATGTCCGAAGGTTCTGAGCAGCGCGCGCCGATGGGGCAAGCCGTGATTGGTGGGGTGATTACCTCGTCTTTGCTTACTTTAGTGGTCGTTCCCGTTGTGTACTGCTATTTGGACGATTTGTCCGAATGGATGAAACGCAAATGGGCGTCAGGCTTTGACAAGCCTGCCCGTTAAAATTTTGCCCAGCATTAACTGATCGATTTCGGAGTTTAAAAATGAATACCCACGCACAAGCCCGCTTCAACATGGTTGAACAACAAATCCGTCCTTGGCAGGTGCTGGACCCACAAGTCTTGGCCGTGTTGTCACACGTACAACGTGAGTTGTTCGTGCCTGATGCTTACCAAGCCTTGGCCTACACCGACACCGACATCCCTTTGGGCCACGGCCAAACCATGTTGCCCCCCCGCGTAGATGCCCGTTTGATGCACGACCTGCAACTCACTGGCACCGAAAAAGTACTCGAAATCGGCACCGGTAGCGGTTACTTGGCGGCACTCTTGGCCGGCCGCGCTCAGCGTGTGGTGAGCTTGGAAATCAACCCAGAGTTGGCCAGCAACGCACGCAACAACCTGCAACGCGCTGGCATCACCAACGTGGATGTCCGCGTGGCTGATGGCAGCACCGGTGCTTCAGGTGACGCCCCGTTTGACGCCGTCGTGCTCGGCGGCTCTGTCGCTGAAGTGCCGCCCGCCCTGTTGCAACAACTCAAAGTTGGCGGTCACCTGCTGGCCATCGTCGGTCAAGACCCCGTCATGGTGGCCACCTTGTACACCCGCACCGCAGACGCGGCATGGAACAGCAAAGCCTTGTGGGACACATCAGCCCCACGTTTACAAGGCTTTACAGAACCATCGCGCTTCAAGTTCTAAAAGCGCGGCATGATCGATCAAATCCAACCGGCTCAGTTGCAAGACTGGATCGTTGCTCAAGCCCCTCATGGCCCCACCGTGGTGCTGGATGTGCGCGAACCTTGGGAAGTGCAAACCGCCTGCGTGACAGCGCAAGGGTTTGAGCTGATCAAGATCGTGATGCACACCCTCCCTGCACGCTTGCAAGACTTGAACCGAGACCAACCCATCGCTTGTTTGTGCCACCACGGTGCGCGCAGCATGCAAGTGGCCTCATTTTTGGCGCAACAAGGCTTCAGCCATGTGGCCAACATCACCGGTGGCATCCACGCTTGGTCGTCACAAGTGGACGCCGCTGTGCCCACGTATTGATTTTTGAAAGAACTGCATGTCGCTCTCTCGCTCATTGTTTCGTACCCTTCCCCTGACGGCAGCGGTTGTTTTGGCTTTTGCTTCCCATGCACAAGCCCAAAGCTTGGTGGAGATGTTCGACGCAGCGCGCGGCTACGACGCAGGCTTCATCTCGGCCAAAGCCCAGTTCGAAGCGAACTTAGCCAAAGCGAACCAAACACTGGGCGGCATCTTGCCTAACATTGCGTTGTCGGCGAGTGCGACGAGGGGGTACATCGACATTCGAAATGACGTTGGTGCTAATCCTGACCCTCGTTTCTACGGAACAGGGGTTGGTGCAGTCATCCTGAGTCAACCCATCTACCGCCCTGCCGCTTGGGCCGCTTACCGCCAAGGAGGTCAACAGCTCCTACAAGCGACGGCGCAGTACGAAGCAGCCGAGCAAGACTTGCTCGTTCGCGTCTCG
>Ga0075464_10000728_pt1 | contig 14499 bp, 13 predicted proteins | sample DEB19_08_DNA_5_FD_75068 | JGI IMG/M metagenome (GOLD analysis project Ga0075464, IMG submission 75068) | Aqueous microbial communities from the Delaware River and Bay under freshwater to marine salinity gradient to study organic matter... | ecosystem: Environmental > Aquatic > Marine > Coastal ...
ACAACGTCCTATTTAGTATTAAAAACAAGGCGAGGTAAGCAGAAATCTGCTGCCGAGCACGAATTTAAACTCTAGCAACAAAACGTAACGCCGTCCAGCTTTGGCGTTGCTTATGGAAATGATTTTTGTAAAGAAAGGAGCGTCCATCACATTCATGATGGACCGGGAGACTGCTTCCCCGGGTGCCTACTTTGAAGCCAAGAGGCCAGCTCAGGTCTTGGTTTGCGCGCTTTGAATGGCGGCTTGTGCGCGATTGGCTGATTGGGTGGCGGCCTTGTTTTGAACAACCATGCCTAACAGCCTTGCGCCGTGCTCTACAGCAATCGACCCATACGATATGTCGCCATTGACCACAGCATCTTTGTGAAATTCAACACGCTCTGCCGCGTAAATATTGCCTTCGACTTTGCCCGCGACCAAGATGCGATGCGCCGTGATGTCGCCCTTCACCTCGCCCGTCAGCCCTATGGCCACCGAGATTTTGTTGCCCGGGGCTGTCTCGATATTGCCCATGACTTTGCCATCAATTCGGACACTGTCTAACAACACCAACCGACCAAAGATCGTGGTTGTACGCCCGACCAAGGTGTCAAACCGTTCTTGCGTTGCGGTGAAAGATTTGTTTTTGAGTTTTTCAAACATGGCAAGTAGGGCTGGTCATCGTTAGGGCGAGCGTTGGCTTGGCTAGAACTTCAAGGCGCTTTAACTGGCAACACTTGCATGGGGTTCAGCACCTTGCCTTGGTGAAAAATTTCGTAGTGCAAATGTGGTCCCGTGGAGCGGCCCGTGCTCCCAACATCCCCAATCACCATGGCAGTGTCTACACGCGTGTTTTCAACAACGCGACGTTTGCTCAAATGGGCATAGCGGGTGACAAAATTTTCGGCATGCTTGATTTCAATCACATGGCCGTAGCCGGGGTCCCAATCGGACCGGACGACCACGCCTGGACCGGCGGCCAGCACTTTCGTTCCCACCTCAGCAGAAAAATCAATGCCCTCATGCATGGCCAAAGCCCCTGTGAAGGGGTCGTTGCGAAGACCAAAGCCGCTGGTTAACCGAAAGTCGGGATCAATCGGAACGCCTATCGGCAAGGTCTCTAGCCACGCTAAATTATCTTTCCACTTTTTCTCATAGGACACCAAAGATTCGCTAACGCCCTTGGCTTGTTCTGCCGTTTGATGTAGCTCCATTTGCAGGGGTTGGCGAAAGAAACCACCCTTGAAATAGGGCTGCAATTGGGGTGAAATGAAAGGACCGCCCTTGGCGTCACTTCTGGGGCTGAAGCTGCCCCTCAAGGCTGCAGGCGTAGCCAACTCCATGAATCGGTTCTTCATGGCCTCTAACTTCTTAACTTCTTGAACGTTGTGGTCAAGCACGTTTTTAAGTTGGTCGAGGCGGTCACGGTACACGGCTTCCATGCGCTTTTGCTCAAACTCACTGGTCACACCGCCCATGGAGCGAGCGAGCTCGGGGTTGTTCTCCACAGCGATGCGCAGGCCCACCAAGTTCAAAACAAAACCCAAAAACAGCAAGCCGGCGGCCAATGCCAAGGCCGCTAGCAATACATTGCGAGCAGTGATGGAAATTTTTCTAACCTGGCTGGTCGGGCCAGAGAGCCACATAAGTTGCATACGAATCCGAACGAAGGGAGATGGATCTTAGGCATTTGATTGAGGGGATGGAGTCTACCCTAGGGTATGTATGCATATGGCATACCCCAGTATTTCAAAAAGCCTTGCTCACCCTCACCCGAAGAAACGAGCCAGAAAGCGCGTTGGCTGCCGTGATCGTCTTCATATTGGAGACGTTGATGCTGGCGTCCATCCACTTTTCATCCGCGCCCGCGCAGCCGCAATATGGCTGCGCACCGCCTCCTCAGCGGCTTCAGGGTTCCTCTCTTCAAATGCAGACACTATCTTTCTGTGCTCCATGACTGCTTCGTCAGAGCCGAAATTGTTACTTTCAGGCACCACTGATAGCCTCGCCACAGACAGCAAAAGATGCAGCTCCCGGTATGACGCAGAGATCACTTGGTTGTCGGCGCTGTCGACGATGGCCTGATGAAAACTTTGTTCGGTATCAAGGTATGCACGATAGTGTTTGTAGCTGGTGCCCTTTTGACGCAGTGAAGCCATGCTTGCTAGCGCCTTATTCATCGTGACCCGTGATTCAGGGTCTTCGCGACCGGCTCCCATGCGGGCGCAATGCGCTTCAATCAGCAGGCGAAAGTCAAGTAGCTGCTGCATCTGACGCGCATCAGGCAACGGGGCGACCGAAAAACCGGCGTTCACCGCAAACACAACCAATCCCTCCGAGCCAAGCCGGACCAACGCTTCACGCAGTGGCGAACTACTGATGCCGCACTCGCGTGACAAAGAGTCGATATTGAGTCGGGCGCCGGGCTGAAGCCGCTGATCTAGGATTTGGCGCTTGAGCTCTTCATAGGCCAGCTCCGAAAGCGATGTCTTGATCAGACGCAACCCATCAGTCTGAATTTTTTTGGTCATGGTCAACTGCTAATTTTTGTGAAATTATCACTTCTATTACAAACTCATAGGCCATCTGCAGTGACGAAAAATCGTGCACGATGCATTGTTAGTCCGCAAAACTATGCTTACACTGCGCCAGAACCACTACTTGTAAAAAATACTTTTGGTGGCCCCTTATTTTCAAATGGAGGCAGCAATATGAGCAGCGTAACCCGATTCATCACGCGCTTGTGGCAAGTAGCGTTGGTCGCGGCCACAGCCTGCGCACCACAATTCGTCCAAGCCCAGGCGGCAGCTACGAGCTACCCCAGCAAGACCGTTCGTATCGTTGTGCCTTATCCGCCTGGCGGTCCAAATGACCTCATTGCTCGGTTTTTAGCCCAAAAACTCACAGACAACCTGAAGCAAACCTTTGTCATCGACAACAGGGCAGGCGCCACCGGCATGACAGGCACCGATGCTGTGGCCAAGTCGCCCGCCGACGGCTACACCTTGCTGGTCAGTGCCTCCGTTCATGTGATCTACCCAAGCCTGTTCCAGAAAGTCCCGTTTGACCCGATCACGGACTTCGCACCCATCAGCCTGATGGCGCGCGCACCGCTGGTGTTGTCGGTCAATCCGGCATTGAGTGTGAAGTCAGTTCAAGATTTAATTTCGATGGCCAAAGCGCAACCCGGCAAACTTCAATACGCTTCATCAGGCAACGGCTCGGCAACACATCTGTCAGCAGAGGCCTTCAAGACACAGGCCGGTATTGACCTGCAGCACATCGCCTACAAAGGCAGCTCCCCGGCCATGACCGATGTGATGGCTGGACATGTTCAGCTTGTCTTTGACTCCCTTGGATCCACCTTGCCCTACATCAAAGCGGGCAAGCTGCGCGCTCTGGCCATCACGTCATCAACACGATCGGCCGTTGCGCCCGAGATCCCAACGATTGCGGAATCCGGTGTGCCCGGTTATGACATCAGCACTTGGTATGGCCTGTGGGCACCTGCGGGCACGCCCAAAGAGATTGTTGACAAACTCTCGGCCGAGGTTCAAAAAATTCTCAAGTCAAGCGACATGCAGCAACAGTTGACCAGCCGCGGCATTGAGCCTGTTGGCAGTTCGGCTGCGGAATTTGCCGCGTACCACCAGACAGAAAAATTGAAATGGGCCAAGATCGTCAAGGACTCTGGCGCCAAGCTCGACTGATAAAACAGCGTCCGACTTCCCAAATACCACCCAGAGAGATATGCCGTGGACCGCATCAAGAACGTAGAAATTTCGCTTTACCAAGTGCCGCTGAAGAAACCCGTCAGCGACGCTAAAGTCCTGACCGGTCGTCAAAAACCGTTGGCGCATGTCGACATGCTCACCGCCACCATTGAAACCAAGCACGGCGCCGTGGGTTTCGGCTTTAGCTACTCACTGCGCGCCGGCGGTTCTGCACTTTTTGCGCATGCCAAGGATCTGGCTGGCGAGTTAATCGGTGAAGACCCCAACGACATTGGCAGGCTTTGGGAAAAACTGGCATGGCTCGGCGCGTCAGTCTCGCGCACCGGGGTGTCGGTACAAGCCATCGCCGCCTTTGATATCGCGCTGTGGGATCTAAAAGCCAAGTCGGCCAAGATGTCGATCGGAAAGCTGCTGGGCACTTACAGGGAGGGCGTGCCTTGCTACAACACCTCAGGCGGCTACCTGTCGGCATCCACAAGTGAAGTGCTTGAAAACATTGACGTATCGCTCCATCGCGGTCTTGGGGGGATCAAAATCAAGGTTGGTCAGCCCGATACGAAAAAAGACATCGAACGTATCGCCGCAGTCCGGCTACATGTCGGTGAAAGCGTTCCGATCATGGTGGATGCCAATCAGCAGTGGGATTACACCACCGCCTTAAGGGTCGGTCGCGTGCTAGACCAATACCACTTGACGTGGCTCGAAGAGCCGATCAGCGCCTACGACTACCAAGGACATGCGCGCCTTTCAGATAGGCTCGATACGCCCATTGCGACTGGCGAGATGCTCAGCAGCGTGGCCGAGTGCGGAGAGCTGATTCGCCACAACTCCGTGACGTTCATCCAGCCAGATGCACCACGCGTCGGCGGCATCACACCGTTCATGAAGATCGCTAGCCAAGCTGAGAACCAACGGCTGAAACTCGCACCCCACTTTGTGATGGAAATTCACGTCCACCTCGCGTGCGCATACCCACATGAAGCTTGGGTCGAACACATTGAATGGCTCGAACCTGCGTTCAATGAACGACTGATCATCCAAGACGGACAAATACTGCTGCCGACCCAGCCTGGGCTCGGATTCACCTTGGCAGATCAAGCTACTCAGTGGCTGGCACACAGCGTGAAAATTTAGATCAAGCATTCAAAAAGCCTTGCTCACCCTCACCCGAAGAAACGAGCCAGAAAGCGCGTTGGCTGCCGTGATCGTCTTCATGTAGGAGACGTTGATGCTGGCGTCCAGCGGCTTGATCAAGGCGGTGAACAATGCCCCGGCGCTGGTGTCATAGAACTTGCCGTATTTGTCGATCGAGTCCGGCTGGTATTGCTGGACATACAGCAGGTGTGGCCCCACCGAGCCAAAGGAAGTTCGGTACAGGGCGGCCAAGTCAACACCACCGAAATTACCGCTGCGGACATCGGTGTCCCTGTTGCGGGTGTTGAAACCCAGCGACACTTTGGCGCCCAGACGCCAATCTGGCGTGGCGTTGTACGACACAGCTAAACCCGTACGCAGCGTGTAAAAGTTGCCAAACCCGATATTGGGCGTGCTGCCCGACGGGCTGTACTTGCCGGTGGGCAAGGCCAGCGTGAGCCCGGTAACCAGCAGCATATCGGCATCCCGATAGACCCAAGACCCAGCGATTTCTGCATCCCCCCAGCCCTGCACCACACCACTGGCGTCACTCCCTCTGGCAGCCAATCCGGCTTCGTAACTGCTGTTCAAATTGCTCTGGACAACGCCATTGACATAGGGACTTAGTCCGGTGGCGGTGGGCACCGGGCCGGTCAACCGCACATCCCTTTCTTGCCTGAGCATGTAGGGAAGCGTGAAGGTGGCGATCAGCCTGCCACCGGCGTAGTGAGGCTCTGTCAAGTAACCCATGACCAAGCTGGCTTGGGTCTGGGTTTGCCTGAGGTCCATCGTGACTTGGGACGTGTAATTAACGGCCGTCGGAAGCAGCGCCCCTGTCGTGGGGTTGGTCGTGATGGTTTTAGTCTCGAACGTCACCAGTGGCTTGCCGTCACTGCCCACCACCTTGTCAATCTTGGCGGCAGTGATCGCCGTGCTCCCGTACCAGCCGGGTTCATTCAGTGCAGCGCCAATTTCTCCACCCAAGTTGCCGGCCATCGGGAAGCGAAGTTTGTAATCTTCCGCCGCGAAAGCGGTCTCGGCACCAGCCAGAGCACACAGGCAAAAGAGAATTTCAGCGGGCCAGCCGCGGAGGAAGGTTGGGACGATCACGGGAGAGATCATCTCCGACTATCGGCTCACTCACAACAAAAAGAGGCGTAAAAATCCAAAAAAAGCTTTGGTAGCGATTTAAATCAATACGCCGACTCAATGCGCAGAGCGACGGAATCTAGGCCGTGCGGTCAGTTCAAACGGGCGCCATTTGCAGAAGCTTCATTGAGCTGCGTGTCCAATTTGTCGTAAAACTGGCGCATTTCTTCGACTGTTTGAGGTTTGGCAGGCGCGTTGGAGCTGGGACTTCTGGAGATATCGAACTTCACATCCGCGCGGATCTGGCTGTCTTTGGCGCCATGCTCGATGCCGCCACCGGGAGCACCAACAACCCCGCTTTGCTGCGCGGCTTTAAAAAGATGCTCTTTCTTCAACTTGTAGTGGCGCATCAAGGTGGCAATCTCCTTCAACCCTTTGGCCACTTCAGCTTCACGCGCCTTTTCCTTTGCCAAAATCATCGCACGCTGGTGGGCAGCCGCAGCCAAGGTTTCTTCAGCGAGCTTTTGTTGCAAGGCAGCCATCTGATATTGCAGCTCTTCAAGGGCGGTCATGCGTTTCTCCGAGTCAAAGTAAAAGTAAAAATAGTCAACTGACTACTTGTCTTAATTGACACGGATCGTAGCCACCCAACTTGAGCCAATGACCACAAATCCCCGTAAAGACTCACCATTTCTCACGGTTTTAAGCTCTTCAGATGATAAATTCCTGACCACTGGCTTCAAGAGCGCAAGTTGCGTGGGCCGGGCTGAATTTATGTTGCGTCTGGTTTTTTTATTAGTGTTTGCGCTTTTCCAAATGCCTGGGTATGCGGCAGAGCAGGGCTATTCAGTCACGAAGGCGTATCACCGGGATACTGCGGCAGACGTGTCGATAAACGCCGTCGCCACAAGCCAGTTCACCCCCTACGACGGCCCTTTGCGCCTCGGGTTTGAGCCGGCTGCGGTCTGGGTTCAGTTGACACTGACGCCTTCGAAGCCAATTGCCGCCAAGGGTGTCGACGCCAACAATCCGCTGATTCTCCGGGTGGGACCCCATTCGCTGGACCGGATTGAGCTTTACGAGTTCATTGCCGGACAGTGGACAAGACAGGTAGGGGGCGACCAGCAGACAGAAAAATCCAATATTTGTCCTGACGACTACCACTGTTTTGTCTTGAGCCAAGGGAGGGCATCCACCAACCCGATTTATCTGAAAGTGACAACTCAAAACGTGATGGTCATTGAAACCGACATCTTGCGTGCAGACGCACTGACGACGGTCGTGGCTAGGCGTGTCAGCCAAATCACTTTTTCCATGACGATTGCGGTCTTTTTTCTCGTTCTGGGTGCCGTTTTACTCGCGTTTGAACGCTCCATCCTGCTGCTGACTTACAGTGTCTTTCAATTGACTGTCGTGCTTTTTGTCGTCGCCAACGTCGGCCAACTGGCTCACCTTCTGCCGGGTTTACAGACAGACAGCGTGGACAAAATAAGTTTTAGTATTTTTTTCGCCAGGGTGGGGATGACTGCACTGATGGGCTGGGCACTGTTGGCGTCGCACCAGCCTTCGCGCACTTACAAAAAAATAATCCTAGCGATGCTCTCGCTCTGCGTCATCAACCTAGGCTTGATTTTTTCAGGGCATGTCCAGACCGCCAGCAAACTTAATTTTTTCTTATTTTTCATCAACCCTTTCATACAAATTTACGGCCTTTTATCAGCCGAAAATCTCTCTAAAGCGCGGCGCCTCATTTATGTGTTTTGTTATTGCGTCAACATTGTGCTGATCGCTTTGGGGTCCTTATTCGTTTTTTCGAATATGTTGGTCGTCGGCCCCATTGGCTTCTTTCACAGTGGAAACGACTGGCGACTGAATGGCGTGATCTTCGGACTTGTTCTGTTCTTGATCGTTCTCAGTGAGCAGCGCTTGAGAAATTCAGCCCGATTGGTTGAACTGGAAACACTGCGGTCAATCGCAGAACAAGCGCGAGCCAATGAAGACAAACTCAGCGAGCGTCGCGCACTGGTCGACATGCTGACGCACGAGTTGAAAAATCCGCTGGGCACCATCCGCTTTGCGCTGGCGTCGCTCAAGCGCCAGATCACCGGCGACTCCGACTCCCTGCAACGTATTCAGCGCATTGATGCGTCGGTGAACCGGATGGATGACTTGATTGAACATGTGGCGCGCTCCAACAAGATTGAGCGAACAGACGTCATGCAGCAACCCTCATTCACTCTTGCGAATGAATTTATTCAAGAGCTGATCCAAGAATACCCAAACGTCGATAGATTCAAAATCTCCATCCAAGAAGGCTCGGCCTTTAAAGCCGACCGGCAAATGCTCCTCGTGATCCTGGAAAATCTCTTGAGCAATGCGCACAAGTACGCAGCAGTTAATGAAAAAATAATGGTGACCGTCACCACCGAATCTGATGCCGGCACGACTTGCTTTGAGATCAGCAATGCCGTTGCTGAAGACCAGGAGCCCGATGAGTCGCGCTTGTTTGAGCGGTATTACCGTCACCCCGGCGTGCAAAACCAACCCGGCATGGGAATTGGTTTGAGTTTGGTGCAGTCTGCCGCACAAAAAATTGGTGCCCGCGTGCTGTTTCGCAAAGAAAAACAACACGTCATTTTTACAGTCAGGATTCCAAATTGATCAAGTCCAAACCGCTCAAAGTCAAGGACGCTTCGCACTCGCTGGTTGTCGCCTTGGTCGAAGACGATCGTTTTTTGCGAGAAGAAATTGTTATCCACTTATCAGCCACGGGATTCGTTGTGCATGCGGTCAACAGCGCATCTGCCTTGAATGATTTGCTGGCACGCGAGGCGGTTGACCTGTTCATCATCGACTTGAACTTGCCCGGCGAAAGCGGCTTGAGCCTGTGCAGGCGGCTCAGGCAGACCCTCCCCGCCGCAGGCATTGTGATCATGACAGCGCGGGTCGCACTGCAAGACCGCATCTCAGGCTACCAGGACGGTGGGGCAGACATGTACCTGACCAAGCCGATCGCCCCAGATGAACTGGTGCTGGTGCTGTTGAGTCTAGGGCGCAGAGTCAAAAAAATTATTGCTCAGGATGAGTGGTCAATGAACTTGCGGGACCGCACTTTGTCGGGCCCACAGCCTGGGCAAAAACTCAGGCTGACACACCGTGAAAAATCGCTTTTGGTGGCCTTGATTCAGGCCAAAGACAACACGTTGTCGTCGGGCGTCTTATGCGACCTGTATGGCAATGACGACACCGACGATTTGATGAGCAAACACGCACTTGAAGAATTGGTGGCCCGCTTGCGCAAGAAATTCAAAGCGGTGCAATTGGAAGGCGACGAAGCGGCCATCAAATCCGTCTGGGGCGTCGGCTACGAATTGTGTCTAGCCATCACGCTGGTGTAGACCAGTCGTCAGGTATTGCCCTGATGTCACTGTCCCCGTTTTAACTCATAATATTTTGACGCTATTGGGTTGATACTTCAGGAGACTTCTATGCAACGCCGACATTTACTGCGCTCTGCCGCTGCGCTGGCTGTGCCCCTGCTGGGAGCGCGTGGCGTTGCGCAGGCGCAAAGTTTTCCAACCCGATCCATCAAGCTCGTCATCGCCTTCCCGGCTGGTGGGCCGACCGACATCACGATGCGGGTGCTGGCCGACAACGCTTCAAAGGTTTTGGGTCAGCCGGTGATTGTTGAAAACAAACCAGGTGCTGGTGGCACGCTTCCCGCCTTGCAGTTGCAGTCATCCGCAGCCGATGGCTACACCGTGGGACAAATTCCGTTGGGCGTGTTTCGTCTGCCCTACACCACCAAGATCAGTTGGGACCCGATCAAGGACATCAGCTACGTGTTGAACGTGACAGGCTACGCTTTTGGCGTGGTCGTGCCGACGGACTCACCGCTCAAAACCTGGACTCATTTTGTGGCTTGGGCCAAGGCCAATCCTGGTAAGTTGAGCTACGGCTCGACTGGCACCATGACCAGTCCGCACTTGACCATGGAGCTGATCGCGCAAAAGCTAGGCTTGGAGTTGTTGCACATTCCCTACAAGGGCAGTGCCGACCTGATGCAGTCGATCATGGGCAATAACATCATGGCCGCGGCCGACTCCACCGGCTTTGCGCCGCAAGTGCAAGCGGGCAAATTGCGCGTCCTCAACACCTGGGGCGCTGAACGATTGGCCAAGTTTCCGGACGCGCCCACACTCAATGAGCTTGGACTGGACATGGTGCAGAACTCGCCCTTCGGCATCGGTGCGCCCAAGGGCACACCGTCCGAGATCGTCAAGCGCTTACACGACGCCTTCAAGCAGGCGATGGAACAAGAAAGCTACAAAACCGCGCTGGCCCGCTACGACATGGTGCCCATCTACATGAACAGCGCGGATTACACGCGTTTCGCCCAAGAGACTTTCCTGCGCGAAAAAGCACTGGTCGAAAAACTCGGCTTGGCCAAGCCGGCCTGACCGGCTCAACTGGCCGTGACGCCAGCGCTCTTGATGACCTCGGCCCACTTGGCCGTTTCACTGGCGATGAAGGCATCACAGACTTGTGGTGTGCTGCCTTCGGCAAACGTGCCCATGGCATCCAGCCGCGTCCGAGCAGCGTCGCTGCGGATGATCCGACTGACCTCGTCCGACATGCGTTGCACGATGTCACGCGGCGTACCCGATGGGCCAATCATGCTGGCCCACGTGCTGCCGGTGAAGTCCTTCAAACCCTGCTCAATGAATGTGGGGACATCAGGCGACGCAGGCAGGCGACGGTCGCTTGAAACACCAATCAGTCGAATACGACCAGTTTTCCCGGGCTGGATCAAATTGGTGGGGGCATCAAACAGCAGCTGAATATGCCCGCCCAACAAATCGGTGAGCGCAGGCGCAGAACCCCGATAAGGGATGTGCACCATGTAGGTTTTGGTGATGGCTTTCAGCAACTCGGTCGTCAGATGCGCGGCCGACCCATTGCCTGAAGACCCAAAGCTGACCTTGCCCGGATTGGCTCTGGCATAAGCCACCAGCTCGGTGGCATTTTTGAACGGCGCGTCGATCGGTACAGCCGCTAGCAAGGGCGATATGCCCATCAGGGAAACGCCGACCAAGTCTTTCTCGGGGTTGTACGGCAGCTTCGGGTAGAGCGTGGTGTTGGCCGCATGGGCCGCAATCACGACGCCGAAAGTGTGCCCATCAGGCACAGCTTTGGCCACGGCATTGACACCGATGATGCCGTTGGCGCCCGGCGTGTTTTCAATCACCACGGTCTGACCCAGCCGGCTTTGCAAACCCGCTTGCACCAGACGAGCCATCTGGTCAGTGAAACCACCTGCGGTGTACGGCACGATGAGGCGGATGGGGCGATTCGGCCAAGCGCTCGACTGGGCCATTGACGGGGAGATGGACGGCAGTGCCGCAGCGGCCAGACCGGAGGCTGCAACCTGAATGACGCTGCGTCGTGACAGTAAATTTGACATACCGGTCTCCTGCTTGATTGTTAACGTGGCCCCCTCATGATGACATTTTTTGATGCAGTTCGCGCAGTTCACGCTTGAGTACTTTCCCGATGGCGCTGCGCGGCAACTCGTCAATAAAGTACAGCGCAGCCAAGCGCTGCATCTTGCCAGCACGGCCGTTGTACCAAGCCATGATCTGCGCAGCCTCATCGGTCGCGCCAGACCGGAGTCGCACAAACGCGACCGGGGTTTCACCCCACTGTTCGCTCGGCACGCCGGTCACAGCGACGTCTTGCACGCCCGGGTGCTGGCGCAGTTGGGCCTCTAGATCACTGGGGTAAATATTGAAGCCGCCACTGATGATCATGTCCTTGCGGCGGTCCAGCAGCGTGAGGAATCCATCGGCATCAAAACGACCCACGTCACCGGATCGAATAAAGCGCTTGCCGTGGGCGTCGAACCATTCAACCTCGCGTGTCAGCTCAGGCCGGCCGTGGTAACCGGTCATCATGCCAGGCGAATGACCGACTATTTCACCGATCGCACCGGCGGGCAACTCGTGGCCGTCTTCGTCGATCAGCCGCATGTCGCTGGTAGCGGCCGGTTGGCCAATGGTGTGAAGTTTGTCGGGGTGCAAGTGCGCCACCAAGATGCAGGAGCCGCCGCCTTCGGTCATGCCATAGAACTCGACCAGCCCGTCCGGCCACCGGGCCAGAACATCTGCCTTCAGCTCAGCGCGAAACGGGGCGCTGGTACAGAACTTGGCTTTGAACGCCGACAAGTCAAACTCGCCAAACTGAGGCAAAGCCATGATGCGCTGGAACTGCACCGGCACCAGCATGGTGTGGCTGGCACGAATAGCTTGGGCGATCTGGAGGTAACGCAGGGCATCAAAGCGCGCCATCAGCCGCACGCAACCGCCCCATGCCACCGTCGGGAAAAAAGACACCAATGTGGTGTTGGAGTACAGCGGCGTTGCCAGCAGCGTGACGCTCTCAGGCCCATAAGCAAAACCTCCCCCACGCACCACATGAGCCCAGCGCATGCCGTGTGACTGCACAATCCCTTTCGGCGTGTCTGTGGTGCCCGACGAGTAAATGATGTTGCACGGGTCTTCGGGCGCTATGTCGACCGGAATAGGCTGCACAGGATCGGCGACGAGCCAATCTTCCCAGTGCGGGCCGGACTTGACGTCGGGCACATTCGGAGCCTGATCCAGCATCACCACCTTGGCACTGGCCATCCCATCAGCCTGAAGCAGTTGACGGGTCGACGTGTCAACAAAGAGCACGCGGGCCTGCGCATCGCCCAGCATCGCGGCGAATACCTGCGGCGTGACCGACGGTGACAACGGTGCCACCACCGCGCCACAACGCAGCGCCCCCAAGAAAACGGCAGCGTAGCGTACGCAAGGAGCCGCGCAGAGAGCTGCCACATCGCCAAGTCGCAGGCCATCGCGCTGTAATGAGGCAGCCACCGAGTCCACCAACTGATCCAGCTGCGCCCAAGTCAGGGCAATCTCGTCATCACACATCGCGAGGGCCTGCGGACGTTGCCGTGCGTGCTCTCGCACGAGGTCAGGCAGGGCTCGAAACGGCGGTGAGGCGGCTGTAGCGAGCGGCTTATTCATGTCGGCTTGACTGGTCTCCATCACAGCACGCCAAGCGTTTTGAGTTCGGCTAAGCGCTCGTCGCTGAGCCCAAGCAAGTCGGTCAAAATGTCGCGCGTGCCTTCACCCAATTCTGGCGGTGCATGGCGCACCGGTAAGCGCTCACCATCCAGTCGATAGGGCGGTGCCATCACATGGGTGCTGCCCGCCACCGAGTGCGGCTGCTGCGTCACCAGACCACCACGCTCGGCACGCTCTGAGGTCAGCGCTTCATACAAGCCCAGCACTTCACCACATGGAATTCCTGCGGCCTTGAGGCGTTGTAGCAGGCGCTGGCGCGAACGGCAGCCCAGCTCGCGCAGGATCTCGGCCATCAGCGCCTCACGGTGGGTGCCGCGCCCTAGGTTGCTCTTGAAGCGCTCGTCATCGGCGAGGTCGGGGCGATCAATCACGGTGCGGCAAAAGCGCTCAAACTGGGCGTTGTTGCCCACGGTGATGACCAATGGGCCATCCTCAGCGTTGAACACACCATAGGGCACGATAGACGGATGCGCATTGCCGTAGCGCGGCGGGTCTTTCTGCATCAGCATGGCTTCCAGCCCGTAGTAGGCCGAAATCATGAGGCCGCAGTCGAACAACGCCATCTCGATATGACGCCCACGCCCGGTCTTTTGACGCTCAAACAAAGCGGCCAAAACGGCCTGCGCGGCATACATGCCGGTGAACATGTCCACCGCGGCTACACCGAATTTCAGCGGTGGCTGATCCGGCTCGCCATTGATCGCCATCAGGCCAGCCTCGCCCTGCACCACTAGGTCGTAGCCGGGACGTGCCGCCTCAGGCCCACTGCGGTCGTAGCCCGAAATCGAACAGTAAATGAGGTCGGGGCGCACCGCCTTGATCTGCTCGTAACCAAGCCCCATTTTTTCAGCGCCGCCGAACTTGAAGTTCTGAATCACCACGTCGGATTGCCGCGCAAGGCCCAGCACAATCTCCACAGCCTCGGGCTGATGCAGGTCCAGCGTGATGGATCGCTTGTTGCGGTTCATGCTGTTGAAGTAGGCGGTTTCGGTTTTGCCGACGCGTAGGCCCCAGTCGCGGGTGTCGTCGCCACGCTCCGGGTGTTCAACCTTGATGACCTCAGCGCCAAAGTCACCCAACACCATGCCGCACATTGGACCGGCCAACACGCGGGACAAGTCCAGCACGCGGATACCGGCCAGCGGTAAGGCAGCATTCTGGTGTGTCATGCGGATTTTTCTTCAGTCCAGCGTGATGCCAGCTTTGGTGATGATGGCTCCCCACTTGCGCGATTCGCTGTCAATGAATGACTTGAATTTCGCAGCCGAACCACCGCCAACGATGAGACCCTGCTTGGCCATGGTCTGGCGAAATGCAGGTTCTGCCATGGCGGCGTTCACGTCAACATTGATGCGATGGATGATCTCGGCACTGGTGCCTGCCGGTGCAAATAGGCCATTCCATGCGAGTGCGTCAAAACCAGTGAATCC
>Ga0075464_10000730_pt1 | contig 14495 bp, 14 predicted proteins | sample DEB19_08_DNA_5_FD_75068 | JGI IMG/M metagenome (GOLD analysis project Ga0075464, IMG submission 75068) | Aqueous microbial communities from the Delaware River and Bay under freshwater to marine salinity gradient to study organic matter... | ecosystem: Environmental > Aquatic > Marine > Coastal ...
CCGCGTGCGCTGCCCTTGTTGCCAGCCACAGCGAGGTTGTCCACGCCAGTGACGTTCGCTGTGCCGTAGACCTTTTTCTTGAGCATTCCACCCAGCACGCCGCCAAGCAATCCGCCGACAATCCCGCCAAGTGGACCAGCGAAGTCGCCCAGCTTCTTGAATACCTTTTCACCGATCTTTTGACCGATGGCACCGCCGATGGATGAACCAAGACTGCTGCCGGATGAACCAAGAACAAGGGATGATGCGGTGCTGCCGAGCGCTGCGCCCTGCATCAGCTTTTTCATTTCGTCGCGGAAAGAGCCATTCGCGCCGAAGATGGTATTGAGTTCTTTGCCCAGCGCCTTCCATCCATCTTTGCCGACGCTGGATGATGCAATTGACAGGAAGGAACCTAACTTGCCGGTTACGCCGCCAAAGTCGCCGGTTTTGATGCCTTCCATGATCCCGGCAACTTGGCCCAGAGCGCCGCCCATCTGTTCGATGATGCGCAACTGATCGATGTAAGTGTTGAGCAGATCGTTGGCAGCGTCCTGCGCGGCTTTGTCCTGTACGTCCTTAAGCGCTTGGGCAAACTGCTCAGCCTCGGCAGTCGCCTTGGTGTAAGCATCGCCCTGCGCGATAAGGCGTTTGTTCATCTCGGCGAACGCCTTCTTTTCACCCTCAGCAAGCCATTCGTTCAACTCGATCTGCTTCTTTAGTTCGTCGCTCTCTTCTTTCGCAGCCTTAGTGGAGCCCTTGCGTGATTTGGTGTCCTCATCGGTTGCCAGCCGAGCCTTGGCGCGTGCAACGGCATAGGGTTTGACCCATGCGGCGGCTTCACCGATAAAATCACGGCTGAATGTTTCATTCAGACCCTGCGACATGGCAGCGCCGAACGTCTTGCCAGCGCCAGCGAAGTTGTTGGCGACTTCCTTGATCTGTGGGGCGCTAAGCGTTGGTATCTTAAAACCAGCCGCGCCCATGAGCGGGATTTCATTTATCAGACTGGAAAAGGAATTGATCGCATTGACGCTTGATTGCAGCAGCCAGTTAATCGCCTTGATGGCTGCATTCACGCCGGAAAAGAATGCATCTCCAATGGCAGCAGGAAGCGTGCTGAATGCCTTCAATGCCTCGCGCGGCACAAGTGTCGTCAAGCCGATGATGGCGTTCACAGCGGTTCGGGTATAGCCGACAACCGCATCCCAAACCTCGCCCGTCGTTGTGCCGAAATAGGCGAAGGCGGCGGTCAGTTCGTCATTCAAGAATGATTTTGCCGCATCCCATGCGCCAAGAACAACATCCTTCCATGTGACGGTGACTTCGGAGTTTTTGTTGACCTCGGATGTAATGAGGCCAACGGCGGCGGCGGCAACCCCTGCGGCGGCGGTCAGACCAAGCAGCAGCGGATTAGCCAGCAAAAAGCCGCCGACCAGTTTACCGACCTGTGACACAAGCCCGCCGACACCAAGGCCCGCCTGCATCATGATCTGTCCGATCTGCGAACCCTGCTGCATAAATACGGTCATGGGCTTTTGACCAGATGCCAGACCGACAAACAGGTCATTGAACTGATAGGCAAGGTTTTGCACCTGATAGCCTGCCAGCTTCGTTGCGCCCGCTGTCTTATCCATTGACCCGACCGAGATGCCCGCCATACGCTGCACCTCGGCGGCATATTCAGCGGCTTGCTGTGCCGCGCCTTTGATCTGCTTGCCTGACTGTGCGGCGCTATCGCCCAAACGATCAACCGCGCCTTCCGCCTTGGTCCCGGCGGCAGTCAACTTATCCAGTTCGCCAACGCCGGTCTTAACGTCCGTGCTGTCAATGCCGATAACGAGGTTCGCAAGATCAGTCATCGCGCACCGCCTTCGCCACAGAGGCGAGATAAGCCGCATCAGCACGCCGGATGGCATTGATCTGCCAAGCGGGAAGCGAAACGCGGTTCACCCGCTGCCAAGCGTCAAGATCGACAAACGTAATCGGCGCAGGGCCATGTTCGCGGAATTGCCGCGTGCCGTGGAGATCGAGGAAATCGGCCCACAGCAAATCACAGCCCGCAGGCAGGGCGGGAGCCGCTGCCATTTTCGGGTGCATCCTTCCTGAACGGGCCTGATACATTTCCAAATGGTCTCTCAATGTTGCCCCGTCATCTTGCAGGGCGGATAATTCGAACTGAAAGGCGGCGAAGGCGACGAATTGCCCCGTCACCCCGCCATAAAATTTCCCAAGTCGTTGATCGCTTCCTGCACCTGATCCCGGATAGGTAGGATCGTCTCGTAAACCCGCCGTGCATTGTCGGCATTGAAGTCCAGAGCCTCGCCCGAAAGAAACACCTTCCCGGTCTGATCGCCCGTCCGCCAGCCAACCGTGGCGGCAACCAGCGCGTCATGGTTTTTGGCTTCGATGCTATCAAGTGACGTACTGGCGCGACCGCTCAGGCTTTCCGATGCGAACTGGCGGCGCTTGGCCTTGTACGCATCGCTGTCCTTGCCCAGCACCGTAATGAATATGCCGGTCGAAGCGCCCGTCACCGGATGCTTTATTTCAACTTCAAACGGCTTGTTGCAGGCGACCGTGGTATCAAGTGCAGACAGATCAAAAGACGTTTTCATTTCATTCCCTTTCATGGTGTCCCCGGCGCAGAAAGGGGTGCGCCGGGAACCTGGTTGATTACGTTGCCGAGGTGTCATGGACTTGCAGGATCGTGGCATTGTGGGCCAAAGCCGCGCCGCCCGATCCGTAGTAAGCCGCCGAGAAGTTGTGCGAGCGGATCAACTGCTTTTCGCCATCGTCCAGTTCCGCCGACATGATCTTGACGTTCGGCATGGAGAAGGACAGGCAAGCCGCCGTGTCAGACCGCGAGTCGGCCAGCACGACAACCATGTTGGTGGCCGTCTCCGCATCGAAGGTGGCAGTTGTCAGCGCATCGCCGTCGAGCAGCGCCGAGAACGAGCCGGAAACCATGATGCGGCCCCGCTGCGTGTCGGGGATGCTGTTCGAGCCGATAACCGCCTCGCCCTGCGTAACCGAGCCGTCCACGGTCATCTGGAACGATGTGATCGTGGCATAGCGAGTGGTGCCGATGAAAATGGCCCCTGCTACGGCTGACATGACACTGGTCGATGTTGCGGCGGTTGGCGTGGTCAATGACTGTGCGCCCGATCGGGTAACTACGCCCAAGCCCACCACTTCGAAGTTCGCCGTGGCGTTGCCGGTTGATGGCAGCGAAATGTCAACCTTGCCGATCTGGCAGTCAGGATAGACATGGCTGCGCGTCAGGTCGGAGAACCATTCCTCGAACGTGTAGTAATCGTTCGTGTGGCCGCTGGTGGGCGTGAAGGTTGATTTCCCCGCCGCTGCGACGGTGCAGCTTGCAATCGGCCCTTCCGCCGTCAGCGTGCCACCAACCTTAAGCACAGCCACGGTCAGCACGGTCGCTGTCACGCCAAGCACAACAAGATTGTCAGCCGTGTTGTTGACGTTAAGCGAACCGCCCGCCAGCGTGATAATCATGCCGATCTTGACGCCGCCGCTCAGGAAGTCGCCTGCCGAACGAGTAATAGTGTAATTCGATCCCGATGCGGCAATCGTCAGCGTTAGCGCGGTGATGGACGTGAACGATGCCCGGTTCTGACGCAACAGGCTGTCAAAGAAGTCCTGCCATGTCTTGCCGGAAACCAGACCGTTCAAGGTCGCAGACGATTTGGCGATGCCATATTGGTCATCGGTTTTCATCTGGTGCGAGACGATTTCGTCGGAAGAATAGGTATCCTTCGCGACATTGAAATTCGCCGTTACGCGGCGCAGCGACTGCCCGCCCGAACCAGATGCCACAGTGCCAAGACCGGCCTGCTTCTTGTATGCCAACTGTTTATTAATGCCCTGTGCGATCATGATAAATCTCCTGCGTAATAGTTGCGTTCAGTAATTGACCATGGCATAAGGTAGGGTATCAAGAATTGGAGGTTGCCATGATTGAAAATTGGAAGCCGGTGCCTGAGTTTGGGAAATACTACGAGGTTTCCAATATTGGTCATGTTAGACCAGTTACTAAGCGGAATCTTAAACTTGCACCGAGATACACCAAGCACGGATATGTAAGGGCGGCAATGTATGTTGAAGGAGTGCAATATAGCAGGTTCGTTCATCGCCTTGTGGCGTTTGCCTTTATCGGCGATCCGCCGACCCCTCGCCACGAGGTCAACCACATGGATGGCGACAAGAGTAACAACTGCGTTGAGAACCTTGAATGGGTGACGCGGCAGGAAAACGGGCTGCACGCGTATAGGCGTGGGCTGAGTGTGCCGAGAAAAGGCTCCCAGCATGGAGGTGCAAAATTGAATGAGGATCAGATTAGAGAAATACGTCGCCTTGCAGGAACGGCTACCCAGCGAGAGATTGCAGACATGTACGGCGTCGGACAGCCGCAGATATTCCGAATTCTGTCCGGCAAGAGATGGGGGCATATACAGTAGCGCGCTCATGATCGCACCACGTGTGAAAAGAACCTGATTTTGACAGGCACGACATAGAAATCAGGCTCGATCCGCGCGGGGCTGATTTCTGGCGTTCGTTCAATCGTGACGGTGACACCGCCAGCGGAAAATGCGCGTCCACGATAGAATGTGGAGCGGATCAATTCGGCGCGCGCGGCAGCAGTGCCGGGGCCAGCATCAAGCGGGTAATATAACGAAACCTGCATATAGCCCTGTTCGGTATGCAGCAGCCCGCCAACCTCGCTATCGAGGGGAGGGGCCAGCAGGAGATTAATCTGCTGATACGGGATCAGGGGCGTTGGCGTGTAGGGCGCGTTTTCAGCCACCGTCGCAATCGCGGGTGTGATGGCGTACAATGCAGCCTCCAATGCCGAACGAATCTGGACGAGGCTCATTTGCCCATCTCCGCGACCGCTTCATTGACGATCTGCTGAAACATGATGGCGGTCAGTGAAACCAGACCTTGCGGGGCTTGGCGCGACCAGCCATCCTCTATGCGCTCCGCATAGGGGACATTATTTGCCAGCCAGTACACATTGCCCGCCGCTTCATCTGGAACTTCAGCACGGATCGCGGCCCGCGTATTCGCTCCGGTCGGATCGACACCCGCACGCTCACCAATGGGTAGGCTATTGACACCAAGCTGCCAGTTGGCACGGAAATGTCCGCCGACATAGCCTTTCGGCGGCGGCGACTTCCAATAGACCGCATCGCCAACCGGGCTGCGCTCATCGAGTTCACCGGCAACGCCGATGACAATCCGACCAACTGCCTCATCGGCACGGTCTGCGGCTTTCTCAGCGAAGGCTTTGAGGTCGAGACTAAACGACATTGCGGTTACTCCAACTCACAATGCCAGTTGACGAAGTGCCGGATCGGCACCCGATGGCAGACTTGCGTGCACCACTCAGGAAGCTGGAAAGCTGCGACGAAATATTGTCCGCGCCGGTTGTGACAGGAACCAGCAGCGTCCCGTTTTGCCGCAGTTCCAGCGTCGTGCCATTGATCTTGAGATCGTAGATTTGCCCCGGCGCGGAATTGATCGCGTTGGTGAAATCAGTAAGAGTTGTGACAGTGCCAGCCTGACAAATCGAAACGGTTGTGCGCGTCAGAGCAGATTGCCCAAAGGCCGTGATGCCGATCCAATTATCCTTATCCAGCCACAGCACAGCCAGCACCATGACCGCCATGGTCGATGTGCGGTTGGTGAAAGTGATCTGCTGCTGCACGGTATTGCCCTGCTGCGGGGCGATTATGAAGCCGCCGGAAGCATTGGTGACCTTATTACCGTTCCCGCTACCTGTGTATTGCAGAGCGCCCGCAACATAAGCCGCGTCAGCCGTCCAGAGGGGGTTGGCTACCGGCATGTCGCTGTTCGCGGCGTACTGACCCGCCATCGGGTCGGAGAACACGGTAATCGTGATGGCATCCAAGCGCGCCTGCAAGCGCGTGACATTTGCGCCCGCTGAAGAAGCCGCATTAACTGCCGTCTGTGCCGCCGCTTTCTGCGCCGCCGATCCCGGAACCTCTGCAATGATGACAAGGGTTTCGGCATTGGCTTTGGCGACCTGCGATGGGCTGCCGATTAGCGGGACGCATTCGGTTGATTTCAGCGTTTCCAGCGCAAGGGACGAATGCTTGCCGTCCGCCGTTGGATAGCTGGCCGCGCCATTCGTCAGCCACTTGAACGGATCGGCCCCATCGCGGTTGTTGTTGCGAGTGGTCTTGTAATCGATGCCCGCAATCGAGAGGATTTGCTGATTGAACAGGTCATCGTTCGACCCTGCACCGGACCCTGCGGCCTGACTTTGCCCCGCAGCGGTCGCCCAGCTATCCGTTGATGTGGTGTAGGGCGGCACGTCATCGCAACCGATGCGCAGCACACCCTTGGACCGCATCATCGCTGCATCTTGCGCCACATAGGTCTTCAACTGCGCCACGGACATTGCCGGGAATTCATTACGCCCGAACTGGATAATAGCCTGACTGGCGAGCGCGTACATGCGCTGCACGCGGGCGTCATCAAGGCCCGCTTGTATTTTGGACGCCGATATAGCGAGATTGAGGCACGGCCAGTTAAGCGAGAACGCGGCCTGCTGTATCCAGCTTGTTTCGTTCTGCGACTGGCTGTTGCCACGGATGACAAGGCTCTGCGCGTCGCTTTCAACAGGGACGCCGACTGTGATGCCCATATGGCCGATGCCGCCCGCCGTGGTGGTCGGGGTCGTGCCGGTCCATGTCATCAGGCCGACATTGTTAAGCGCCATCACCGTGTTGGCGGGGTTCCATGTATAGGTCTGTGATCCACCGCCGCCATAGACATTCGAATAGCCAAGGCCGGACGTGTAGCAGAATTTGTGGCCAGCGACCGGCTGCGTGAACTCCATCGTCCAGGCAATTTTCGTGCCTTCGGGGAAGATGTCCGAAGGGAAGCCGAACTGCGTGCCGGTGAGCGGATCGCAGCGCACGGCGTCCTCGCCCGCCACGATCATGCGCGTGAACGATCCGGCAAAGGTACAGCGGACCACGACGCCGTTGCACGAGGCATACAGGTTGGTCAGGTTGAGATCATTGGTGTTGTTGCTGGCCAGCGAGAGCGAACCCGCCGAAATCCACCAGTTGTTGATCTCGTACTGGACAAAGCGAACAGCCTTGGGCAGCACTTCGTTCTTACGGGATGCGTAGTTGGTGAAGGTGATGTTGCCTAGCGTGTTGGGCACATGGTTCTGGAACGAGGCGATGCGCTTGACTGGCTCCTGTCCAACCACCGTCGCCGCATAAAACTGTTCCACATCGACAATCACAGAGCCAACCGTCATCGACTGCTGGCTCATGCCTGCGCCGCGAATGACAAGATCGTACATGATATCCGTGTCATCGGGGGACAGCGGAGACACATCGACAATCGTGTAAAGGTTCGGCCCGATCTTTACCGTGTCATCGACATTTGGGCGCGTGATGACCGAGCCATCATTCGCAATAGCCGACAGGAGCAGTTGCTGGTCGCCAGCGCGGATATTGCTGCCCGCCTCTTTGCTGATACCGCGCGACAGGGGTAGGATAACGCCCTTGGTGGCCGTTGTGGTCGATGTGTTGGTGATTGTGCCGGTCGCGGTGTCGTAAGAGCCTGCAACGGCCCTGTTGATGGTTGCTGTGGTTCCCTTGCGGCCGATGACTGCCGCCGCGTTGGTGCGGTTTTGCGTGTACTTCATGTCCGCACCAACGTCGCCATTCCTGACGATCCTTTGAGGTACGGGGCAAGCGCCATGTTGATCGAACGATAGCTTGTTACCTGCGATGAATAGGTTTCGTATTCAGTTTCGATTGGCCCGATTTTTTCCCGCTTAACGGCCCTTTCCAAATCGGGGGCTAGATCGCCTGCCGCCGCCTTCAATGCCAGATCGCAGCAAGCATTGATGATGTCGGTAGGTACAATATCAACAGCGATGGGATAACCATCGACACAGGCGCTATAACGCGGCCATTCAAGGGCTTGCGTGGATGTGGCGCGAATACCGATCCAGCGCAAGCGATAGGATTGCGTCATGAACACCGTGGCGCGGCGCAATGCCTCTTCCATCTGCTGATTGCTGATGGTCGCCCAAGTATCATTGCCAAGCGCGAGATGGCGGGCGGTCGCCTGCGCTACGCTTGCATAGCTTTCTGCGCTTGCCGATCCTGCTGTGCTGTTGAGGCTCATGCGGCGCTCCTCAGCGGATAGCTGGTTTGCGTTCCAGCAAGCGGACGGAAAGGCGCAGTGCCAGCGAGTTCATAGGCTTCTTGCGCAACAAGTGGGCGGGTCTGGTTGACGATCTGATAGACCTTGGCACTGCCAGCCAAGGGATATTGGACATGCGCGCTACCATCGGAAACGGAAGGCGATGGGAGTGTCGAAACATTGCTGACCAGCGGCGCAAGCAACTGTTGCTCGATACCGATCTGCGCAGAATAAAATAGGCTGCTATTTGCAACTAGATTAGGCAATATCGTCAATTGCCCTTGCGAAACCGTCGCAGCAAAGAAGCTATCCCCATCCGTTACGAGCGAAGGCGATAGGGTAACGGTCCCTGCTGCCACTGTGGCCGCGTAGAAAGCATCAGCATCGGTCAGCAGTGATGGGGAAAGTGTAACTGTTCCCGCCGCGACCGTGACGCTGTAGAATGTATCGCTATCCGTCAGCAGCGAGGGAGTCAGGCTCTGCGCGCCGCTGCCATTCGATACCGTGGCCGCATAAAAGCTGTCACCATCCGCCAGTAGCGATGGGGTGAGAGCAGATATTCCGAAAACCCAGTTTGCCCACAGCGGACGTGCATTGGAAGGCAGAGCGCGCGGATAGAGCGATTGCGAAACCTTGCGGGCGCTGCGTTGCCATGCTGATGGATAGCGGGTCATCCCTGCGTCTCCACATAGCTGCCGATGATATTGGTCGCGGTTGTCGCATTCGGAAACAGCACCAGTTGCAGGCAACTTCCATCGTAAATGCGCGGGAAGCCGGAAGTCAGCGCATCAATCGAGTTGCCCACATTGTCAGTGCCAATGTCCAGCATGGCGATGAGGCGAAACAGCACAAGGTTCATCGAACCAGATGTCCGCGTTGCGCTTTGGATGAGCGACGTAGGTGCACGGATACCCGTATCGCCGGGAGCTAGCGTGAACAGTTCGAATGTTCCAACCGGGGGCGTTGTGACTCCGGTGAAGGATGCTGTCCGTCCGGTAGTGCCTGCCTGATTGGTGTAGGTGAGCGACACGGTGGGAGTGCCAGCACCGCCCGTCGCAGACCATTCCATCGCGGCCATGACGTTGACGCCATCGGTGCCGCCTGCGCCATCACGAGATGGCAGGGTGGCTGGGGTAATAGCCTGAGCCGTGGTCGAAGTCGTTACAAGCCCGCTATTCTGCCACAACCGATCAATTAACCAGATACAACCGCGCAATGACGCAGAGGCAGCGAAACGCGACAAATACGCATTGCCAGAAACCGGGTCAGTGCGAGGCAACATGCCGCGGACCGACGAAAGGGCAGGCGTTACAGCCTCTCCGTTAACACCGATGGATGTCGCCACCGAAGCGCCGGGATTGCCGCCGACATACCAAGGAGTATAACCGCGCGCACCATTGGCCGCAGCCATAGTGATCCCGGCCTTGGTAATAGGAACTGGTGGCCTTGCGCCTGCCAGTACTCCGTCAAGGGTGGTGATTGCCATCCCCGTTCCCGCTAGAGACTAAAGATTCCAGAGGCGTTCCATGTCACGGAAATGCTGCCGCCATTGGGGGTGACAGGCAGGCCCGTCACACTCGTATCGATATAGGCAACAAGCCGCCATGTCGTGTTCGCGCCCGCGTTCTTGACGTAGATCACAAGGGCTTCGGCAGACGCGCCGGTAACGCTTGGGGAGGTCACATCCGCGCCATCGAACGTGCCGTTGGTGAAAGTCTTGGTCGCGCCTATTTCCTGATCCGTGCCGACAATGCCAGACAGGTCGGAATAGAACTGGTGCGACGATGAATAGGTGTATGTCCCGGTATCAACCAAGGCGACATAAACGCCCGTTGTTCCTGAGCCATTAAGCGCGCTGCCGGATGAACCTTGCAGCAGGGCTTCCTTCCACTTTGGAAATATAGCATTTGCCATAACAAGCCCCCTTCATGAGAAAGTGGCGGGACCCGGAAGCCCCGCCGTAGGTATCAGCCGAGGAGGAGGGCGAGATGCTCAGGCTTGATGCACTTGACGCCCCAAGCAAGAGCAACCTCGTACTGGACTTGGCGATATTGCTTATAGAGAGCGACTTCAAAGCTGAGGCCTGAGCGAGGGTCAGTGATAATCTGACGGTCGTCAGCGCTATCACCTTCTTCCGGCAGTGCGGGCGCGCGGGTGGCAATCGCAAGAGCGTTACGAGTGAACGCCATATTGCGAGTGGCCGCCGCGACCACAGTGATGGCCTTGGTGGCAGCCGACATGGCAACAAGCAGACCCGGAGCGGCGAGAGTGATAGTGTCACCTGCCGCAGGGTTAGCGCCAGCGAAGTTCACCGATGCAACGACATACTTGTTGGTGTCGCCAGCGAAGGTGACAACATCACCAGCGGCTACAACGCCTGTGCCAGCGGTCGCTAGCGTCAGAACGGTCGCACCGATGGCATAACCGGCATTGTTCGTGGTGGCCGAAGCCATCGCTCCTGCTGCAGGAGTCTTGATCTTCGCGCTTTCACGGAGAGCAAGGCCACCCTTGTTAAGGATAATTCCCTGCTGCTGCATGGTGGTGTCACCCGCAACATCATAGCGAGACTGAAGGCCAATCATCTTTGCGCCAGCGGTCGTATCAATGATCAGGCTAGCGTCACTCATAGGAGCGCCGTTATCCTTCAGGATTTTCGCCACAAAAGCCGCATCGGAGAAGTCGCCAGCAGTACCAAATGGCGTTGTGCCAGCAGTGCCGTATGCACGCGATGCCGAGGAATAAAGCGCAGCAATGTCGGTTTCGACTTCATTGCACAGGGTACGCATTGCCTGGGCGAACTGATTGACCATGATTGCCGAGCGACCCGGACCGCCATTGTTGAGGCCAAGCGACTGCTCACCATTCCAGCGCACCGGAACGCGGCGGGCCTTGGTAATCGTCATGCTGACGTTGCCAATGGTCTGCTCGCCATCGTCAGGCGGCGTAACGGCGGGCGTGATGTCAGTAGCCGATGATGCGGGCGCGACAGGTGAACGGACTGTCTGACCGACAGCAGCGCGTTCAAAAGTCATATCTGACGTTACGGATGGGATGAGGCCGACCAGTTCGCGCGACACAACGTCAAGCGCGTTATAGAGATCGGGAATCAGATTCGTGATTGTGTTGACGGCCATGATAGGCACTCCGGTTGCGATGATCGGGGAAATCCGCAACTGGCGCTGCCAGTGTGAGCGGTCCCGGCGCTGCCGGAGTTGAAGAGGGCGCAGCCCTGCTTCGGATTAGATAGATTTCATATTGAAACTGAAAAGTCAAGCGGGGATCAAAACCCCCGCCCGATAATTATGCAGCAGCATCCTCTAGTTTTCCGCCTTCCTTCGAAAAGGCCATTTGTGATGCCGGATCAAGCGCGTTAAATTGCGCGCGCGTCATAGTCTTACTAGTGCCCCTGCCGCCATTAGAGCCACCCAAGCCGCCGCCCGTATTAACCGGCGCAGCAATAAATTTCTTCGCTGTATCGGTCGCAGCCCATTCTTTGATGGCGTCGGTCAAAGGCTTATCGCCCAGCATGGCCTTGCGATCTTCGCCATCGATCACAACCTTGACGCCGCCGATATGCATAGCTTTGGCCGCAGCGAGATAATCAGGATCGGTAATGCCAGCCTTTGCCAGTTCCGCCGTCAGCCCATTATCAGCCAGCAAGCGATGCGTGACGCCGCTTTCCGCCTCAAGCGCCTTAGCGGCCTTGTCAGCCGCCGTTTGCGCATCCTTGGCTAGTTTCTCGGTCGCCGTCAGTTTGGCTTTGAGAGTGTCGCGTTCGGATTCCAGCGCGGCAAATTCATCGGGGTTGATGTCCTGCGTTTTGCGCAGATCGGTTTTCAGCTTTTTCACCTCTGCCAGCAATTCGCTGTTCTTCGCTTCGATGGCCGAATTTGCTTCTGCGACTGCGGACGCGATTGCCGCCTTCGTATCGGGATCAGTAGGGTCGAATGCCATGGTATTTGTCCTTTCAGTGTGCTTGCAGTTGTTCGAGTGTCAGTTCGCGGCCTGATGCCGAGATCAAATCTTTCAGCGTGATCTTGCCCGCGCGAAACATATCCGCCCGCGCTTTGCCCAGCGTCTTGTTGACGAAAGCATCAGGTTGGCGTTCGAGAAATGCCTGAAAGCCATTATCCTTGACCGGCCCGTCTTTGCTGGCACGCATCGAGGCAGCAGCGATCTTGGCATCCATGCCCTTGAAGCCAAGTTCATCGAGACTCTTGGGAATGGGGGAGAGAACGCAGCGGCATGACCAGTGTTTGGGTGGTGCCTGAAACCGATAGTCCGTGCCTTTGATCGGCTTGCCTTCCAGATCCCAGCTTGATCCATCCAGAGCAGCGCAGACCTTGCAGGAATGGCTATCGAGCGTGGACAGCCACTTCACACCAGCGATATGGCGGCTGTTCTTGCGATAGGTGGCAAGGCGCGCGTCATTGGCTGCGGACATGACCGATGAATGTACCAGCGTGCGGGCATCTCGGCGCGACACTTCCATGATGCCGGGTTCACCACGTTTCCCGACGATACGCTGCACGATCTGCTGTTGCGTTTCCGCATTGATGATGCCCTGCTGGACCTGTGCGGCAAACTTGAACGCCAGATCATCCGCCTGCTTTGCCCACCATGCCGAGGATGGAGCACCGTCAATAATCACATCTTTGGACAGGCTGGCCAATGTCTCAGATGATGGCATGGACGCGGTGACGCCCATCATTTCCCCGGTGATGGCGACTGTCTTTTCAGCGACGAAAATGGCAAGGGCTTGTGTATCAACCGACTTTGCAGCCTGTCCATAAGCAGGATGGATCACGCCCTCCGCGTCCACAATGAGCGCCTTGATCTGCCGCTGTGTCGATGCAGACAGGTCGCGGCTGTTCAATAGCTGTTTCAGTTCCGCCTGCAGGTCGGCCATGATTTGATCGACCGCCGCCTGTTCGCCCGCAGCAAGGCGCAGGATTTGCAGTGAGTTCCTGAGAATGGCGTCTTGGAGTTTTATTTCGCTCACGCAGCCAAAGCCGGTCGAGCCGGTCCCTGCGCATCAACCTCGGATTGATGTTCTTCCAGCGATTTGTCATCGGCGATGATCTCGCCCGCTTTCAGATTGTCGAACAGTTCGCTGTCACTGATAGCACCAGCCTGCCAACCGCCAACAAGAGCGGTCAATTCCTGTGGGGTCATGGGGCGAGGCAGGAACTTCGTGTTTATCCGATAGCTGATATCGCCAGTCTGTCCGGCCCATTGCGCAAAGACGGTCAATGCCCCTTCAAGCGCGCCAGACAGCGAACCCGCAACGCTGGCGAGAATACTGTTCTCGCCCGTCCGCTTGATCTCTGTCGCGCCCAATGTTTCCACGCTGGACTTGGTTTCATCGGCCAGCATACGCGCGCCCATGACAGCCATTTCCTGCCGCAACTCAGCCTGATAATCCTTGATGGCGTTCAAGCCTTGTCCGGTAAATTCGACATATGTGCCTTTTGCGTTCGGATCAGATGACGTAATCGCAGCCTGCGTACCGACACGGATTTGCGCGCCGTTTTCCAACATCACGCCGGACAAAAACAACATCGGCAGGCCAGTGAAGTGCAGGCCGTGGCGGCGATCCGAATTGACCTGATAATACGCGATGTTGGCGTCAATCAGATCGACCATAGGCGGATCGTCAACATCCGTAGCCTCGCCTTCGCCATTGACGATGAAGAACGGTATGAAGTCCATCTTGGCGTTGTTCATCAGCGGATAGAGGTCATCGCCAACCTGCTCGAACTTGTCGGTTGCGGTTCCAGCATTATCCTTCTTGCGGAATACGCGCTGGCGATAGAAGCCCTGTTCATCCAGATCGAGGACGTTCCAGCGATCCTCTTCCTTGTGCTCGAACTCATCTTCGCCAACCGATGCACAGCTTTTCAGCACCACGAGCGCCAGCATCATCTGATTGCGGATGCGCTTGAATTTCCAGTTGATGATGCTCTTGGCGTCGTACATCGTCATAAACGGACGCAGGCCAAGCGCCTCGGTTGAGGCGACGGACAGGCCAACTACGTTCGCGGTCGGATAATCGACCAATATGCCGACGCGATCAAACGAGAGCACCTCGAACGCAGCCGCCTTGGCAAACGTCTCCATCGACTGCCCGGACATGGTTATGTCAGCGAGATAGCTTTCGATGCCAGTGGGGACAGTAACGAGCGGAGGTTTGCGAAATAGCATCCCCTGGAAGCCGGAAATAGTCCGCCATGAGAAGTTGGTGAAGTTGGACCGGGCAAGGCGTGCATCGTAATCAGTCGGCAGTTCGTCGACCA
>Ga0075464_10000733_pt1 | contig 14472 bp, 16 predicted proteins | sample DEB19_08_DNA_5_FD_75068 | JGI IMG/M metagenome (GOLD analysis project Ga0075464, IMG submission 75068) | Aqueous microbial communities from the Delaware River and Bay under freshwater to marine salinity gradient to study organic matter... | ecosystem: Environmental > Aquatic > Marine > Coastal ...
ATGTAGCCGCCTGCGCCAGTGGTGATGTTGCCGTTTACACCAGTGACGATGTAGCCTCCTGCGTCGGTGTTGATGTAGCCCCCAAATTCGGTTGTAATGGAATCGTAAAGGGTGATGCCCTTGTCCTCGTCAATCGTCAGGGTCGAGTTAGCGGCTGCGGTGATCGCGAGGTTGTTGATAGTCGAGACTGCAACACCGCCAGTTGAGTTGAACTGAACCAACTTGCCAGCATCCGCTGCTCCGTTGCCTCCGGTGCTGGCCTCAGTAGCTCCGCCAACGGTGGTTCCGTTGCCATAAATGTATCCGGTCAGGTTGGTGCTGGTGCTGGTCGAGACCGTGTTTGGTCCGGCTGCGCCCGTTGCGCCCGTTGGTCCGGTTGGTCCGCGTGCTCCGGCGCTTACCGAGTAGCTGGTTGATCCCTCGCCGGTGATGACTGTCACCTGTGTGGAGCCTTGGCCGGCATTTACTGTGACGTTTGTTGCCATGTGATTTTTAGAGGATGAGGTCAGGTTTTACTGCGAGCGTGCCGATAAGCTGCAGCTTGATCGTGCCTGCCGCGTCGGTCGTCTCCAGCGCCCATGAGTAGATGCCTGCGTCGAGCGTCAGGAGGCGGCTCTCGACGGTCACTGACCAGAGCTTAGGTGATGTTACGTTAAGCGTGATCTCGCTGCCTACGGCGCTCGTGAGCGTTAATACAGCCACGCCAGCCGAGTCCTGCAACTGGAATCGTGCCGAGGATAGCACCGCGTCATAGTCGGTGCCGTCCGTCGAGTCGATGCGCCACGTCAGGCCGTCCCATGTCGCGCCTTTGAACGCGCATGGGAGCTCGATGGCTGGAGGCGATGATGGGCAGCAGCTCATCTTAGGCGTTAGCAAGGACGGTAACTGTCAGGAAAGTCGAGCTACCGACAATGTTTAGGGCAGTCTCGCCGGTCAGGACGTTGCCACCAGCAAAGAGGATGGATGATCCTCCCTCGATGTCGAGTCCGGCCAGCGTGCCGCCACCGGCTGCCGTCAATGCGCTTGTTCCGCCGTTGACGAAAAGCACTCCATTTGGAACGCAAGTCGGGATCGCCACGCCTTCAAAATCCTCTCCGTTGCCATCGAGAACATATACGCCGCTTGTCGCGGTGCCTGCGGTAGTGTTTGCAGATGTGGCTGCGGCGGTTACTCCTGCTGGGCCAGCCAGTGCGATGTTGAGCGTTGCGTCCGTGGCCACGAAGAGGTTCACGGTATTGACGCCATCGGTTAGAACTTGACCAGGCTTGCGGGTCAGGATGATGGCAGTTGTAGCGCCGGAAACCGTGAATCGAGCGGCGATAGTCGCATTTGCAGCAAGCGCAGTGCGCACCTTGCCAGCCCATGTTGCGGCGGTATCGCCGTTGAGGATCGGCACGGTGATGGCAAGCGGTGAGCCGGTCATGCCTGCGCTAGTGACGGTCACAGTGACATCGCCAGATGCTGATGCTGTTCCTGCAGCGGTGGCCGTCTCGACCTGTGCTACGCCGGTTACGAACGCGGTCGAGCCGGTAGAATGGCCGGTGGTCAACGCAAGCGCAAACGTAGGCGCTCCAGCGGCGAAGAATGCGCGGACGGAATAGGCAACATTGACATCGGGCAAACTGATGGTTTGTGAGTTGTCACCGATTTGAACGGTTCCATTCACTGCGGTGCTGGTAGGGGTGGCTTTCGATGTCAGGCCGATGATGGCGCGGGAGTTGGAGAGGTTCATGGTAGTGATGGCTTACGCTGATTGGCTGGATGTCAAACCGACGGATTGAGCGCGGAATCGCAGCAGCCGGAGATGCGTCGCGCTTGGGGTGGGTGCGAAATAGCTTCTCGCTTTTTCAACTGCTCAAAATGCTCCGCGTTGTTTTCTGCATTTGCCATGCAAGTGATGCAGTTTCCTAAATACGGATGACCTCCATAAAGACCGATGGAGCAGGTGTAAAGATTGGCAGTAGTGGTTGCTACTTGATGCTCGCAAAGATGCGTTATTTTATTTCTCATGGTGCTAGTGTTTGACAGGTCAAGTCGGCTTGGTAATAGCTGCCGACGTGGTACAAGCTGTCGCCAGAACTGAACTCGACCAAGAAAGTGTGATTTCCGGCCTCGAGAATGTAAGGCGGGTCAACCCAGTATGTAACCACAGACGCACCCATCTCGCATTCAAGATTACCACCTGGCGATGTAGCTTGAGCGACTCGTTCACCGTCCAAGTAAAATGAGATGTTTTCGTAGCCTGTGTCTTGCATTTCTGCGATCCCAGAGAACGAAAACCCAAGTGAAACATCTGCGCCGACGACTGCAATGGTGGCAGTTGCCGTGCCTGACTGGACGTTTTCATTCGAACCTCCACAGTTTTCACTGTCTTCCAAATCAATTCTAAGCCGAGACCCGTTGTTGCTGACAGTCCAAGGGTTGCCATTATTTTGGCCGCTGTAAGTAGTGACCCACTCTAAATTGCACGATCCGCAGCAGACGCAGGACGGCTTCCCGTTTTTCAAAACGACTTTGCCAGAGCTGATTTTAATCATGGCGTCCCTGATGCACTATCTGGTTCGCAGCCATCTGTTTCGAGCCATTGAACCACGCCGTCCACGCAGCCGAGGACGAATGTTCCTGCGCCGGGTTTTTCCGGCCACTGGTCGAGATACTTAAAATTCAGCATCAAGTCCCGCGCGGAGATTTGATACGGATATCCATTTATGCCGACAACGGGCGGTTGCCTGACCTTGTTTTCAAAGTCTACGGGCAAGCTCATGATTCGTAGGCGTAACCTCCGTTGTCGCGGACTGAATTAAATTTGACTTCCGAGAATCCGCCGAAGACGTTTTGACTCGTGACCGTCACCTCCGGCATGTAAACCCAGAACGCGACCACTCGATCCGCTGCCGTCGGGCTTGTGAAGGTTGCGACGTATCGCTGGATTAGACTATTTCGACTAGAGTCGATGGATGACCGCTGGGAAAACAACTGATCGCTTGCTTTCTGAAGTTCTGAATAGAACATATTGTTCGCGGAAAAGGGCTTGCCTAATTCTACGATGGACGAAAAGCTGTAATCCGCAGCACTGGTGCCAAGAAGGCGCACATTGAATGGCATCAAAATGTCCGGAGAGAGGTTCAAAGTTTCAAAATTCAGCACCTCGTCATATTTCAAAACTATGGTTCCTCCCGGTTCCCAGACGGAATAACTAATCGAGCCGGTGTTCATGACGAAAAGATCCTGCCCATGCTTGCGGACGCTGCTTAATATGTCGGGCGAGGAAGTAATTGATCGACCGAAAGACGTTACGCGAAACTCGGTGAACCCATCGCCGCGTTCAACCTCGTTGGGTGTCGGATGAATAAATAAACCGTCGAGTGTCGGCCACGGATCGTCATCTGGCGCGACGCCGCCACGGACGAGAGTGGCGCGGTGGGTGGCCGCACTGCTGGTCGCGCAAACGTATGTGCGATCGACGCGGATGATTCCGCTCTCGAACGAGTTGACGGTTCGACCCGGCGTGGCGATCAGCGCGCCGGGAGTTTTTTCATGAATAATGGCCATGGTTTTGTAATTTAGACTCCGAGCGCGGCGGTGGGTAGTTTCGGTTCGATCTTTTGGACTAGGGCCAGGATGGCATCCACGGCTTTTTGCAGAGGATCCAAGGCTTTGTCTTTTTCTTTTTTTGCTTCGCCCGGTTTGCCTTCTTTTTTTCCTTCTTCACCAGGCTTCATTTCTTCTTGACGTTTTGTGATGTCTAGCAGTTCTTTCTTGAGCTCCTTGTTTGTTTTTTTGGTGACATCTATGCCCTGTTCTTTCGCCAAGTCGCGGATTGATTTGCCGCCGCCGAAGGCTTTGTCGATAGCAGCTTCTTGCTCCTTGCCTGCGAGTTTCTTGGAGATGCGTTTTGCCTTTTCAAAATCACCTTCCGCGATGGCTTCGCCCGCTGCTTTTTCGAGCTTACCGCCTGGATCGGCGGCGTCCTTTGCTTCGGCTTCCTTGATGCGTTTAACGATCTCATCCGACAGGCTGAGTTGTTCTTTCAGCTCTTTCGTGACTTTCTTTTGACCTGTTACTGAATTCTCAATGCTGGTAGAGTATGCTTTGCCCGCCTCAACCAGCGCTTCTTGCATGGTCTTGCCCTTTTCAAGCGACCTTTCCAGTTGCTCGTAGTAAGCCTTCTGAGCGATCAATTCTTTTTCCAGTTCGGTGTTCCCCTGGGCTTTTGCGTCTTTGATTTCAGACTCCAATTCTTTGATCCGTTGAGCGTTCGTCACCCGCTCGCCGCCGACTTTTATTTCAATTTCCCCTAGATCTTCGGCAATCTTTAGTGCCTCTCGAGCCTTTTCGCTCTGGAGCCTCATCGCTTCGGTCTTTTTGTTTTGCAGGCTAATCTCCATGCCTGCGGTGTCGATCAGTTGCCCAGAAGATTTTAGCGACTCTTCATAAGCCTTTTTGGCGGCTTCGCTGGCGGATCCAACATTGTCCCCAATGGACGAAATCCCGGCGTTGACCATTGTGAAATAATTTTCAGCGCGAACAGAATCCGCCTTTGAAAGAAGGTCGAAGTCGGCGGCAGCTTGCACCTTCCCGATTGCCCCAAGGAATTCCGCAATCACGCCACGGATGGCAGATGAGAACTTGTTTGAAAGGCCCGCTGCTATGTTTTCAAATATCCCCGTGATCCCGAGTTCCCTGATGAGAACCGGAAACGCTGCAAAGGCTGCCTCGAAATTCGCATAAATGGAATTGGCGCTTTGCGCTGCTTGGAGTTTGACGGAGGCAAAAGCAATCTCAAACGCCAGAGAAAATTCACCAATCTTCATTGCGCCGAGGGCTGATGAGAAGCCTTCCATCGCCTTGCTGCCGCCGATGAAGACTTGGGCAATGTTCTTGCCGATTGCCGCAGTGTCGATCCCCGCGATTGCGGTGGTGATGGCCTCCAACATCGGTGTCATCTCGCTTAGCATGCCAGCGGCAAACTCCCTAAACTTGCCGCTGATGACCGTAATTTTGTCGCTGATAGTGTCGAAAGTTCTGGCGTTTTCGTCCATGATGGCGGGCATACTTCCTAATTCGCCCCTTGCGTTTTTAACAGCTCCATCAAAATCTTGTAGGAATGCAAGCGTACGCCCGCCGGACTTTCCAAAATACTCCATGGACGCGGTAGCACGTTCTGCCGGAGTAGGTAATTCCGAAATCGCCTTAGCAACCATCTTGAGCTGTTCGCTCGGAGACTTTGTAGAAAGTTCATTCCAGCTTAAGCCGAGGTTGGTAAATTTCTCCTGCGCTGACGTGGATCCCGATCCGGCTTCCACAAGTGCTTTCTGCAATTTGTTGAGCGTGGTGCCGACCTGACCAGCTCCAAGGCCGGAGTTTTCAAATGCTCGCTGCAATACTAGTAGATTGCCAGACGTTTCTCCGGTTTGATCGGATAAGTCTGCCATTGTGCCACCGAGGTCGAGCGCGTCCTTGAACGCGCCGAACGTGCCAGCGAGCCCGGCGGCGGCCATCTTGATCGCGCCGAATCCCAGCGCGAGCGCAGCGCCAGCTTTGACCATTGAGCCGAATGATGTTTGAACAGAGCTGGCAGTTTTCGCCACCGATTCATCCATGCTTTTTACTGATGATTTTACTTTGGAAACAGTAGAAGTGAATCCTGCATCAGTGGCTGAAAATTTTACGTCGAGGCTCATAATAATTTAGCGAGTGCGCTGTCTATTAGTGCGCGGGAGTCAAACTGCACAGCGTCATTGCGGTAAATGCGTTGATGCCCATTTGCGTATGACTCGCAATCGAGTATTTGTAAGCCCGCCGCAATAGGCAGCTCCTCCATGATCTCAGCATAGCCCCAGCCGGTGATACTTGCTATGCGCCAGGCATAACTTGCAAGCCAGTTGGGGATGGCTAGTTTTTTCTTGAAGCCCCTGCGGTCGTTCCCTTGGGGTCTTGAACGGCGGTGGATGATGCCGCGAGATAGATGTTCATGGCCTCGCTCATCAACTCGCTGTATGGCGAAAGTTGAGAATGGTGCGGGAATTTGGCTTCGATCCAGTCGTCGATCGCGTCGAGGAACGCTGCCCGGTCATTGACCACGCTACGAATTACTTCGCGTGGCTCGCTGTGCAGATAGACAAAGGCTGCAGTTTTTTGCATCGAATCTCCATCGTCACCGAACACGTTGTTGCGTTGCAGCCACGATAAACTCAATGCAGTCATTGGGCGGATCTTGATCCCGCTGATTTTCTTGTCGCCTAGTGTCATGCCCTGCTCGCGCAGTGCCTCGTCGTCTGTCAGTAGTTCTATGCTCATTTTTTTTGTGGTTAAATCATTTCTGCAATTTGCCGTTTCATCTCCTCACTGGCAGTCGCGCTGATGGCGATTTTCTGCCCGTCTTTCTCGATCACGACCATCTTCGGCGTGTTGTGGATGTCGGCGATCAGCTCGTCTCGATTCGAAGCGTAGCAGCGCAGGTAATTGATGACGTTCTCAGGTTCGCTGCGCGCTAGTGCTAAGCCACCTTTGGTCATCCCGTGGAAAACGACAGACGCTTTAAGCCCATCGGGATTTGTTCCAGCGAACCAGAACACAATGCTGTTTTGCCCGTCGGTGCGAGTTATCGAACTGATCGTGATTTTTTCAAATCCAAGAGTCAGCAACGCAGTGGCGACCTTAACGTTGGTCGTATGGAAAAGCTCTGTTTGGTTTGTCATAATTTATTTGGCACCCTTTAGCCGGGGTGCCATCGGCTTTGAAATCATGCGCTCATCGTTGTCGCGTATTGCGTCGCAGAAACGGAAATGCGTTTGAACTCGCCTTGGGCGGTGGACTCGTTCACAGAATCGACGATAATCGTTCCGCCAGTGAGCCCGCTCGTGGTGGTATCGTTGGAAATGGTCAGCAAAGCGGCAACGTCATAGGTCGCGGTGCCATTGATGAATCCCTCAAGAGTGATGGATGCTGTCATGCCTGAATAGGCGACTGCAACAACATCGTTGTCTGCATCGCGCACCTCGGTTTTTACCGAGGTGACGTTACGGGAAAATGAAGTGAGAATGATGTTCGTCTCATTGACGATACCATACTCCAGGTCAGCGGCGGTGGATGCGGTGTAAACGGTGGCGGCCATAAGTTTGAAAGGTTCAAACTTATGGCTTATGTCAAATCACGCCGGGTCGTTTTGCGACTGCACATCGAATCTTGAACAAAGAGTCTCGATGGTAAAAGATACCTCGAGCACACTTTCATCCCACTCCTGCACGCTGCCGGAATACGTCCATGCGTACACTTTGACGAGGTCGCTCGTCGCGGCCTTCATGAAACTCACATCAGTCAGGACCGTCTCAATCTGGTCAACCCACGCGTCGATGTCTTCGTCGTCACCAGAGTGGACGCGCAGGGTGGCTGTCAGTTCGATTCGTTCGACGTTTTGAAGTGCCTCGCTGTGGGCAGTGGTTGCGGTCACGTCCACGGCCAACAACGGCAATGCCAGCTCGCCGCGTTGCTTCGCGTCCACTACGGTGATTGATTCGTCGGGCTTGGCCGCATTAAGGACGGCGATCAAAGAGAGTTTGATTCGTTGGGAAGTGGTCATTTTAGCTGGCGGTTGGCTTTCTCGATGGCTTTGTCAGTTTTCGTTTTCATCCATTTTAGTCCGTTTTTTAGTCCTTGAGCAGTAGCTGCTGCTACGTCCTTGGTGTATTGGATGTTATTGATGTAGGTCGTTTCGTTGGAAATCTTAATTGCGGTTGTGATGCCTTGACCTGAAATGGTTTTGCTTCCGCGTGCGCCGTTAAGGTGGCGATAAATAAGAGGAGAGACGCCGGTCATTTTTTGCTTGCCGAGGTCGTTGTAAATTTTTACCCATGCCGCCTTTGCTCGGAACGCTTTTTTCTGAGCGATTTTCTTGTAAGCGTCTCTTTCTGATACGGAAATTAAATTCAACCATCGCGTTCCTTTTGGGCGGACAACTTCTTTTCTTGGCACTACTCCATTTTTCCGAGCTGCATAATGCGCATCACGCATGTTGTTTGTCGGATGTAACCCGTCGATGTTTGTTATCAACCATGCCCGGTCAACTTGCATCCCGATAGACTTCACAAACTTGCCCATTTTGCCTCCGCCTTTTAGTCCCATTGGCTGCACGGTAGATGCTAGGCGTTTTAAGCATGATCTAGCAATCGTGCGCATGCCTTCTTCGGCAGTCTTGCCGGTAGCTGCTTCAAACTCAGCCAAAGTGCGCTTGAACTTGGCGATTGTTGCCTTGTCCATTTCGATCTTCGTGTCCACGCAATAAGCGCGAAGTCAAAATCATCGTGCATCACCAGCGCTCGCCAGAGTGAACGTGATGGCCACGTTGCCGACTGCGACCTCGGCCACGCGGAACGGCTCTCCGTCGATGGTGCAGCGTTTCTGGAGCAGCGCGTTCGGGGTGGTAACTGCCCCAGGCTGCGCGACCACGGTGGCTTGCAGGTCGCTTTCCAGCCCGCCCAGTGCGCCCTCGTAGCTTTTCCGAGCATCGTTGAACACTACTGCGAACGTCTGACCGGCGCAGACCATCGTCCGCGTGCCGATCAGCTCATCCGTCTCTGCGTGTCCGCCGTTCAAAAAATCATCAATGCCGCTCATGATATGGGGCTGGGTGTCAACTCGGCTCCGGCGCTGCGGTGGTCGATGCGTCGTGCCGATAGAAGTGAATGATCTTCTGGATGTGAACGGTTGTCTCTGCCATCCGCCGGGCTTGCTGGCACCATGTCAGATCCTCGCCGTAGTTCGATTCGCCGAACTGGCAATGCGCGACGCGGTTGCGCCGCCACGCGTTGACGTGCCACGCATCCCGGTTGGTGATGCCGGCTGGCACGAAGCTATGATCGCCCTGCCCAAGTTGGAAGTCCACCACGCTCTGCTTGCCGTTGTAGATCGCCCCCTGGAGGAACGTGATGACATCCGCGCCGCTGGCGGCGGCGGTCAGTAACTCTGCAACGTATGAATCGGCGATGTCATCATCATCGTCAACGAAGGCGATGTATTGCCCGCGCGCGATGTTGACCAATGCCTGCCGCTTTGCCCCGATGCTGCGCTTGCGATTATCACTCAGGATCAGGTGCTCGACGCCGCGCCCGCCGATCTGTTCCTCGATCTTTTGTTGAAGCGTTTGAAGTTGTTTCTCGCGTCCCGGTATCGTCGGGGTCAGTATTGATAGGATCATGTGGTTTGTTCTTTCTGAAAATTGCGTCGTAGTTATTGCGGTATGCAGGCGCGTCGCCGAGCCTGTGCCAGTCGCCTTTGTGGGTCTTGCTCATGGTTTAAGTCGCTCATAGGTTGCCAGCCCTGCCTCGTAGTTTGCCGGGTCATTGCTGCGGGCGTATGTTTCATCCATTTCGCCCTTATCGAATGCCGGGTGCATGTGCTCAATCACGATGTCCTTCGCGTCGATCACCACGCCATCGGCATAGGCACGATCGGTAAAATGGTTGTCAGAAAACACGCTGAAAAAGTCAGGGTGAAAAAGGTAGCATTGGTTCTCGTAGCGGGCGCGGGTCAGGATCGCAATGCAGAGCAGATTGTCCTCTCGGTGGCCGTCTGATACTGCCAAGACCGCTGGCTTCGACGTGTCGCCGATAGCAGCGATGATTAGCTTGTCCCAGTGCATCGGCGGCTCCCAGTCGTCGCTTAGCTGGATCAGGATTTCGCCCTTGGAGAACTTCGCCGCCTCGTTCCACGCAGCTACTGGACCGCGTCCGTGGCTGATGACATGGCGGCAGGTTATAAATGGGCCGATTGTATCGTCGTCGGGATCCAGCGCGAAGATGTGTTCGACCGCGTCGGGGTCTGCTGCTCGGTCAAGCCATGTTGCCCGCGCTTTGTAGGCCATCGCCGGTCGTCCGCGCGTAGCGTGGAGAAGGCTGATCTTCGCGCCGTGCAGGATGAAATGGTTTGCCTCGATAGCGTTGGCTTCCTCGTAGCGGTCATTCGCCCGCAAGCACATGCCGCGAACTTGCACGCCCTGCCAGCCGTAGAACTTCTTCCGGCTGTTCCACCACCAGGCGGAAGGCTGCGGTAGCGAGGTCATGACTTCTGACCAGCCGAGTGCGAGGGGAAACTGGTTGGCTTTCAGCGCCTCCATGGCAAGCTCGGCGTAGGCTTCGCGGCGGGCTGGATCCACGGCGATGGCTTGCAAGTAAAGCTGCGAGCGCGTGGCACCGTCCGGCACCATCTGGCCCATGACGAGGAAAGCCTCGTAGCGCTCCGGCTGCCCTGCGTCCGGTGCCATGCAGAGCTTGGCGGCGGTTGCCGTGGCTTCCTCGATCTGACCCAGCGCCCGCTCGCTCTGCATCATGTAAAAGAGCTGACTGCTTGTCACATCGTCCTCGGGGATCGACCGGAGGATACGCAGGTTGCGTTCGTCGCTTGTCGCCTTGCGCTTGCCGTGTGGGAGGTGAAGTATCTGCACCTTGTCGAATCGAGCCATAGGAGCGTCAGGAGCGAACTTGAGCGACTCGTGGATGGGATTGTGCCAGCGAGCCGCGCCACGCCGCCAGAGGCGCTCCCTGTGCAGCGTGATGCCGTCGTCTGGCACGGCGTAGGGCATGAGCACGCCTTGGATGTCATCACCGAGCTGCGGCAGCATTGCGCGGATCATGGCGCAGTCCTCCCGCGTGATCACGTCATCGGTGTCGGCCCACATCACCCAGTCGCCGGTAGCTAGATCAAGAGCTGCATTTCGAGCTGCGGCGAAGTCGTCAACGTGAGGCCAGTCAGCTTTTTCTGATTTGCCCCAATCCTCAGGGCCATTTGCCGGATGCCCGAGGTTGTAATACGCACCGGTCTTGCACTTGCGAGCCTCGGCGATTGCAAGAGTGCCGTCCGGCTCTTGATTGCCGATTGCCCGCACCACGATGATCTCGTCGGCGATTGGCTCGAAGTGATCGAGGAAGCGGTTGATGTAGTTTTCGGCGTTGCCGGTGATGACGCACAAGCTCAGTTTGTTTTTCATATTTCTGGAGGTGATGTAATGCGTGGGAGGCCGGGTTGCAAGTGCAAAAAAAACCGCCAGCCCCTTTCGAGGCTGACGGCGATGACATACAACCCAGAAAACTTAGGGGATCGTGACGATCGCAAGGCCGAGGGTCAGCGCAGGCGTGAAGCCGAACAAGCACTCGAAGTTGGCAAAGTGCTTGCCGGTCGAGGTGTTGTAGTGGCGACGATAGCCCATCGTGATTCCGTTGCTTGCGGTCACTTGCTCGGCGGCGAGATACTCACCGGCGGCTTGTGGCTCAAGGTAGCGCATCGCGATAGCGATCGAGTCAGGATGAGCAACAAATCCACCGAGCTTGGTCATCGCGTTGGCCGGGATGATGTTCGACTCATAGATGCCCATGCCGAGCAGGCGTGGGATCTGACCGTCGCGCACTGCTTCGGCTCCGCCGTAGTTGAGCGCTTGGGCAACTCCCGAGGAGGTGAGTAGTCCGGTGTAGATTTCGCTGTCGGAGATGAAGCTCAGGCGGTCAGTCGGCACATTGCGTTGAGCAAGTGCTTTGCGGAGTGCGCCCATCTGAGCAATGGTGTAGTTTGCGCCAGCGGTCGTGAGGATTGCAGCACCGAAGTTGGCGACCGTGATCGCGCTCCAGATGTCTGCCAACACAATGCGGGCAAGGGACTCACCGGCTTGAATAGCCAGGTTGTCCATCACGGCTGCGGAGCTGTTGGAAACTTGAACGTCGGTCAGGTCAATCGACGCGATGCGGTGCTTGTCGATGCTCACGGTTGCGAAGGTGATTGCACCGCCGCCAACCTCGTAGGATTGGTTGAAGGTGGTTGCGGTAATACCGCTGATAAGCGGCACTACGATAGCATCGCCTTTGCGGCGAGCGTCACCGCTGAAGTCGCGGGTAAAAGCATTGAGTGGGGCGAGCTTCGCCACGAAAGCCTGGAGGGCGATCTGGGTGAAGATTTTGTCGTTAAGGGCAATGGAGGCCATAGTGGTTGATTAGTTGAGAATTGAAAATTTGATTAGACTGCGTAACGGTTTTTGTCTGAGAGGATTTCGGCTTTGTGCAGCGCGAAGTATTCGGCTGCCTGAGTTGGGTTCATGGTGGCCATAGCCTTTAAGTGGCTGACGGGTGCCTCGTTGTTGTCCCCGGCGAGTGCGACAGGGGCAGGGTGGCCGGTGCTGGCGAGCAGTTCGGACGCGCGTGCGCTGACCTTGTCTTCAGAAACTTCGGTTTCCTTCTCCAGTTCCTCGACCTTGGTTTCTAGCTCTTCGGCTTTTTTCTCAAGCTCTTCGATTTTCTCAGTCACCTCGGCGGCCTTCTCTTGCTCGGTGGCAATTTCGGCGCGGAGCTGGGTGATGATTTCAGCGTGGCCGCTGAGTTCTTCGATGAGTGCTTGTGCGGTAATAAGGTCGGCGCGGAGAGAATCGTTTTCAGCGATGGCGGCTTCAATCTTGATCGCTTCGTCGTTGCCAGGAAATAATTTAGAGAGGAGGCTCATGCTTTTTGGTGCGGTGTCAAATTGCACGATCTCATCGGCGAACTTTCGCTCCATGGCTTCGGCTGCGCCCATCCATGTTTCGGCTTTCATCAGCTCGCGCATTTCGTCGTGATCTCCACCGGTGCGCTTGGCATAAATCCCCGCGATTTCCTCAGAAATTTCTTCCAACAACTTCGCCGCGCGTGCGTGCGTTGCCGCATCACCGGCGACTGCTTGGCTGGCTTCGTGAATCATAATGCGACCGCCCTCGACGATCCTTACCTTGTTGGCGGCCATGAGGATGACGCTGCCCATCGAGGCTGCCAGCGTGTTGACGGTGGCGATGATCTCGACGCCGCGCCCGCGCATTTGCATGAGCGAGTTGTAAACGCGGTAGCCGTCGAGCACCGATCCGCCTGGAGAGTTGATCTCGATCTCCAGCGTTTCAAGTGCCTCATCGGCGGAGCATTGGATTGTGCCGACGGTCATGTTCTCTGCCACGGCCTTTTGCCCGTAGCTGCGTTCGATGTCGGCGATCAGATCATCTGCGCTCCATGGAGTAACGGCATCATTCAGCCGCACCTTGGCGACTCGGTTTTCGATGGTGAGAATTTTCATTGGGGGTCTTGTTGGGAATTTGGTGCCATTTCGTTTGGTGTGAGCATGGACATTTCGCGGTCGTCAATATCCACGCCGTAAAGCGTTGCAGCGTCGCGGGCTGCGAGTTTCCGCAGCGCGACTTCATGCGCCCGTTCGGTGTAGTGAGCTTCCAAGGTCTTGCCGCGCATTGATACGATGTCGCGCAGGTTCGCCGCGCCCATCTTCCAGAGTGCCTCCAGTTCTTTCGTGATCCGTCCGTCGTCGATCGTGAGCTTCGGCGGGGTCGAGAACTCCCATTGATACCAGTCAGTCGACTGCGGGAGGTCGCCGCGCTTCATGGCTTTTGCGATGGCATAGCCGCAGAGCCGCTTGGCCGCGTAGAAAAGCAGGTCTTGGCGATCCTCGACTGAGCGTTGAGCCATGGCGATCTCGGTGCGCTGGGCTGTGCCGCCCCCGGCTGCGTGGCCTTCATAGAGTGCCATCGGCCAGTTCAGACCGGCGAACGCTCCTTTCAGCAGGCGGTTGTGGAAGTCGAGGAACGGGTTGCCGGGGCGGTTGTTGACGAGCGTCTCGATCTTCCCTCCGCTGTTGCTGCGGAAATAGCGGACCGTGCCGCCGTCCAGTGATTCGACAGTCATGCCTTTGCACGATGCGGTGTCGCCGACAAGCGCGTTGTAGGGATCATCCAGATCGGGGCCGCCGTTGTCGTTGTATTCAACGAGCGAGATGGACGACATCTGGAGCATCGCCAAGCGTTCCCACTCGGTTGACTGGATCATGTCCCGGCAGTCGTTGATGCAGTGGGTCAGCGCGGTCAGACCGCGTGCTTGGTATTGATACTCAGGATCGAACAGGTGGATGACGTTCTGCGCCGGTAGCCATTGATCCAGCTCGCCTTTCTTGTCGCAGAAAGCGTATTCCTTCGCCTCGCCGCTGGGAAAGTAGGTGATGCCGTCCTGCAGCATCGCGCCGCGATACATCTGCCCATCGGTGAATCCGCGCGGGGTGGCGATCCGGTGGGAGGGGATGCCCTGATACTGCGGGAATCCGGTGTCCGTTTCTGTCAGGAGGATGAAGATTTCGCCGTCAACGTCGATGCTGGTCGAGTATCCGAAGAGGTTGGTCTTGAGGTCGTGCATCCCGCCGCGCCCGTCGCCGATGGGATAGAAGCTGTCGGTCAAGAACTTGGTGGCAAGTGCGCCGAACGCCTCATCGCCGCCGGTGTAAATCGGGACGAACGCCCGCCCGACGGTGTACATCCCGCGCTGGTTGATGGCGTTCTTGATCGGCCCGAAGTTGAGATAGATCCGGCGGGCGTGGCTTTGCAAGGCGACGCGGTCGAGCGCCGGCACCAGGTCGCTGATGTCCTTCTTTTCGACCGGCTCATACGGGCGGTAGCGCGTATCTTGCGCC
>Ga0075464_10000734_pt1 | contig 14469 bp, 14 predicted proteins | sample DEB19_08_DNA_5_FD_75068 | JGI IMG/M metagenome (GOLD analysis project Ga0075464, IMG submission 75068) | Aqueous microbial communities from the Delaware River and Bay under freshwater to marine salinity gradient to study organic matter... | ecosystem: Environmental > Aquatic > Marine > Coastal ...
AATGCGCCGTGAACCGAGTATGAGCTACGCTAGCACGTCTCCGGATGGCCTAGAAGGCGTCGCAGGAGGTTGGACGGGTGGCTGGGCAGAGAGACGAGGCGGGACGGGGTGGAGAGGTCCCGCAAAGCCGAGGCGCGGGAGGATGTGACGTGACGCCCGAAGAGATCCGCTCCGCCCTCGGTGGAGGCGAGAGCGACGACAAGCTCCGAACGATCCGCGCAAAAGTCCTGTCGTGCGCTCCGTGGGATGCCGCCAAAAATCCAAACGTCCTGCGGCGCACAGTGGACGATGTCGTTGACCTGCGGGTCGCAGACTTCGTGGCGGATGCGATCCTGGTTGGGTCCGTCTTCCAGGCGGAGTGGCATATTTTCCGGCGGATGGAGGGCCGGATTCGCGACGCATCGTGCGCCAAACGTTTGCGCAACCCCCCAGCCGGAGAGTAGATTTCCACCATGGACCACGCCGCCGCATTCGCGAACCTCGTCAACCTGACCGCGTCCACATGGGCCGGGACTGCGCTCCTCTGGCTCGCGTGCGGGCTGGGGGTGATCGCGTGCGGCTTCCTGCTGGATGGCGCGATCGAGCGAGAGCCCGAGGTTGTCGGACCTGCGGCAATGCTGGTCGTAGCGGGGCTGTGCGCGTTCTATCTGGCGGGGAGGTTGGGGTAATGCCCGCTGGAAGGCCGACGGACTACAAGCCCGAGTACTGCGAGAAGATTGTCAAGTTCTTCAACGTCGATCCATTCATCCGCGAGACGTACACTGACAACAACGGCGCGGAACGGACGCGGCTTGTCCCGAATCGATTCCCCACGCTCGCCCGATTTGCCGCCGAACTCGACGTGGATCGGAGTACTTTGGCGGAATGGGCGGACAAAAAGGACTCCGATGGCGTGCTTGTTCATCCTGAATTTTCCCGCGCATACAAAAGGGCGAAGGATTACCAGGAAGCCTTCCTGGCTGAGGGTGGCATCGCTGGTGCATTCGAGACGCCTTTTGCAATCTTCACCGCGAAGAATGTGATTGGCTGGAAGGACAAGCAGGAAATCGACAACACCCACAGCGGGAAGGAAGGCGGAATTCCCATCGCTCATTCCGTCGCGGTGACCTACGTTGACCCCCCAAAGGATTGAACTACCGCGCTGGGCCGCACGACTTCGTGAGCCCTGGCGATTCAAGGTGGTTCGCGGTGGTCGCGGATCCTCGAAGTCCTGGACCGTAGCCCGGCACTACCTCCTGACAAGCTCCCAGCAAGCCCTACAAGGGCTTTGCGTGCGTGAGACGCAGGAATCCCTGGCTGACTCGGTCCACCGCCTCCTGTCGAACCAGATCGAGGAAATGGGCTTGCCTGGCTGGACGATCCAGCGGGAAAGAATTTTCCACGTCAATGGCTCGGAAATCACGTTTGCCGGAATTCGCACTGATCCCGCAAAGATCAAATCGGCGGAAGGCGTGGACTGGTGCTGGGTGGAAGAGGCGGAAACGGTTTCCAAGGCGTCATGGGATATTCTGATTCCAACAATTCGCGGACGCGGTGCAAAGAATCCCGATGGAACATTCCAGGGTGCGGAAATCTGCATCACCTTCAACCCCCGCGAAAAGACCGACCCGACCTACCAGCGATTCGTGGATAACCCGCCGCCGAATGCTCTCGTTCTCGAAGTGAACTGGCGAGACAATCCATGGTTCCCTGAATCCCTCAAGGTCGAGAAGGACCACCTGGCCCGCACCGATCCGGACGCCTACCTCCACGTCTGGGAGGGAAAGCCGCTCTCCAGGTCGGATGTCCAGGTCCTGCGCGGCAAGTGGTGCGTCCAGCGGTTCGAGCCGAAAGAGGCGTGGGACGGCCCCTACTACGGCATGGACTTCGGGTTCTCCCAGGATCCGACGCACGCTGTCGAGGCGTGGCGGTACGAAAACACGCTCTATGTCCGGCGCGAGGCCCGAGGCATCGCCGTGGACATCGACAGATACCCCGATCTCCTCTCGAAGTTCGAGGGAGCCCACAAGCACGCCCTGCGATGCGATTGCGCCCGCCCTGAGTCGATCTCCTACATCCGACAGCACGGCTACCCGCTCGCCGTCGCGGCCCGCAAGTGGCCCGGAAGCATCGAGGACGGTGTCGCGTGGCTCCGGTCGCATGACCAGATCGTGATTCACCCCGACTGCCCTGCCATCGCCGAAGAGGCGCGTTTGTGGGCGCACAAGGTGGACCGCCTGACCCAGGACATCCGGCCCGAGATCGTGGACGCCAACAATCACGGCATGGACGCGCTTCGGTACGCCATGGAGCCCGCGATCTTTGGTGTGAGTAAGGGCATCCCCGCCGACTTCAAGATTCCCCGCCGCCGCTGAGTGTGGATAGACGGGGGGTAAGCGTGGATTGAGTTGTGGATACGATGTTGATTGATTAGATTCTGTCCACATGGCCAAGATCGACGCCCACAAAGCCACAGTAAAGCAGATCGACTCGGACATCGAGGCGTGGCAGAAGCGACGCCGGGCATACCAGGACGACACCGAGTTTGCCGTCGTGGGTGGCGAAAAGCAGTGGGACCCGACGGAGTACAAGCGCCGACAGAACAAGCGCCTCCCGATTATCACCTACAACCAGCTCCCCCCGCTGATCCGGTCGGTCAAAAACTCGATCATGGCGAAGGACTACGCCGTCGTCGTGTCGGCGCAGGGCGAAGGGGCGAGCCAGGACCGGGCAGAGTTCCGGGGTGGCATGATCCGCGCCATCCAGATCACCGGGGGCGCGATCTACGCACGTGAGACGGGCGTTTCCTGCGCCGTCACGGGAGGTTTCGGCTTCTGGCGAATCAAAATCGTGGCCGCGCCGGGTGGAAAGCGTCGCATCAAGTACGGGCGCATTCCCAACGCCCTCAACGTGGTCCCGGACCCGAACGCGACCGAGATCAATTTCTCGGACATGAAGCACTGCACGGTCTACGCCGACCTGCCTACCGCGACCTACAAAGCGATGTTCCCGCAGGGCAAAGCCGTCTCCATCGGGTCCGACAGCGATACCGAGATATCCTCCGAATGGGTCGGGGACGATAAGGTCCGCGTCGCTGAGTTCTGGGAGATCGACGACGAGTCGAACGTCTACCAGACCATCCTTGACGGCGCTGGCGTGATCCAGGAGCGCGAGCTACAGCCCTTCAAATCCATCCCCATCGTCGTGCTCATCGGCGAGGACTCCGACGTCGCCGGGCAAAAGCACTACAAAGGCATCGTGCGCGACGCCCGCGAGCCGCAGATATTCAAAAACCTCTGGAAGTCGGAGGAGTACGAATACCTCTCCGGCATGAAGCAACCGCCCGCGCTCCTGTCGGTCGGGATGGTCACGGACCCGAAGGTCCTCCAGTCCTGGGGCGACGATAGCTCGGACGCGGCCTTCCGACTCTACCAGATCGACCCGCTGAATCCCGGTGCGATCCCGCAGTATCCGCCCGCCCCGCAGATCCCCGCAGGATACGCCAACGCGAGCCAGGACGCCTCCCAGGAGATCAAGGTCGCGACGGGCCTCTTCGATGGACGCTTGGGCGCACAGACCCAGGAGACGAGCGGAAGGGCCCTTCTGGTGCGCCAGGAACAGGCCAACGTCGCGGACGCCCACATCGAACTGCACCTCAAGGCCGCAATCGAATACGAGGGGAAGATCCTCAACGAGATCCTGGGCATCTTCTCCGACGAGGAGCTGATCGAGTTCGCGGGTGAAGACGGCGAGGTCACGCAGAAGGAAGTCAACGAGATCCAGGGCCTGCGCGAGGACTTGGCCGGGTTCAACGGTGGGGCCTACGGGATCCGCGTCACGGTCGGGCAGAACCACCGGACGAAGAATGAATCCTTCCTCTCGATGATCGACGGCCTCGGCGCAAAGAACCCGATGATGTACCAGGCCATGACGCCAGAGATCATCCGGGCCATGGGCATTCCGGGCGGCGACGCGCTCGCCTCGGAAATGAAGCGCCTTCTGGTCAAGCAGGGGATGCGCGAGGACGACCAGGACCAATCCAAGCTCCAGATCCCGCCCGCCGTGCTCCAGCAGATCGAGCAGGCTAAGCAGGTCATCGAGCAGATGGGCCAACAGTTGGAACAGGCCACAGCGGAGAACCAGGCGCTACAGCAGGCCGCAGAGGGCAAGCAGGCGCAGATCCAGGCCGACCAACAGGCCTCGCTGGTCAAGGCCCAGATGGACGCCCAGGCCGCGCTCGAACGCGCCCGCCTCGACGCCGCCACCAAGATCCAGATGGCCGAGATCCAGGCCGACACAGACCGACAGGTCGCGCTGATCAAGCGCCAGACCGAACTCGAAATCGCAGGTATGAAGGAAGAAGGCTCCACGACTCGCCAGGCTATGGATGCCGAGGCGAAGATGGACCAGACCGCCCTTTCTGCCGCGCTGACTCCTCCTACAGCTCTCCCCCCGGAAGAGCCCATGGAGTACGAATTTCCGGGTGCATCCGATTCCGAAGAGGGATTGTAAATGAGCGACGAAACCGCAACACTCGACGCGCCGGAAACCCCGGTAGCTGTCGTCCCTGAGACTCCGACGCCGACTCCTCCCGAAGGATCCGAGCAGACGCCCGCGCCCGAAAAGGAGCAGCCGTGGAAGCGGCAGACCGTTCCCTTGAAGGCACTCCAGGAGGAGCGCGAACTACGCCGTTCCCTCCGTGAAGAACGGGACTTCTACAAGGCCCAACTGGAAGCATCCAAAGCGGGAGGCCAGCAAGCCCCCGAACAGACCCGGCAGGCGGATCTCTCCAAGCCCCTGAATCCCAACGACTTCCAAAGCGCCGAAGAGTTCGCGTTCGCCCTCGAAGAGCGGGCCACGAACAAGGCGCTAGCGAGGTTCCGACAGGAAACCCAGGGCGCAAGCCAGGACCAGGCCATCGAGAAGGCCGCAGGCGAGTACAGCAACCGCATCCACAGTGCCGTCGACCGCCATCCCGACATCGTGGAGCGTGCGCAGTACCTGGAAGAGGTGGCAAAGGACCGAATCCATCCAGACATCGGCCTTGAACTTGTCTCCAGCCCTCACGCCGCCGACCTGGTCGTGGAACTCACGAACAACCCCGACGCCCTCCGTGCGATCATGGATCCCAACCCGATCCGTGCCGCCAAGGCGCTGGCGATGCTCGAAAACCGCGTTTCGTCGCAGACTGCACCCGCGCCCAAGCCCGCAATCCCCCTGACCAAAACGGTCAGCGGGGCAAGTGCGGCCACCAAAACACCCGCCGAGATGTCCGATGCCGAATGGTACGCGGCTCGCGGCTTCAAAGGATAAAGCATCATGGCAGTTTCGACCGTCGCCAACCAGTCCCCCGTGGAGATCGTCCGCGAAGCGGGCCTCCTCCTCTCCAACCAGCTCCAGTTCCTCAAGTCCGGCATCCCCGACCACTCCGCCAAGTTCAAGGGCGGCGGATCGGGCCGTACCGTCACGCTGGCACGCCCCACCAAGGTTCGCGTTTCCACCGGAACCTGGAATGTGAGCTCCGTCCCCAATGCATCCCGCGAAGTCGGCGTGCCGCTGGCGATGTCGTCCACGCCCATCACCGTACCGTGGATCTTCACCGACGACCAGCGCTACATGGACTTCCAGGACATGAAGCAACAGGTCATCACCCCTTCGATCAAGCGCCTCGCCGCCGAAATCGAGCGGAAGGTCCTGGAAAACGTGATGCCCGGCATCCCGACGTTCGCCCAGGCCGCGACGCTGACCGACGCCGCCGTGGCCGAAGTCAAGCAGTACATGACCGACAACCTGGCCGACCCCAACGACCTCAAGGCTCTGATCCGGTCCAGCATGACCCGCGACCTGCGCGGCGACACGAAGGGGCTTTTCAACGCCACCACCGTGATCGGCAAGCAGAACGTGGACGGCGTCATCGCCCGTTGGGATGGCTTCGACTTCATGGAGTCCACCCTCCTGCCTGTCCAGACCACCGGAACCCGTGCCGCTTCGACCATCGGGACCACCGTGGTGGAAGGCGCGACGACCGTGCTCGTCGACGTTGGCTCCGGCACCGAGACGGTCAAGAAGGGCGAAATCTTCTACGTCGTTCTCTGCGAAGCCGTCAACGACCAGACCAAGGCGTCCCTGGGAACCCCCAAGCGGTACACCGTCGCCGCCGACGCGACCGCCTCGGGTGGAATCGCAACCCTGACCGTCACGGAGGCCGTCTACGCTTCGACCTTGGACGCCCGCCAGAACGTCACCCGCCTCCCCACGGCTGGCGACACGGTGGTCTGGGTCGGCGCGGGCTCGGCGACTGTCCAGCAGGGCCTGTTCTACAACCCTCTGGCCTTCGCGACCGCGTTCGCCGATCTGCCCGTGGACGACGAGGCAAACGGCGCGATCACCACGGTTCCCGGAACAAACATCCGTCTGCGCTTCGAGCGGCAGAAGGACAGCAAGGCCGGAGAAGCCGTCTATCGCTGGGACGTGCTCATGGCCTCCGCGCTGGTGGAGCCTGCTTTCGCGGCTCGCTTCCTCCGCACGGCTTCGACCACCTGATCCTTCGATGAACCCAAGGCGGGCGGGGGAAACCTCGTCCGCCTTTCCCTTTCCAGGAGACCACGCCATGCGCTACCCCATTGTCCGAGTGAACACCGATGGATCCCGCGTGGTGGTCCGCAACCGGGAAGAGGCCTACGCCGAACCCGAGCGCATCGCGGCATTCCTGCCCGACGCAAAGATCCCCGAGGGAGCACCTCGCGAGCCCGTGACCAGCGAAGACGACGGCACCGAGTCCGCGCAGGTCGAGGACACGGAGACCACCGCCAAGCGCGGCCCCGGCCGTCCTAAGAAGGTTTTGGCGTAATGGCCTGGACCGCACTCGACACCGTCACCGACGCGCTTCTCCTGTGCGGGGCCTACTCTCCCGGTGAAGCTCCCTCCGCGCCCGTGGGACAGATCGGGCTTTCCTTCCTGAACCAGATCCGCGCCTCCCTCAACGCCAAGGGCATGACCTGCTACGGAACCTCGACCATCGCCCTGACGGCGGACGGCGGGCCATCCTACACTCTCGGCACCGGAGGCGACAACCCCACGCGGCCCGTCGGTGTGATGTCGGTCCAGTACGAGGACGGCGGATCCATCTACCAGCTCGAAGAGGTCCCCTTCGCGCAGTACCAAGCGTACTTCGACAAAGCGACCTCCGGCACGCCGGGAGCCTATGCGCTGGACGGCGCTTTCCCGCTCCTGGGCCTGTACATCTACCAGCCGCCGACGACCGGAACGATCCGCGTCGTGATGCGGACGCCCTTCTCCGAGATCACCAACCTGTCCGACGCGATGCCGGACCCGCCCGAGTACCGGGAATACTTCCGCTACGCCCTTGCCGAGGCGCTGGCGACGATTCCGGGCCTCGGGACGGGCGAGCCCTCGGGTTTCGTGTCGAGCCGGGCCGCAGCCCTCCTGAGCGACCTCCAGACAGCCAACGTCGCCCACAACATCCCGGCGAAGTTCATGCCCTACGCCTTCCGCAGGAACTGCTGATGGTCTTCGAGACCTTCCTTTCCCCCGCCTACTCGTCCAATGTCCGAGGCGTCGGCGGCGACACCCTCGTCAACCTCCGCCCCGAGATCGCAGGGCCTGGCGCGGCGTCGGAACGGATGTGGGTCCACACGCCCGCGCTGCGCGTCTTCGCCCCGCAGACCGTCACGACCGCGTGCCGTGCGCTTCACCTCACCGGCGGCGGGCGCGTCTTCCAGGTTGCCGGGACCACGCTCTGGGAGATCCTTTCCAACGGGACGCGGGCGAGCCGGGGCGCGATCTCCAGCATTTCCGGACCGGTGGGCATCGCCTCGAACGAGGATGAAATGGTCCTCGTGGACGGCGTCGCGGGCTACCTGTACAACTTCGCAGCGAACACGCTGGCCCTGATCTCGGATCCCGAGTTCCCGAACGGCGCGAGCACGGTCTGCACGGTGGACGGCTATTTCCTCGTTGAGGAGCCAGGCTCGATCTTCATCCGCTGGTCCGAACTCCGCAACGGCGCGACGTGGCCGACCCTATCCCGCGCATCCGCCGAAGCCTTCCCCGACATCGTATCGGGCGTGATCGCGGTCGCTGGTGAGGTCTGGGCCTTCGGGACGCAATCCGCGCAGGTCTTCTACGACTCCGGCGACGTGTCCCAGGAATTCCAGGCGATCAAGTCCGCCGCCATCCAGATCGGGACCGACGCCCGCCAATCCTGCGCCGCCGCTCGCGACTCGATCTACTTCCTCGGCTCCGGTCCCGACGGTTCCGCCCGCGTCTTCCGCACCCAGGGCTACAGCGTCCAGCAGATATCGACTCCCGGCATCTACGGCATCCTGTCGACCGCCTCGGACCTCTCCGGAGCCGTGGGTCGCGTCCACTCGTTCGGCGGTCACACCTACTACGTCCTGACCATCGCGGCCATCGAAAAGACGCTGGTCTACGATGTGGACCTCGGGGAATGGCATGAACGGGCGTGGATGGACCCGGACACGGGCATTCTGTCCCGCTGGCGTGGCCTTCACGCCTGTTTTGGGCATGGCTATACGCTGGTGGGCGACTCGAACGGCAACGCCGTGTACAAGCTCTCCGACACGGACTACCGGGACGAGATCCCGGACCGCTCGGGCGACTGGTGGATCCTGCGGGAACGGGTCTTCGGACACATGGGATCCGAGGGCAAGATGGTCCAGTACCACAATTTCGAGATCCACGGGCGCAAGGGCGTCGGCACCGTCACCGGACAAGGCTCTGCCCCAGTCGTGATGCTGTCCTACTCGAACGACGGCGGCATGACCTACGGGTCGTCCCGTGAACTCGACGTGGGAGCCCTCGGGCAGTACGATTTCCGGATGCGGACCGTCCTTTGCGGGCAGGGACGGGACCGGATGTGGCGGCTTCGCATGACCGACCCGATCCCCGTAGCCTGGACCATGACAACGGGCGATGTCCGGGTGCTCTCGCGATGAGCTTGGAACCGCCTCCCGTCACGACGCCATTCAACGGCGAGCGCATCGAGACGACCCCTCTGGCGAAATGGCTCTACCTGTTGTGGCGATACCTCCAGACGGCGGGCGGCGTTCCGGGGCCGACGGGCGCGACGGGCGCGACGGGTCCGCAGGGTCCGACAGGTCCAGCGGGGCCAGGGTCCAGCGTCCCGGCGCACGTCGCCGCGATCACGCAAAACGAAATCGCCTACTGGAACCAAGCCTACGTCGATTCCCAGGCGATCCCCGGAACCGAAGTCCTGCGCGAGGCGCAGTTCACCCCGATGGTCCTGGCTGGTGTGGCGAATACGCCCGCAGTCGGCAATCTGGTTGACGCGAACATGAAATGCTACCGCTTTGCCGGAGCCGGACCTTTCGAGGAACTTTCCTTTTCGTGGGATGTCCAGCACGACTACAAGAGCGGGTCGGACGTGATTTTCCACGTCCATTGGGCTCCCACGACGGCGGCGGCGGGCGATGTCTACTTCAAGGTCTATTACCTCTGGGAGTCGGCTGGGGCCGTGATTCCTGCGCCGACACTCCTGACGATCGCGGCGGTCCCCGCTCCCGGCGTGGCGTGGCAGTCGTCGCGGACGGACTTCACGATCCCTGGCGTGGGAAGAACCTTTAATGCCCGGCTGGTCGTGCGCCTGATCCGCAATTCCGGCGACACCAAAGACACCTACGCCGACGACGCCGCGCTTGTCTCGGTGGGCATCCACTACACGGCAATTCCTCTCCAGCCTTAAGGGGCTTCCCAATGACCGAAAACGACGTATATTTCCAAGAGTTACCACCGGAAACGGTGAGCTTTTCGGCGCGGTCCCCGTTGGGCCGAAACGGCGGCGAGGTGGTAGCATGGATCCAGTAACCTTGGGACTTGGGGGCCTCTCACTGGGAGCCAACCTCGTCGGCGGGCTGGTCGGACGCTCCGGAGCCCGCAGACAGGCCCGAGCCGCCGAAGAAGCCGGACGTCTTGGTTCCGAGGCCGCACGGTATGCCGCCGACCTCCAGGACAAGCAATTCCAGCAGACGAAGGCTGATTTCGCCCCCTACGTCGGCGCAGGACAGCGCGGCCTCGACACCTACGAAACCGAGCTTCGCGGCGGGCAGTACGACCCGGCGCAGTTCGGATTCCAGGCCCGCACACGGAACTACGACCTCGGAGCCGACCCGGTCTTCGGGAACGTGCTCGACCAGGCCATGAAGCGCATCCAGGCGACCCAGGCCGCGAAGGGATCCTTCGGCGGCGGCGGCACGCAACGAGCCCTCCAGCGCGAGGCCGTGAACTTCGGCCAGCAGTTCGAAAACCAGGACTACCAGCGTTTCCAGGGAGAAGAGGAGACTCGCTACGGCCAGGCCACCGACGCATTCAACCGCGACTACGGTGCCAAGCAGGACCGCGCCAACCGATTCCAGGGCCTCGGCCAGATGGGTATGAATGCCGCAGGGCAGGTCGGCCAGTTCGGAGCCAACAGCGCCAACCAGATCGGCCAACTCGGGATGTCCGGGGCGGCATCGCTCGGGCAGGGATTGACCCAGGGTGCGGGCTTCCGGTCGGCTGGAGATGACCAGTTGCTCAACAGCATCGGCGGCGGCGTGCAGGATGCGGGCCAGCTCATGGGCTACGGCTCGCGAGGCTCGGGCGTGATGCGCAACTCAGTCATGGGGAAGGCGTTGGCACAGCCGACGTACCGCTTCTGATGGCCGTCCAGCCAATCCGCCTCGGGGAATCCTTCCTCCAGGGGAGGCAACAGCGGATCACCGAAGACCGCATCCGTCAGCAGATGGAGCAGGACGCGGCCCGTGAGGCGTTCGACGCTTCGATCCGGCCCATCCGTCAGGCAGAAGCGCAGTACGGATTGCGAGGCCAGATTCTCGGCACCGTGGAGACGCCCGAAGACTACCGCGCCGCGCTCGGTGAGGTGTCGCGCCTCAACCTGCCTACGGGCGACCTTCCCGAGGACAAGCGGTCCACCGCGTGGATGACCTTCAAGGCTCCCGAACCCGCGCAGGTCGCGCCGTCGTGGATGCCCGCATGGGCCAAGCCTGCGCCGATGCTTCCTTCCTCCACCGCGCTTCCCGCTGGTGAGATGTCGCAAGGCCAGATCGCGCCCGAAGACATCCCCCGCGTCCAGCGTGCGGCAGAACGTGGGCTTCCGCTGGTCCAGCAGTCCAAGATGCGCGAGGCGGAAGCCAATCGCGGTCTTCGTGGATTGGAACTCGACTCCCGAGCGCAGAAGTACGCGACTCAATTGGAGTACGCCGATCGCGCCGCACAGCTGGCGGATCGTCGCATGAATCTCCAGGAGTCCGCCGCCGAACGTACCGCACGTATCGAGCGCGAAAAGCTGGACATCGCACGCCAGGCGGCGACCTCGGCAGGCACCCAGGGCGAGGCCGTCAAGCTGGCCATCAAGGACATCCCCGTCTTCCGCGACGAGGCCCGCACCGCGCTGTCCGGGATTAAGACGCTCGACCAGATGAAGGGCCTTCTCGATGCCGGAGCGGGCGCTCGGCCTGGCCAGATCAAGGTCTTCCTCTCTCGCCTCACGGGTCAGCAGACCGAGGGCATGGCCGACGCCGAAGTCTACCAGCTCCTGGCTGAAACCCTGCGCGGCCCTCTGAGGACGGACATCGTTGGTCCCGGTCCCATGACCGAATCCGAACAGCGACTACTCGGGCAGGTCACGGGCGGCGGCACCACAGGATCCAAGGCGGCAGCTCGCCTCCTGGACATCTACCGCGAAAGCGCGACCGGGAAGATTCGCAACTACAACGAGACTCGCCGCCGCGTTGGTCAGACCGAGCCGTCCGTCCTGCGCCTCTACGAGGAATTGCAGATCCCCGGCGCAAGCGGTCAGGCACAGCCGACCGCATCGCCCTACAAATTCACCAAGTCCTACCAGGGCGCGACCTATGGCCGCAACTCTGACGGCGAATCTTGGAAGTTGGTCAAGTAATGCCCGCGAACACCTTGCCCGCAGACTTCGATTTCCCCGAGGAGCTTCCGGGGGATTTCGCCTTTCCCGAAGAGGGATTCCAGGCCCCCGTCGCCACGGCCATCCCCGCCGAAGTCCAGCCGAAGTCCTGGGTGGACGCGATGTTTCCTCGGACGGCACGGGCCGAAGGTGCGGGGGCTACGGCCTCGGGCCTGGCTCTGGACCTTCTGAGCGGTCCAGGTCGTGCTTACGAGTCCTCTGTCCCGGCATGGCGAGCCCCTGGCGAGTCGTTCCAGGATGCTCTCGGGCGCACCGCACCGCGAGGAGACGAAGGATGGATGAAGCGAGGGACATCGACGCTCTTGCGCGATCCTGCCAATATCCCTATGGCAGTTCTCGCACCCCTCACCGGTGGTACAAGCGTCGCACCTTGGCTTGCCAAGCTCGGATGGGCAGGAAAAGGACTGTCCAGCGGTGCCGCGATGGGCTCGACCGTCGCCGCGACTCGCCAGACCGAGAACGTCGCCGCTGGACGCCCTCTGGATGCCGTGGAGGTGGGTAATGATGTCGCAATCGGGTCAGCCCTTGGCGTCGGATTCCCCCTTCTTGGGAGAGGTCTCGCAAGCGGTGGCCGCTGGGCGCAACGCACAGGAAAGAATATCCTGCAATCGATCATCAAGCCGCAGGGCGTGGATGAAATCCAGGGCTTCGAGCGGGCGCTGGAAGCTGGCCTCCTGCCTGAGTTCGCCGGATACGGCACGCTCACCGCCAAGGGCGCGGGGCGTCGTTTCCTTGCCCGTCTGGATGACCAGGCCGCAGGATACGAGCCCGCTCTTGCCGCCGCCGACGCCACGGGACAGCGCGTCAACGCATCCCAGGTCATGCGCACCGCTCGCGGCGATGTTGCCGGGAGGGTGTCGGGCGGCGGGTTGACGGTCTCCCCAGAGTCCGCACAGCGCGGGATTGATTGGGCCGGAGACATCATGTCCGCGCCCGGCTCTGCCGATGAGGTCATGGCTCGCATGGCTGGAATGACGCCCGAGCGCATGGCTCGCGGGCCTGTGGTGGCATTGTCGCGGCAGGCTGAACTCGCCCCCGCATCCACAATGCGCGGGCCTGTCGTGATTCGCGAGCAGATCGCCGCACCTCCTCCGACAGCTTTCCAGGACGTGATGGTCGGCGGCGTTCGCCGTAGGATCGGCGAGGCTGTCCCGCAGAATCTGCAGATGGGCGCGACCATGGCAGAAATGGGGGGGCAGAGCCTTCCCGCCCGCACCATGGAAGTGGGAACAGGGAAGTACCGCGAACTGGTCGGAGGCGTCGCACCTTCCCCGCAAGATGTCACTGTCCTTCCGTCCGTCGCCAATCGGCGCAAGAGCGGGATGTGGAAAGAAGCATTCAAGAGCCAGGACGCCGACCAAACCGCCCGAGGCGCCAGCGCCCTGGCGACAGGCCGCGCCGCCAATGCAGAGTTGGGCAAAATCTCTCCCGAGTTGGCCGAACTGAATACCAGATTGGCTCCCTACTACGCGGGATCGGATGCCGCACTCCGCGCCGCCACGACTCGGGGAAATCAATACTTCATCGGCCCGATGGAGCTTTGGGGCGGCGCTTTGGGCGCTGGGACGGGATCTGCCGCAGGGCTTGGTGGAGCCGCAAGCGGAACCGTTCTCGCCGTTCTCATGGCTCGCGCCGCACGATCTCCCGCATTTGCCCGAAGCCTGTACGACGCTGGCCGGATCTCTGAGGCCACCTACCGCGCATTCCAGACTCCCCAGGGACAATCCCTTGGCCGACAACTCCTCGCAGGGGCTACGGTTGCCGCGTCTCCCACCGACAACGCCCGAGGAGCCCGCTAAGTGGCCACGCTTCCCTATCTCGGACAGGTCCCCGCGCAGTGGTTCAACCTCGCCGGGTCCGCCGCGCTGTCCGGTGGCACGCTCTACTTCTACGAGGTCGGCACCTCGACCCCGAAGGCCGTCTACACCGACTACCAGGGCAACACGGCGGCGGGAACGTCCGTCACGCTCGACGCCACGGGCCGCGCCAACGTCTTCACCAACGGCCTGTACCGGGTCATCCTGCGCGATGCGGTCGGCGTCCAGATCGGCCCGTCCGTTGACGGCATCGGCTTCCCCGAAGGTGTGGACGCCGGAGCCGCTCGAACCGTCGAGAACTACGACGACCTCCGCGCCTTCACTGGGGCTGACGGCACCGTGTTCGTGGTCGAGGGCCGTACGGCCAACGGCGACGGCGGCGCGGGCCTGTTCGTCTGGGATGCGCTGGAGACGGCGACCGACGACGACGGCACGATCCTGACGCCCGGCACCAATCCGGCTTCGGGGCGATGGGTCCGCATCTTCTCTGGTGACATGGACTTGCGCTGGTTCGGCGGCGTGCTCGACAACGCGACCGACGATACCGCCGCCTATGCTTCGGGCCTCGCCGCGTCGGTAGGCCGTAAGCGGTGGCTGGGGGTCTTCGGCGGCACGGCTCGCCTTGCCTCGACCGTTTCCGCTCCCTCCGGGGCGATGATCCGCTTTACCAGAGGT
>Ga0075464_10000736_pt1 | contig 14467 bp, 16 predicted proteins | sample DEB19_08_DNA_5_FD_75068 | JGI IMG/M metagenome (GOLD analysis project Ga0075464, IMG submission 75068) | Aqueous microbial communities from the Delaware River and Bay under freshwater to marine salinity gradient to study organic matter... | ecosystem: Environmental > Aquatic > Marine > Coastal ...
GTGGCGGGGACACTCGTCCGGGTGGCGGAATTGGCAGACGCGCTAGCTTGAGGTGCTAGTTCTCGCAAGGGATTAGGGGTTCAAGTCCCCTTTCGGACACAAAAGGAGCGCTCGATGCAACTCGGTGATGCGCTCTCGCTTATAAGAGAGATTCCCGATTTCCCAATTCCGGGGATTCTCTTTAAAGATATAACTCCACTTCTATCGGACGCTAAAGCGCTCTCAGTTGTTACTGATTGCCTTATTGGCAATTCAGATTCCTATACGCACATAGTCGGCGTCGAAGCTCGTGGCTTCATCCTTGCATCAGCGATGTCAATCCGTGCAGGCAAGGGATTCATCCCGCTTCGCAAGCCGGGCAAACTCCCCCACACAACTATTTCAAAGAGCTACGGTCTTGAATATGGAAGCGATGTACTACAAGCGCATATTGACGCGCTCTCCCCGGGCGACAAAGTAATTATCGTCGATGATGTTTTAGCAACAGGTGGAACACTTGTTGCCGCAATTGAGATTGCCCATGAACTTGGAGCTGAAATTATTGAAGTTGTCGTTCTTCTGGAAATAAACGCTCTTGAAGGACGCAAACGAATTCTTGAGAAGTTTCCGGACATCTCTATCAGGGCGATTGTGATTGACTAGATGAGAATCCCTCAAATTCAGGCCCTTCGAGCCCTTGCTGCAATTTTAGTTCTACTTTTCCATGCCCACGTTGTTGATGGCGGATATATCGGCGTTGACATCTTTTATGTCATCTCTGGTTATTTGATCACAGGTCTGATTGTCCGCGAGATTGAAGATCGTGGTGGACTCGACTTCAAGGCTTTCTACTTGCGACGAATCAAGAGATTGCTTCCCACTTCATTCTTCATTCTGATGGTCACCGCCCTCTCTGCCTGGTACTTCTATCCCGGCACCATGCGCGAAGATCTTGGACGTCATATCTTCGCAGCAGCGGTTTACGTCTCTAACTTCCTCTTCGCTTTCTGGCAGATGGATTATCAGAATCTCAATGCTATTCCACCAGTTGTTGTCCATTTTTGGTCATTGGCTGTGGAGGAACAGTTCTATCTCTTCTGGCCAGTGATTGTGCTCGTCGCTTATAAATTAGGTGGACGCAAAAGACTCTTCCAAGTTATCGCCCTCATTACCGTTGCATCCTTTGCATTTAGCCTCTACCTCACCGAGGCTTCTCCCATTTGGGCCTTCTACTCATTGCCCACACGAGCATGGGAGCTCGGTGTCGGTGCATTGCTTCTGACTATCCCTCAGAAGTACAAACTCTCCGTCTTCTATCCGTGGGCAGCGCTTGCTCTCATTCTCTATTCCACAATTTTCTATACCGAAAAAACACCTTTCCCGGGAACGGCTGCTATTGCTCCTGTTCTAGGAACGGCTGCTGCAATCGCCTCCATCTCTTCCTGGCCACGCATTCTCAACTTCTTCAGCAATCTGCGAGTAACGCAATGGTTAGGAGAGATCTCTTATCCACTCTATCTCTGGCATTGGCCACTGCTAGTTATTCCGATGGTGTATTTCGGTAGAGGTTTGACCATTATTGAACGAGTTATTGCGATTATTGCGACTCTCCTCTTTGCGCATCTGACACATCGCTATATCGAACAGCCCTTGCGACATATCCAACTATCTCCAAAGAGAGTGATATCTGGGGCTGTGATTGCAACAATTATCGCGACAGGTACGGGACTTGCAATCTCTGCAACAGCAAACAACACAATCACTCTAAGTTCCGGTGAGACTTATTCTCTGACAGAGATCATGGAGAGACCTCAGGTCTATCTGGATGATTGCCATGTCAATAATGGAGAGACCGTCTCTAACGATTGCACCTATGGCCCTGAAAGCGATCGAAAGATTGTCCTCTTCGGAGATTCCCATGCTGCGCAATGGATGCCCGTTTTAGAGAAACTCGCTTACGAGAAGAACTTCACCTTAATCTCGCTGACCAAGTCAGCCTGTCCTGCCCCTGCTGTCGTTAAGGTGGAATCAGGCGGATATAAGAATGCAGATTGCGCTGAGTGGAGAAAGAACTCAATCGCACGCATCCAAGCTCTTCAGCCAGATGCTGTTCTTGTCAGTGGAATGCAACATTTTGAATTGCCATCTGGATATACAAACCGCGCGGCTTGGTGGCGCGAAGGTCAAATAAAGACCTATGAGGCGTTGAAGGGTTCTTCGCAGAACATCATCTACATCTCTGATACACCACACCCTGTTCGCGATATTCCAAGTTGTCTGGCAGCGGGCCGCGCAGATAAATGCAATACAACCGAACCTTCGCAAGCAATCTTCTCCCCTGGCTGGAAGCAGATCAATCCAACATCGTGGTTCTGCGCGCAGACCTGTCCTGCTGTGCTCAATGGCGTTGTCGTCTATCGAGATGCCTCTCACATCAGTGTGATGGCCTCGAAGATGGTTGAACCACAGCTCTTAAGTACCTTGATCTCTCTCGGACTTTTCACTGATTAATCTCACAAGTTCATTCTTCACGTGCGGCAATTCAATATGCGATATTTAGCGGAGCTCATGGCAGGATGGCGCCATGGCTGAGCTCATTTATTACTGCGGAACGATGGATAGCGGTAAATCGACACTTGCACTGCAGACAGCCCATAACCATCAGAGCAGAGGTCGCGGTGGACTGATTTTTACGAGCCATGATCGCGCAGGTTCTGGAGTTATCTCATCTCGGTTGGGTCTTCAGAGTCCTGCTATTGAAGTTGTTCCAGGTTTTGATATCCATAAATTAGTCATCGATAAGTTATCGATGGGAGAACGTATCGATTACATCATCTGCGATGAGGCTCAGTTCTATCAGCCAGATCAGATTGATGGGCTAGCGCGAATCGTCGATGGCCTCGGTATCGATGTCTACGCCTTTGGAATCCTCGCTGATTTTAGAACGCGACTCTTTCCAGGATCTGCTCGACTTGTCGAGCTTGCAGACCGTGTGAATACCTTGCAGGTTGAGGCGCTCTGTTGGTGCGGATCACGAGCCACTCATAACGCTCGCACTATCAATGGCGTGATGGTCACCGAAGGTGAACAGGTCGTCGTTGGTGATGTCAGCAAGAGCGATGAGGTTGCTTACGAAGTTCTCTGCCGTAGACACCATATGCGCCAGGTAACTGCGCGAGCATCAAGAGCTGGACATATCTCAACCGATCCACTGCCCTTCGGCGATAAGTAAACGGATCAGTTCTTAGAGAGCGTGGACCGCTGTTGCGATAAGCGGGGCTAAGAAGAGTGCGGGCAGTAAGTTAGCAACAGCGATCTTCTTGATATCGAGAAGCCTTAACCCAATGCCAATAAGCATCAAACCGCCACAGATTGTCATTGCATCAATCTGATATTGCGAGAGAACATTTCCGGCCAGCCAGCCAATCAGCGTCCAGCTTCCTTGGTAGATAGCCAAGGGAATAATGGATGCGGCAACTCCCCAACCAAGGGTTGAGGCAAATGCCATGGCAGCGAAGAAGTCGAGTGAAGACTTAAGTACGAGTTGATCAATACCTTGCGACATGCCATCGCTAACACTGCCAAGAATTGCAAGTGGGCCAATAACGAAGAGAAGAGATGCCGTCACGAATCCCTCAACAAATGGACTCTCTTCCGATGCTCTAAATCGTTTACGAAGGCTCTCACCGAATACATCAAGGCGATCTTCTAGATGTAGCGCTGTTCCTATGAATCCGCCGAGCAACATGGTGAGGAGAATGACCAAGAGGGGTGACCCCTTAGGCAGCTCTGATGTGAACTCCTTCGACCAGAGCGGAGCGAGGGCACCTACAGCTCCGAGAATCGTGATGAGTCCCAGGACATCAGTGATCGACTTCTGAGAGTCTTTGCGTAATCGGCTACCGACCAAAATTCCAACGGCCGAACCGATAACAATTGCCACAACATTGATGGTGGTTCCGAGGCCAATAAACATATTTGAATTATAGACTGCTGCGATGCGCTCACTATTGAAATTCATCACTCCGCACAAGACAATTCCTCACACTCCATGGCGCGCGGAGCATAGATGGCAACTCTCCCCCGCCCGGATTGCAATTCTCTTCTTTGGATTAGCAATCTTTGGTTTAGGTGATTCTCTTCTTGTGCAAGGAAATACGGGTAATGCACCGTGGACAGTCTTCGCTCAAGGTTTATCAATCAAGACGGGATGGGCAATTGGTGTTTCAACTGCTGTGATCTCTGTCTGTGTTCTGCTCTTCTGGATTCCACTCCGGGAAAAACCTGGTTTCGGAACCCTGGCCAATATCGCTCTGATTGCAACATTCATTCAGATCGGAACCGGAATTTTTCCACTCGCAGAGAGCTACGCAGTCGGAATTGCATACGACTTAGTTGGTATCGCACTTGTTGGTATCGGCTCTGCCCTCTACATCACCTGCGGCCTAGGACCTGGTCCTCGCGATGGAATGATGACAGGGCTCCACCTGCGCACAGGTATTCGGGTCGGACGAGTCAGGCTTGCCATCGAAGTCACCGTCTTGGCTATCGGCTGGCTCATGGGAGGCACTGTGGGGGCTGGAACGCTCCTCTTCGCCCTCCTTATTGGTAATTCGATCGCGATTTCCCTAGGGGTCGTGGCGCGTCTGACCAGTCGGTAACTTCCTCGCCTTTTAGACTACAAGCCTTCCCACGGTCTGTGAGCCGTCATTTCACACGGGGTCGCAAACACCCCCGTTAACAAAATCAGGAAGGTCGACCATGCTCGATAGTTTCTTCAAAATATCAGAACGTGGATCCACTGTTGCCCGTGAAGTTCGTGGCGGTCTCGTCACATTCTTCACCATGGCATACATCGTGGTCCTCAACCCACTCATCATCGGTTACACACCGGATAAGTACGGCAACTTTATCGGCGGCACAAAAGAGCCACAGATTGCTCTTATCGCCGCAGCTACTGCACTCGTTGCCGGCGTACTCACAATCCTGATGGGTGTAGTGGGTCGTTATCCACTCGCTCTCGCAACAGGTCTTGGCCTCAACACCTTCGTTGCAGTCGTAATTGCAAAGCAGATGTCATGGGCAGATGCGATGGGACTTATCGTCCTAGAAGGTTTGATTATCACCGTTCTCGTCCTTACGGGTTTCCGTACTGCGGTCTTTAAGGCAGTTCCAGGACAACTTAAGATCGCTATCTCAGTCGGTATTGGTCTCTTTATCGCGCTTATCGGCCTCGTCGATGCTGGCTTCGTCCGTAAGACTCCAGGCACAGGCCCAGTTCCTGTAACACTCGGTTATGACGGACAGCTCGTAGGTTGGCCAGTAGTCATCTTCGGTCTCGGCTTATTCCTCATGATCGCCCTCATGGTCAAGAAGACTAAGGGTGCTCTCCTTATCGGTATCGCAGTAGCAACAGTTGCTGCGATCATCGCAGAGAAGGCATTTAAGATCGGTCCTAACTTCATCCCTGGTGGCAACGCTGATGGATCAAACTTCGTCAATCCAAAGGGTTGGGGTCTTAACGTCCCAGCGCTTCCATCAGAGGTCATTGCAACTCCTGACTTTAGCTTGCTCGGTCAGTTCAGTCTCTTCGGTGGTTTCTCTGAGATCAGCATCATCGCTGCCGCTCTCCTAGTCTTCACACTCTTGCTCTCAGACTTCTTCGACACTGTCGGTACAGTCACAGCAATTGGACATGAAGGCGGACTCATCGATAAGGATGGAAACATCCCTTACAACGAGCAGATTCTCCTCGTTGACTCATTGGCAGCAGTTGCAGGTGGTGCAGCAAGCATCTCCTCAAACACTAGCTACATTGAATCAGCATCAGGTGTTGGAGAAGGTGCGCGCACAGGTCTTGCATCTGTTGTAACAGGTGTCTGCTTCTTGCTCACAACTCTCCTTGCTCCACTCGTTGCAATGATTCCTTATGAGGCTGCAACACCAGCACTCATCGTTGTTGGTTTCTTGATGATGACTCAGATCAGCGGAATCGACTGGTCTGATTATGGAATTGCAATTCCTGCATTCCTTACAATCATCTTGATGCCATTCACATACAACATCACAGTAGGTATCGGTGCAGGTTTCATTACTCACGTATTGATCCGCTCACTTCAAGGTCGTCGCAAGGAAGTACACCCACTACTTCTCTTGGTCGCTGGCCTCTTTGTGATCTACTTCTTGCAGTCACCAATCGATACTTGGATTGGCTAATCTGCAGTAGAACTACTTGTTAGAAGGAAACCCCCGGGAGATTCTCTCGGGGGTTTTTCTATAGCTTCCAGTCAATGGTTTCTCTACCAGTCTCTTCCAGCATTTTATTCGCGGCAGAGAATGGCTTTGAGCCGAAGAATCCACGACGAGCAGATAATGGACTTGGATGTGCAGACTCAACTCGATTCTTAAATAGCGGGGCTAACTCACGGGCGCTATTTCCCCACAGTATTGCAACGACATCTCGTCCTGCAAGGAGCTGAGCAATCGATAACGTCAGCGGACTCCAACCTTTGGAAAGATGTGCATTTCTCTCCCCCGTCGATGTTGTAAGTGTTCGATTGAGAAGTAAGACTCCACGTTCTGCCCAGGCAGTTAAATCAGCGCTCGTTGGAATAGGAAGAGTGAGGTCTTCTACGTACTCCTTATAGATGTTTCGAAGTGAGGCCGGAATCGGCAGCGATGGTGATGAGAATGCTAGACCGTCAGCAACACCATGTCCTGGATAGGGATCTTGCCCGAGAATCAGTACTCGCACATTATCGAGCGAGAACGTAAACGCTCGAAAGATATTCTCTCGAGAAGGTGAGATCTCTTGATCATCAAGAGAAGAGAGGATCTCATCAATTGCGCCTACATGCTCAGCAAAGAATGGCCGCCACGAAGGATGAACCTCCTCTAGGGAGAAGCTCATCTACTGTGAACGAGCGAAGAATCTCTCGCCTTCGCGCACCACTGTGATAGGTAACTCAAAGATTGCAGAGATATGCTCGCTCGTAATCACATCACCAATGGGTCCCGAAACCGCGATGGCGCCATCTTTAATCAAAAGGGCATGTGTGGTTCCAGCAGGAATCTCTTCGATATGGTGTGTGACCAAGATTGATGCCGGCGCAGTTGGATCGCTGGCAAAGATTGAGAAGCGGCGTAATAAATCCTCTCGTCCGCCGAGGTCGAGCCCTGCGGCAGGTTCATCAAGTAGCAGGAGTTCAGGATCGGCCATGAGAGCGCGTGAGATCTGAACTCTCTTTCTCTCACCTTCACTCAAGGTGCCATATGTGCGGTCTGCTAAATCTCTCGCACCAAACGTTGTTAAGAGTGCAACGGCTCGAGATTCATCCCAGAGATCGTATGCCTCATTCCAACGGCCTAGAACGGCATATGCAGCGGTAAGAACGACATCGCGCACTCTCTCATCGCCGGGAATATCTTCCGATATGAGAGCGCCACAGATTCCTATTCGCGTGCGAAGTTCAGAGAGATCTACCTTGCCCATCTCTTGATCGAGCAAGTGCACAGATCCTGTCGTCGGAAAGATGCGCGTTGCCAGAATTTGCAGCAAGGTCGACTTGCCAGCTCCATTAGGACCTAGAACGACCCAACGCTCTGAGGGCCTGATAGCGAAGGTGAGTGGGCCGAGAATTGTTCGATCGCCGCGACGAACAGATACCTCGCGCAGCTCCAATACATACTCACCAGCCATGGAGGCACGATATATCTTTCATAGTGAAATCACGCGCAGATAAGAGGCTCGCCGGAGGTGATTCGTACTAACCTTCCCCCATGAGCCCAGATGTGAGCAGAGAAAAGAGCCAATTCACGGGGTTAATTCTCCTCTCTGGAGTCGATACCCCTGGAATTACTCAGGCTCTCTTTGAGGCGCTCTCTCCCTTTGCAATCACCGTTCTCGATATCGAGCAGGTCGTCGCACGTGATCGCGTCATCCTCACCGTTCTCATTGCTCTGAATCCAGATCATCAAGAGGCGATCGATGAAGATCTCACAGCATGTGCTGAGAAACTTGGTGTGGACATCGCGACCTCTTTCCAGAGCCAAGAGGGTTCAACTATCGCCGCCAAGACAGGGCTGATGCATGTTGTAGCTTTAGGTAATCCGCTGAATCCATCTGCAATCAGCGCAATCGCTGCAGAGATTGCCGAGCACGGTGGAAATATCGAGCGCATCCATCGGACCGCAAGTTATCCAGTAACTGCTATTGAGTTTGTTGTCTCGGAAGTGGATCAACATTGTTTACGACCATCGCTTGCAACTGTTGCCAATAGCCATGCAGTCGATATCGCTGTCTCCCCCGGCGGCCTGATGCGCTGGGCGAAGAAGCTAGTCGTGATGGATGTCGATTCAACTCTAATCCAACAAGAGGTTATTGAACTCCTGGGTCGCCGCGCAGGCAAAGAGGCGGAGATTAAGGAGATCACAGATCGGGCAATGCGAGGTGAGCTCGACTTTGAGGCAAGTCTTCGTGCAAGAGTCTCCCTGCTTGCAGGCCTGTCTTCAGATGTGATCGACGAGGTACGCGAAGAAATTCTTCTGACACCTGGTGCTCGCACGCTCGTTGCAACTCTGCAGAAGCTCGGTCACAGCGTTGCTGTCGTATCTGGTGGATTCACCGCAGTTATCGAGCCGCTCTTGACTGACCTCGGCATCTCGCATTATCGAGCAAATACTCTTGAGGTTATTGATGGCAAACTCTCTGGAAATATTCTTGGAGCAGTTATTGATCGCGCCGCGAAGGCGACAGCGTTAAGAGATTTTGCAGCTCTTGAGGGGGTCTCAATAGAGCAGACAATTGCAATCGGTGATGGTGCAAATGATCTCGATATGATTGCAGCAGCTGGGCTTGGCATTGCATTTAATGCGAAACCTGCAGTAAAGGCTGCTGCTGACAGTTCGCTCAGCGCTCCTTATTTAGACTCTGTTCTCTACCTACTCGGAATTACGCGCGAGGAAGTTGAAGAAGCTGGAGCTACACGCAAATAATCTAGAGGCGACAGGCGTGGATATCGGTTACTAGAATTCCTCGAGCACCAAGTGCCCAGAGTTCATCCATCAGCCGATTTGTCTCAGTGCGCAGAACCATTGCTCGAACCGCAACCCAATCTTCCTTCTGCAAAGGTGAGATTGTTGGTGATTCAAGCCCAGGAGTAACGGCACAAGCTTGTTCAACCGCGCTCTTGGGAATGTCATAGTCGAGAAGAACATATTGACGCGCCGTTACAACTCCCTGCAAGCGTCGGATGAGGATATCTAAACCTGCGGGAATAGATTCTCCGGGGCGCTTAATAAGGATCGCCTCTGATGTAAGGATGGGGTCGCCAAAGATTTCAAGCCCTGCCTGTCGAAGCGTATTTCCAGTGCTCACGACATCTGCAATTAGATCGGCAACTCCGAGTCGTACCGAACTCTCAACGGCGCCATCCAGACGAACGACTGATGCTTTGATACCTCGCGCACCGAGATAATTATCGACCAGGCCTGGATAGGCCGTTGCAACACGCTTTCCCGCAATGCTCTCAAGCGAAAGGGCAGAACCCACAGGGGCAGCAAATCTAAATGTTGAGGCACCGAAGTCGAGCGCTAAAACTTCTTCAGCTGTTGCACCTGAATCGATGAGCAGATCTCGACCAGTAATTCCTGCCTCTAATTCACCTGAACCAACATAGATAGCGATATCTCGTGGACGAAGGTAGTAGAACTCAACACCATTTGAAGCATCGGTGAGAACGAGATCTCTAGAGTCGCTACGTTGGCGATAGCCAGCCTCTTTGAGAATAGCGTTGGAGGATTCAGCGAGAGAGCCCTTATTAGGAACAGCAATTCTTAACATTTTCAAACTCCCCTATAGGTAACGATAAATATCTTCAGGCTTTAAGCCTCGGGCAAGCATCAGTGTTTGCAGGTGATAGATCAGTTGGCTGATCTCCTCCGAGAGAGCCTCATCGCTCTCATGCTCTGCAGCAAGCCAGACCTCCCCAGCTTCTTCCAGAATCTTCTTACCGATGGTGTGGACTCCAGCATCGACAGCCGCAACCGTGCCTGAGCCTTCAGGACGAGTTGCCATCTTCTCTGCGAGTTCGGCCCAGAGCGAATCGAATGATTTCATGGCCTTATTCTACAAGGCGTGAGCGCGTTCTCTCTTCTAATTAGAGTGCGAAGCGAGCTTTCGTAAACTTTCAACCATTGCAGCAGGATTTGATGAGTTAAATACGGCACTTCCTGCAACAAATGTGTCAGCGCCAGCATCTGCTGCTCTCTCAATCGTGGTCAGCGATATTCCACCATCAACCTGAAGCCAGATGGGTCTATCGCCAATCAAGGTGCGCACTCTCTCAATCTTTGGAAGCATCTCATCGATAAAAGACTGTCCACCAAATCCTGGCTCGACAGTCATGATGAGAAACATATCCACTTCATCGAGGTATTCCTCATAGAGATCGATCTGAGTTCCGGGCTTGAGAGCAATTGCAGCTCGTGAACCTGCAGCTCTAATCCCACGAACTGTGTTGCGGATATCTCTACATGCCTCAACATGGATCGTCACACTTGCACTTCCCGCCTCTGCGTATGCAATCGCAATCTCATCAACCTCTGTGACCATGAGGTGTGAATCGATAGGAATTGGCGATGCCTTAATGATTGCTGAAGCAGAATCAAAATCGAAGGTGAAGTTGGGAACGAAGATGTTATCCATAACATCGAGGTGGATAAAATCAGAGACGGCAGCTATTCGTGAAATCTCAGAGCTCAGATTCTCTCGATCTGCATTGAGAATGCTGGGCGTTATTCTGATATCGCGGGCCATAATCTAAGGTTAGTTCGCCTTCTGGAAGATTGCCAAGAACATAGAATCGGTATTGTGCTTGTGGCCCCAGAGCGAGAATGCACCTTCTCGAAGGCAATCGGTAAGGTTTGAGGGAAGAGCTGCTGAGATATCGACCAGAGATAACTCTGGGTGTTTTTTGAGGATTTGTCTGACCTGACCCGAAGTTTCAGCAAAGTGTGGAGAGCATGTTGCATATCCGAAGAAACCGCCAGGATTAAGAACTGAGATTGCAGCATCGCTTAACTCCATCTGAAGTTGCAGCAACGGTGCTAGATCCTTGAGCGTGCGACGCCAACGTACTTCAGGCCTGCGACGAAGTGCACCTAAGCCCGTGCAGGGCACGTCAGCGAGTATGGCATCGAAGGTTTTGCCATGTGAAGCGATTTCGCGGCCATCTCCGACAATTACGCCAAATTTACCAATGACATTCTTGACCAATTTGGCACGAGGCTCGGAGATTTCATTTGCCACAAAATCCCTTCCGGAAACTTCACAGATATGTGAGAGAAGTGCTGCCTTTCCTCCAGGACCAGCACAGAGATCGAGAGTGCTCTCAGACTTATCAGATATTTTTGCAAAGATATCGGCAACAAGTTGAGAACCTTCATCTTGAACACCCGCCTTCCGATGGCGAATTAGCTCAAGAGAACCTGGCGCTCCATCAAAACGAGCACCATATGGAGAAAATTCTGTTGCGATGGCACCTAAGGCAACTAATTCCTCCTGCGTTGAAGCACCAGGCCATGAGACCAGTGTGGGCTTTGCGGGGGTGTTATTGGAGCGTAATTCGGCCTCGACAAGAACGATATCTTTCAAGAGATCGAGATAAGCCGAGACAATCCATTCAGGATGTGAGTATTCGATCGCAAGGCGGGCCACATCATCCTTCATGGCTCGAACAGGTTCCAACCATTCATCAAGTTCTTTGGCACTCGCCTTGCGCATGAGTGCGTTGATAAAGCTTCCCTTTGACTCCCCCAGTTGCTTACGGGCCACATCGACAGTTGCGGAAACAGCTGCGTGTAGTGGTGTGCGCATCGCAAAGATCTGGTGAGCACCCATTCTGGCGAGGTCGACGATATCTTCATCAACCTGACTCCATGCCCGGTCGCTAATCTGCGCGAAAATATGATCGTAGAGACCCTGCATTCGCAAGGTTCCATAGACGAGTTCTGTGGTGAAGGCACGATCGCGCTCATCCATGGAGGAAGAACTCAACGCTTGGGGTAGGAGAAGATTTGAGTACCCATTGCGGCGATTGACTTCAATGATGATGTCATATGCAAGAAGACGCGGTGCATCAGGTCTAGGTTTGGTGAACTTCTTCGGCGGGAAATTACTCACATCGTTCCCCATCGACTAGTCGTGCACCATTTGCCCATGATGAGGCTTCAATTGGTGATTTTCCGGCGCTTGTGATGAGACCAATTTCAAGGGCTGTAGTTGCCGTCCCAATGAACAATTTCTTATCTGTAAAAGAAAGTTCGCCTGGAGCAAGAATGAAATCACTCATCTTCGGTGACGAAATCTTGATCACCGATCCACGGAAGTTCGACCACGCTCCGGGATTAGAGGTGAAGGCTCGTATTTTGGCACTGACCGTCTCTGCCTCATGATTCCAATCAATATGAGCTTCTTGTCGAGAGAGTTTAAGTGCTCTCGTTGCTCCATTACTATCTTGAGGTTCTGGTCGCACACCTTTCTCGACCAAATCAAGTGCCTCAATAACTGCACCTACTCCAACTTCACCTAGTTCAATAAGTAACTCATCACTGGTGATATCCGCATCTAGCGCGTAGCGATGGACTGTATAGATAGGACCGGTATCCATCCCGGCATCAAGCTGAAAGACCGTAACACCTGTTAATGAATCGCCAGCTTCAATCGCTCGTTGCACAGGAGCTGCACCTCGCCATCGCGGCAATAGTGAGAAGTGAAGATTGAGAAAGCCCCGTGTTGGAATCGATAAAATATTTTCAGGCAAGAGCACGCCATATCCGATTGTGACAACACAATCGAGTCCTTCGACCGCTTCTGCGATTTCTTCAGTTGTAGATGGTCGAAGAAGTTCAAGGTCATTCTCCAGAGCCCATTGAGAGACAGGGGTCGGTGTCATCACCTTGCCGCGACCTGCTGGTCGATCTGGTTGCGAGATAATCCGAATAAGCTCATGTGAGCTATTAACGAGGGCTTCAATAGTCGGAATCGCTACCTGTGGTGAGGCTGCGACAGCTATACGCACTAAGCGCCTCTTCCGAATGGATCGTGAGGTGAGACTCTGATCTGAGGGTTTAGACCCAATTCAGTGGCCATTCCAAACCACTCTGATTCGCGAATCTCTTTCATGGCAGCTTTACGGTCTTCTGAAGATAAGCGATCAATGAAGAGAACTCCATCAAGGTGATCTGTCTCGTGTTGGAGGGCGCGAGCGAGAAGCTCCGTTCCTTCAACGAGGATTTGATCGCCATGCATATTGAAACCCTTCGCAACAGCACGGAAGGCTCGAGGTGTTGGATAGACCAGGTCGGGAAAGCTCAGACACCCTTCATCTCCCTCTTGCATCTCACTGCTCAAATCAAGTGTGGGATTAATGAGATGGCCGAGTTCGCCATCAACATCCCAGACGAATACACGGAGGGGAACGCCGATTTGAGGTGCTGCAAGACCCGCTCCTGGCGCATCTAACATCGTTTCGGTGAGATCTTTAACGAGAAGTCTGAGTTCCTTATCGAAATCGACTACCTCACTGGCTGGAGTCACAAGTACAGGGTCACCAAAATGGCGAATGGGCTTGATGGACATGAGCTAAGTCTATCTAATGCGAGAGTGAATACGGGTCAATTCGAAGTGATGGCAAACTCTTCTTGGCAACGCTACGTCTTCTCATGAATTCATGAAGCGTTGATATCAGCCTCTCCCCTGTCTCAAGTGGCACAGTAAGGATGAGAGAGGACTTTTCTCCGATAGATATTGGCCCGAGGATCTTTGTCTCAATCGGAATTCGGCCTTCATCACGTGCTGAGGTTAGAGCAGATTGAAGTCGAGACATATCAGATGGCTCCATGATGAGTTTGACTGCTCGAACATATGGCGGCAAAGCAAGTGATTCTCTCTCTTCCAATTCTCGATGAATCGCCATAGACGGGTTCCAGGTGGTCAGCGCAGTTGAGATGACATGGCCCTCATCCTGAATCAGAAGTATTGATCCTGCTGGTGAGATAAGAGATGCGTGCGCGAAGAACATCTCACGCACGCGTTCGTTGGCTCTCATATCAGGCTGGTCGAGGAATCTATTTCCCTCAAGGAAAACTACGGCGCTGTAACCACTCTTACTGTTGGGAGCCATCCCCGGAGTCGCTATGAGAATTCCACTGTCGATCACCGAATCAACAATGTGATCTGAAGTTGAGATAAGTGACTTAACCCCAGGAAATAGGAGACCGAGTTCGTGTTGATGCCTATCTGCCCCACGTGACTGCATAGAAACTCGCCCTGAGTGACACCATGCACATCTCCAATCGACAACCTTGGCGAGGCAGTGATTGCAGGTAATCGGTGCGCTGAGTGTTAACTTCTCATGGGCTCCACCGCATACGCAGCGTGAAACGGTTCTGCATTGTGCACATCGAATGGCTTGGGCGTAGCCCTTAA
>Ga0075464_10000739_pt1 | contig 14450 bp, 17 predicted proteins | sample DEB19_08_DNA_5_FD_75068 | JGI IMG/M metagenome (GOLD analysis project Ga0075464, IMG submission 75068) | Aqueous microbial communities from the Delaware River and Bay under freshwater to marine salinity gradient to study organic matter... | ecosystem: Environmental > Aquatic > Marine > Coastal ...
AGGAACCACCGATATTCTTGGTCGACTCCTAGCACAGCAGCTGACAAAGGATCTAGGGCAAAACGTTATTGTTGAAAATAAAGGAGGGGCTGGCGGCAATATTGCAGCTGAATTCGTAGCTCAATCTCCAGCCGATGGTTACACCATCATGCTTGCCTCTGGAAGCATGCTTACCGTCAATTCTTACTTGTATAAGAAATTGCCAGTGAACTACAGCAAGGATTTTGTCAACATCACAAATGTTGCTAGCGGTCCAATGTTGCTATCTGTGAGCACCAAAATCCCTGCCAAAAACCTCAATGAGTTCATCACTTATGCCAAAGCCAAAGATTTGAATTTCGGATCTGCAGGTATTGGTAGCCAAGTTCATATGGCCGCTGAGAATCTCAATTATGCCGCCAATATCCCCGCGACCCATGTGCCCTACAAAGGTGAGTCTGCCGCTATCAATGATCTTGTCTCAGGACAGATAGACTTTATGGTTGGCAACTTAACTGCGGCAACGGGTTTTGCGAAGGCCGGTCAAATCAAGCCAATTGCAGTCACTAGTGCTAAGCGGATTAAGCAATTGCCAGATGTTCCAACAGTTGCCGAAAGCGGTATACCTGGCTTTGAAAGTACTGGTTGGTTCGGCTTAGTCGCTCCAGCTAATACGCCCAAGGTCATTACCGATAAGATTTATGACGCAACCGTAAAGGCAGTGAATTCCGAGGCAATGAAGAAGAGCCTAGATCTCAACGGTTTGACAGCCGTAGTAAATACCCAAAAAGAATTTGATGCTCAAATCAAAGCTGAGTCGGTCAATTGGGAAAAGGTCATTAAGGGGCGCAACATTAGTGCTCAGTAAGAAGCTTGCTGGAAAATAAAAAAGCGGGGATTTTATCCTCGCTTTTTTATTTGTAAGAGTAAATGAATTAGGTGATTTGCCGTACTAAAAGCATTGCACCCGCAAATACTAAAATTAAGCCATAGGCTATACGCATAGCAGCATTACTCAGCTTGGTATGAACATGTGTTCCAGCCCAGATCCCCAGGAATGCTACTGGCATTAATAAAATAGCAAGGCCCATTACTTGCCAACTTAATATTAGTCCAGTGACTAACATTAAGGTGAGGCGCAAGAATGTCAACATAAAAATGGCAAAGGCCATGGTTGCGCGAAGCACCTTGGGATTATTGATTCTTAACCCAAGATAGGAAACGTATATCGGGCCGCCCGTGGCAAATAGGGCAGTAAATGCACCGCCAAAAAACCCAAATGGTGCTGCCCACCATTTGCTAACTGGATCCCGAGACTCAATATTTCTCTGAACCAAAACCCGTACACCGTTAATAGCGGCAAATAAACCAAGTATTAGCAACAATGGTTCACTTGGCGCCTCAACTAGCAAGAAGATGCCCAGCACCATCCCCATCAAACTGAATGGGAATAACCATTTCAACTCTTGAATATTGGCATCGCCATAGGATTTTCTACCAACATAAAGAGAGGCGCAGATGTCGATGACTACCATCATCGGCACAACTACCTTCAGGGGATACATCTGAACTAGCAAGGGCACGGATACTATCGAAGATCCAAAACCAGAAACCCCGAAGATGAAAAATGCGCATAAGACCACCAATACCGCCAGCGCAAATGAGAGAGGTTCAATTAGCTCAAAAATAATTAAGTCTCAACTAATATTGTTTCGCCTGGCTTGACCATCGTAAATTGAACGGGCCTATTTTCAATACGCAAACCCTGCTCGCTCAACTGAACCGCCGTGAAATAAGACTCTTGCAAGGATCCAGGCTCAGGGAAGTCATCGCGATAGTGAGCACCTCTAGAGTTTTCACGAGAGATGGCTGCCTCTGTCACAGACTTACTCACCAAAATGAGATTGTTTAAATTCATCCAATCCTGCCATGTAACACTGTACTGCCGCTGAATGTCGCCTACTCCCATTTGATCTAACTGCTGACCCAACTGATCCAGCTTAGCGCGAGCTCGCAGCAAACTTTCTTTAGTTCTAGATATTCCCACGTCATCCCACATGCATTCCGCTAGAGCATCACGAATCAATTCAATATCACCCGCCGGCCTTTCTAATGGTGCTTCATGTGCCTTGATGCTAGAAAAAACCTCCTCCATATTGCATTCTTGCAAATTTTTGGAGCCAACCCAACGCGCCATTTCTTCGCCTGCGATACCGCCATATACCGTTGAGTTTGCGACACCATTTCCGCCAAGGCGATTTGCTCCATGAACACCACCGGTGTCCTCACCTGCAGCAAAGAGTCCAGACAATTCAGTGCTGCAATCTTTTTTGAAGACTAAACCACCCATCATGTAATGCGCCGTTGGCACAACCTCAACTAAATCACCCGCCAAGTCAAAACCACTATCAGCACAACGCTCGACCATGCCCTTGAACTGCTTACGAACATTATCTGGGCCAAGGTGACTCATTTGAATATAAGCACCACCATTTGGCGTTGCTCTACCAGCCCGAATTTCAGAATTAATGGATCTTGAGACAATATCTCGAGTGGCGCGCTCATTACGGGGATCGTAGTTCCCCATGAAGCGCTCATGATTACCATTGAGCAAGTAACCGCCAGCGCCACGCAGGCCTTCCTCTAGAACCGTACCTGTCATACGAGTGTCCGAACCAGCAAGAAGTCCAGTTGGATGAAATTGCACCATCTCCATATCGCGCAAGGTTAGCCCCGCCCTTAACGCCATTGCTAAGCCATCGCAACTCTTGTCCCCGGATGGGGTGTGATATTTATACATAGTGGGACCACCACCTGTCGCCAAGAGCACTGCCTTAGCTCGCACTAGCGTGAACTGGCCAGTCTGCATGTTGAGCATCAACACGCCAGCGATAGATTTTGCATCGGTACTGTGAATAAGCTCTACAGCTCGATGCTCTTCTAAACGATGGATTCCTCTGGACCATACTTGTTCAGCCAGTCGATTAATAATTTCAATACCAGTTAAATCACCTTTATGTACTGTGCGGTCAAAGGTTTGCCCAGCAAATGCTTTTTGATGAACTGTGCCATCTGGATTGCGATCAAAAAAACAGCCCAATTCATTCTCAAGCTCATGAATACGCTCAACAGCCTTAGAAACTAAGGTCCAAGCAAGCTCCTGGTCTGATAACCACTTTCCACCTTCAATCGTATCCATAAAGTGACGTTCAACGGAATCACCTTCAGCCAACGCAACGTTGTAACCACCCTGCACCATCCGAGTACAACCGCACTTTCCAAGCAAGCCCTTGACGGCAATAGTGATATGCAAATCAGGATTAGTTTGATGAGCATGTAGGGCCGCAAAGAGTCCCGCGCCACCAGAGCCTAAAATTAAGATATCCGTTTCATGTGTAGTAATACTCATGATTGAATTCCTAAACTCTTGAGTACGGCCTCTTTATTGCGCGCAACATCAGCTCTCACTTCTTGATAGATGCTGCCACCATGACTATCCATTGCTACAAGCAATGGGCCGAAGTCTTTGATCTTAAAGCGCCAAAGGGACTCAGGATTAAGGTCATCCATATCCACATCTTCGATTTGCTCAATCCAAGTTGTTTCAAGGGCTGCGGTGCCGCCAATAATGGCCAAGTAGACGCCGCCGATTTCCTGAAAGGCCGCAGCAGATCCCTCGCGCATTCCGCCCTTACCAACAATAATTCGAACGCCATTTTCAGTCATCAATGGACGGGTGAAACGCTCCATTCGATCAGATGTAGTCGTACCAATACAAATAGGCTGATAGCCAGCTGGAAACTCATCACTAACAGGAACCTTGCGCACATTCGGCGCTGTATGAATCACTGCATGCCCATTCAAATCAAAGCGAGTTTTGCGACCCTTATCAAACAAATGAATCTGTGTCGCGTCCCGAATGCCGAATAAAGTATTTTGCAAAGTCACCGTGTCATTAATGCGGAGCATACGAATATCCGCCTCACTAACTGGGGTTGAAAGGTTGTAATGTGCCATGTCGTCTCCTAGAACCCGTAAGTGACGCCATTAGGCGTAAAAGTTGCACGTGCTCTGCGTGCAGAATGGCACTGCATATTGACTGCTACTGGATTTAGGGTGATATGTGTATGAGCCAACTCAACATGGACGGCAAATGCTGTTCCATCACCACCCAAGCCTTGAGGACCAATACCGAGCTTATTCACGGCAGCAGTTAACTCTAACTCTAACTTAGCCCCCTCTTCGTCACTACAGGCGCTGCCCAAAGGTCTCGTAGCTGCACGCTTAGCCATTGCGACACATTGCTCGGATGTACCGCCAACGCCAACGCCAACAATAGTTGGAGGACAAGTCTTGCCGCCAGCAGAGACGACACTTTCAATCACGAAGGCTTTAACGCCATTGATTCCGTCTGCAGGAATAGCCATCTTTAAAAAAGAATTATTTTCTGAGCCACTTCCTTTTGGAACCATCTCAATTTCCAAGAACTGGTCGCCATCACAAAAGTCAATGCTAATTACTGGCATATCAATGCCACAAGAGGTGTGATTATTTTTCCTAGTAATTGGATGCACCACAGAAGAACGTAATGGATATTCAGTGGTTGCACGCTCGCAACCTTTACGGATCGCAGCCTTTAGCTCCATACCATCAAACTGAACATTACGACCTATCTTTACTTTGTAGATAGGCAAACCAGTATCCTGGCAAAGCAGATTGTCCTCGCGCTCAGCAACTGTAATATTGGTGATCATCGTTTTTAATACTACCTGAGCACGAGCATCTGACTCGCTCTGATTAAGGCGCTCGATTCCAGCTTTGACATCGTCAGGAAGCACTTTCAAGGCGCGGATGTATAACTCTTTACATGCTTCTTCAACTACATTCATTTGTAACTGCATAGAACATCACCCAATCAATTTGCTAAATACAAAAATAAAAGGCCGCAAGTAATGCCAAATAAAATGGCTACCTGTGTCCAGGCCTTACGAAGGCCACGCCACGGACCAAACTCAATCATCAGCAGCCGAATACCGCCAACCAAATGAATGGCCAGCAAAATGACTAGTGCCCACTCGCCAAATTTAAATACCCAGAAATCTGTTAATCCTAGGTAGCGCTCAAAACCACTTGCTCCACGCAAAGATTGCGATAGCATTAAAAAATGCAAGGGAATAAAGCAAGCAAGCAACAAACCAGAAAAACGATGGCATGCATATGCAAAATAGGAGAGATGACTTTTTGCACGTAGGTCAATTTTGGGTCTAGAACTCATACATTCCCTCCGGTATAAACACCGATTACAGCAGTGTTACCCAAGATCAATATGAGAGCTGCCAATACCCAAGATAAGCTCTTGGAAATCAACCCTTTAGAGAAAGTTTCCTCAAGAATATTTGCCAAGCCAATAGGTGCATGTACAAAACACGACAAGACAAAAATCTCATAAAAAATAGCAAATGCAATATTGCCTTGAGTGCGCCCCAGAATTTCATCTGCGGTTAATCCGCCTCGGATTGCATAAAAAATAATGACGAGATGAATGCTTACGCAAATACCCAAGATCATTGCGCTAATTCTTTGGGCATACCAAAGCTTGGCCTGTAACACTCCTTGACTCATAACTTACCCCGTACCGCAGCTCTTGCCACCAACTTTTTTAGCCCTGCAATACTGGCTGTGGGTTCAAGCTTCTTGGGGCAACGCTCAGTACAGGATCCTTGTGTATGGCACGCATGGCAACCTTCATCTCCAGCAATGGCGCGCAGGCGATCCAATTGCTGGACATCACGCACATCATTGGTTAGTGTCCATGCACGGTTAAGGGCAGCAGGGCCAAGATAATTTGGGCGCTTTTCAACAACCTCGCAAGAGGAATAACACACACCACAACCAATGCATTCAATACCAGCATTAGCCAGCTGACGCTCAGTCGACTCTGGCTCTACCTTTGCAAAGTCATCGTAGCGGGTTTTATCCCCCTTAAAGAAGCCAACAGCCCCTTTCCATTTATTAAAGAACTCGCGCATATCTGTTGCAAGATCTTTAATCACGGGAAGATTGTTTAACGGGGCAATCTCCAGTGAATCACCCTTTACTATCTGCGAAACATGAGTGCGACAAGTCCAGCGAGCAACACCATTAACTGTCATGGCACAAGAACCGCACATACCAACTCGGCATGCAAATCGGTAGCTGAGGGTCGGATCCAGCTTACGCTGAATATAGGTAACGACATCAAGCACCGTTTGATTTGGATTTCGAGGCACCAGATACTCAACAAACTCACCCTCTTGAGCACCGCGCCAGACTTTTACTTTGAGATCTGTATTGGACATGGGCTCATTATATCGATAGATAGTAAAAAATAAATCGAATATAATTTTCTTTGAGATAAAAAATAACTTTATATAAATATACCTATGACAAGCATTAGAGTACTTAAAAACTTTCTGGCAATTACCAGGCATAAGACTGTTGCATCTGCAGCAAAAGAAATTGGCCTCACTGCGGCAGCGGCCGGTCAACAGTTACAGCAACTGGAGTCAGAGCTTGGCGTTGAATTATTTGATAGAACAAAGCGCTCCCTTAGCCTGAATCACCAAGGCAGATCACTGATTGAGCCCATTCAGGATATTGTTGCTCGTTACGAAGCCTTAGGCTCTGATTTCAAATCAGAACTTAGTGGAACCATTGTCTTGGGCGCACTAGTTTCAACGCTCATGGGGGCCTTTGGAAGTACCCTGAATAAAATTAAGAAAAGCTATCCTAGTCTTGAAGTGAAATTGATAGCAGGCTTGTCGAGTGATTTTCTAGATCAAGTTCTAGATGGAAGCTTAGACGCTGCCATTGTTACTGAATCCCCCTATGCATTACCTCAGAATATTCAATGGACTGAGTTGTATACCGAGCCAATGGTTTTGATTTACCCAACAGTCAAAAACAAAAAAGGCTCTGCGCCAAGGGAATTATCAGGCGATCTTCCATTTATTCGTTTTGAGAGAAATACCTGGACTGGCCATTTAGTAAATCAAACTATTCGCTCAAGCAAGCTTGCTATCAAGGAAGGTATGGAACTGAACTCCGTAGAGGCCATCATTGAGCTAGTAAGACAAGGGCTAGGTTATTCCATCGTCCCCAAGTTGGCAAATATTGCCTGGGAGAGTGATCGCCAACTCGAAATATCGAACCTACCTGGAAAAACGATTTATCGAAAAGTTGGCTTACTAGAAAAACGTAAACATTCTCGTCAAAATATCACCCAAGAAATTAAAAAGTATTTTTTGGAGCAAGTGACTGCTAAAGAAAAAGCCACCCCTCAGGGTGGCTCAAAATAAGACTATGGAGGTATTAACTAAAGAATGAACAACAACTTCATATTATTCCCCTAGTAACCTCCCATAATCAGGTCTTGCTTACTTAATGTGCAGCATGCCTCATATTGGTGCAAGCGGTATTTATCGCTGAGCACCCACTACTTACAGGGGTACTGTGCCTCAAAGAATCGAACTAGAGTCTTAGCTGCACGCTCCCGATTAAATTGGGGATGACTTTGGTTCCAGACTAGAAATTCCTTGAGGATGGCCTCTCTTGTGCCAGCTTCCGTTGAGAAGCAAATACCTGGTTTGCGTGTTGGATTACGGTTAGCAAGATAGGCTTGATAAACACCCTCCCCAAACCCAAAACAAAAGTTTTGCCCGTCAACGTCATCCAAATTCTTGCATAGCTCAACCAATGCAGCAGTAGATGCATCATTCTTAGGTAAGTTGACCTGAGAAAATGCATTTGCCTGCAACAGCAGAGTTACGCCGATGACCAATAGAGTTGTAGGAAATAGTTTCATAGTGATCTTTTCTATAGATTAGCGTCTAAATCCACCCATACGACCAGCACCAAAACTACCACGTCCACCGAATCGTTCATCATTCATTCGGTCATCACGTGCTTGATCTCGCATGGCATTTTCTTGGGCAGCTTCACGATAAGTATTTGGATTGGCGCGATCTTGCTGGTAACTATTGCGAGCCTCTTGATTCAGGCGATCTGCTTGGGCACGCTCTTGCGGTGTTGCATCTTTCTGAAAAGCACTATCTGCACGCTGACCTGCCGCCTTTGCCGCTTGTCGATCTTGCGGGGTCGCATTGTTTTTCCAATCATTGAGAAGACGCTGTTGATTCTGAATGCTGCTTGGGCCAATCAGTCCCCTAGTCGATCTGCCATCAGAGTTCGTATTGTTCACATTAATCGTGCCGTCAGACCAGCTAGGGGTAGCCCAAAATGCGCCACCTATTGCCATCCCAAGACCAAATGACATCATCCCCCAGGCGGGGTTATAGGCGGGATATGGCGGGTAATCTGAGTATGGCCAAGCTCCATAAACAACAGTAGGGTTATAGCTCGGCACATAGACTACTTGAGCATTGGCTGGGCCAATCAATATATTCGAATTGGCATCCGTGCTAACAGTAATTTGCTGATTTGACTTGAGACTGCCAGCTTGAACAGCGCGCTTACGCAAAACCTGGATAGCCTTCATCGTATCGGCTGGCTGCAACTTATAAGCATTACCCAGATTTTGGGTCCACTGCAATTTACTACCCATCATGCTAAATGCCTGTGGAAATGTAATGAGTGATTTAACACTATCGTTCCATGACTGCGCTTTTAGAGCATCTTGTAATGCAGTGCCGCTGAGACTGGAATTACTATTGCGCCAGTTATAGGCTTCAGCTACCTCAAGCGGGTAAGTGGATGCCAATAGCATTAAGGACAGCAAGGAATCGGGATACAAGGCGATCGGAGAAACCAAAGACTGCAATTGCTCTGATGAGATCAGCTGTGGGGAATTGCTGTAGCCACCACTTTGAGTGTAGACCTGGGGGAAGGCGGAATTTTGATAGGGATCACTTTGACCTGAGCAAGCACTCAAGAGCGCCGCAAATCCAATCAAGTACCCTGCTTTGTGTTGATTATTCATACACTCATTAATCCCCTTGTATTTTCAAAGTGTAATGCTGAGCTAGAAGTTAGTGGTTTTCTTTGGCGTGGTTAATAGAGTATTTCGGAATCTCAATCACTAAATCCTGGCGCGCCACAATGGCTTGACAAGATAAGCGTGACTGAGGATTAAGGCCCCACGCACGATCTAGCAAGTCTTCTTCATTCTCATCTGGCTCATTGAGACTCTGATAACCCTCTTTCACAATCACGTGACAGGTAGTGCACGCACAGACCATATCGCAGGCATGTTCAATAGAGATATTGTTTTCCAATAAAGCTTCGCAAATCGAGGTGCCAGGACTCACTTCCACCACCGCACCCTCTGGGCAATATTCACTATGAGGTAAAACAACAATCTGGGTCATCTTGGTAATTTTCTTTTCTTAAATTTCAGCAACATTCTTACCGGCCAATGCCTTCTGAATACTCGCATTCATGCGCATTTGGGCAAACTCATCGGTTGCCTTGGCAGCACGATCAACCGCTTTTCTTAAAGTAGCGCTATCGGTTTCTTCTTTCAGAATTGTTTGCAAGGCAGCCATCTCTTGATCCACCAACCCTTGCTCATCGGCAGTCAGCAAGTCACGATCAGAATCTAATGCAGTTTGAACGGCATCCAATAAACGTTGCGCATTAACTTGCTCTTCGCGTAAAGATCTAGCCAATAGATCCACCTTGGCAGAAGCAAAGCCATCTTGCAGCATGCGCGCAATCTCGGCATCAGTCAGGCCATAGGATGGCTTGATATCAATTGAAGCTTGCACCCCAGAGCCCTGCTCTATAGCGCTAACAGAAAGCAAACCGTCCGCATCCACCTGGAAAGTTACCCGAATGCGCGCCGCTCCAGCAGCCATTGGCGGGATACCGCGCAATTCAAATTTACCCAGGGAGCGGCAATCTTGCGCTAACTCGCGCTCACCCTGCACCACCTGAATGGCCAGCGCTGTTTGGCCATCTTTAAAAGTCGTGAAATCCTGTGCCCGAGCCACGGGAATAGGTGTATTGCGCGGAATGATTTTTTCTACTAAACCACCCATGGTTTCAATACCAAGGGACAGTGGAATGACATCGAGCAACAGCCACTCATCATCCTTGCTTTGGTTGCCTGCCAGTAAGTCTGCTTGCATAGCAGCTCCTAAGGCCACCACTTGATCGGGATTGAGGTTGTTTAAAGGCTTAGTACCAAATAGTTCGCCAACAGCGCGTTGTACATGAGGCATGCGGGTTGCCCCACCCACCATCACCACGCCCTTAACCTCGTCAGTCTTGAGGCCAGCATCACGCAACGCTTTCTTTACCGCCACCAATGTTTTATTAATCAGGTTCTGTGTAATGTCAAAGAACTGAGCTTGACTTACCCCCACATTGACAACGGTACCGTCGGTGAGGACTTCGTGTACACGCGCTAATGGGTTATGACTGAGTAACTCTTTGGCGTGCTTACAAGAGAGCAATAGTTTGCGGTGATCTTGAATCGAGAGTGGTGGAAGCTTGGCTTGCTCTATCACCCAGCAATAGAGTCGATGGTCGAAGTCATCACCACCCAAAGCAGAATCACCGCCGGTAGAGAGCACTTCAAACACCCCCCTACTCATTCTCAAAATGGAGATATCAAAGGTGCCACCACCTAAGTCATAAACAGCATAGATACCTTCAGAGGCATTATCCAATCCATAGGCAATTGCAGCAGCTGTTGGCTCATTCAATAATCGCAATACTTCAATGCCTGCTAACTTGGCAGCATCTTTTGTAGCTTGACGCTGTGCGTCATCAAAATAGGCCGGCACCGTAATGACTGCGCCGACAATATCGTCGTTCACCGAGTCTTCCGCCAACTGACGCAAGCGCGCCAGAATTTCGGCAGAAACTTCAATCGGACTCTTATCACCAGCCACTGTTCTGAGCTTCAACATACCAGGCTCATCAACAAAGTCGTACGGCATATTTTCAATATGTTCAACGTCGACAGTGCCGCGACCCATGAAACGCTTTACAGAAACAATCGTGTTCTTTGGGTCGGAAACAATACTTTCAATGGCTTCAAAGCCAGCTTGAGTTCTACCGTTCGGCAGATAGCGTACTACTGAAGGAAGCAACTCGCGCCCTTCTGAATCTGGCAACACCTTAGGCAATGCATCTTTCACAATTGCCACCAAAGAATTGGTGGTTCCCAAATCAATGCCGACAGCAATGCGGCGCTGATGTGGGGCTAGCGATTTACCGGGTTCAGAGATTTGTAATAGGGCCATAGGGACTAGAGTTTAAAGCTATACCAGGGCCGAGATTGCATCATCGAGCTCAAGTGCAAACTTATCAATAAAAAGCAGGCCTCTGAGCAGCTCAGCAGCGCGGTCATAGTTCTTAGCATCATCGATAGCCTGTGTAACTTCTGCCAGCGTGTCACGCTTGGATTGGTAAACCTCCTCCGCGAGAGCTTCAAGTTCAGCCAAATCCTCTTCCCGCTCTTCCAGATTTTCACGCCACTCCATTTGCTTCATTAGAAAAGCAGCTGGCATTGCGGTGTTTGTTTCTAAGCGTGCATCGACGCCGTGGAGCTGGCAGAGGTAAAGTCCACGTTGAATCGGATTCTTGAGAGTTTGGAGGGCAGTGTTAGCAAGCGTAGCCATTTGCATGGCCAGTCTTTGCTCGGTATCACTACCGCGAGCGTGACGGTCAGGATGCACTTCTTTTTGAATGGCTAAATAAGCCTGATCTAGAGCAGCTAAATCAATATTGAATCGCCGCTCTAAACCAAAGAAACGAAAGTAATCGTCAGACGCGGAAGGATTCGCCACAACCACATTCATCTTTTACGTTTGGGTTCTGAAACTTAAAGCCCTCGTTCAAACCTTCGCGTACGAAATCTAATTCGGTGCCATCTAAATAAGCCAAACTCTTGGGATCCACAAATACTTTGATGCCGTTGGACTCAAACATCGTATCTTCTGGCGCAGACTCATCAACGTACTCCAGTTGATAAGCCAAACCAGAACAACCCGTAGTACGAACGCCTAAGCGCAGGCCGCAACCCTTCCCACGCTTATCTAAATTGCGCTGTACGTGTTTGGCTGCTTTGTCGGTTAAGGTAATTGCCATGATGGATAGCCTCTTTATCTTTACTGGGCCGGATGCTTTTCTTTGTAATCCGCTACCGCTGCCTTGATGGCGTCTTCCGCCAGGATCGAGCAGTGAATTTTTACTGGTGGTAACGCCAACTCTTCAGCAATTAAGGAGTTCTTGATCTCTAAAGCTTGATCTAAAGTTTTACCCTTAACCCACTCAGTTACCAATGAGGAAGAGGCAATCGCAGAGCCACAACCATAGGTCTTGAACTTAGCATCTTCAATCACGCCTTGATCGTTTACGCGGATCTGTAATTTCATGACATCACCGCAAGCAGGCGCGCCGACCATGCCGGTACCTACATGGTCATCACCCTTTTCAAAAGAGCCCACGTTACGGGGATTTTCATAATGATCAATTACTTTGTCGCTATATGCCATGGTATTTCCTCGTTATTTCTTTTGTCTTTTATATTGTGTTTAATATTTTCAAAACTACTTAGTGTGCCGCCCACTGGATAGTACTGAGATCAATACCATCTTTAAACATTTCCCATAATGGTGAAAGCTCGCGTAACTTCGCAATTTTCTCTTTCACCAACTTGATCGTGAAATCTACTTCTTCCTCAGTAGTAAAACGGCCCAAAGTAAAACGAATCGAGCTGTGAGCTAATTCATCATTGCGACCGAGTGCGCGCAATACATAAGATGGCTCCAATGAGGCTGATGTACATGCAGAACCAGAAGAGATCGCTAGATCTTTTAATGCCATCAACATCGATTCACCTTCAACATAGTTAAAGCTGATATTGAGGTTATGGGGAACACGATGATCCATATCACCGTTGACATAGACCTCTTCAATATCTTTCAAGCCAGCCAGTAAGCGATCACGCAAAGCACGAATGCGGGCATTCTCTTCGACCATTTCAATGCGGGCAATGCGGAAAGCCTCACCCATGCCAACAATTTGGTGAACGGCTAGTGTGCCTGAACGCATACCGCGCTCATGACCACCACCATGAATCTGCGCCTCAATACGAATACGAGGCTTACGACGCACAAACAAAGCGCCAATTCCTTTTGGACCATAAGTCTTATGAGCAGAAAAACTCATTAAATCCACTTTGGTTTTTTCTAGATCGATTTCCACTTTACCGGTAGCTTGTGCTGCATCAACATGCAAAATCACACCGCGGGAACGACATAGTTCACCAATGCGTGGAATATCCTGCACAACACCAATCTCATTGTTGACGTACATTACGGAAGCCAAAATAGTGCCTGGCTTCATCGCCGCTTCTAACTGAGCAAAATCAATTAGGCCATCAGGCAATACGTCTAGGTAAGTCACTTCGAAACCTTCACGCTCAAGCTCACGACAGGTATCTAAAGTGGCCTTGTGCTCAGTCTTCACAGTAATGATGTGATTGCCACGCTCTTTATAGAAATGTGCTGCACCTTTGAGTGCTAAGTTGATGCTTTCAGTAGCGCCGCTAGTAAATACGATCTCTCTAGGATCAGCGTGCACCAGCTGGGCCACTTCTGAACGCGCCCACTCAACTGCCTCTTCTGCAGCCCAGCCATAGGCATGACTGCGGGATGCGGCATTGCCAAACTGCTCGCGCAAGTAAGGCAACATCTTATCCACTACACGCGGATCAATCGGCGTTGTAGATGAATAGTCCATGTACACCGGAAAGTGTTTAGGGCTAAACATAGGAACTACTTGCTCAGGAAGGTCTTGTGGTGCGTTCATTTTTTCTTATCGATTAATTGGCTCAGTGATAAATAAATAGTTAATTTATTGAATTAACTTTGCTGAGCCAGGTTAAAAACGGAGTTCACGAGAGGCCGCTTAAGGGCGACTTCTTTTGCTGCTGCGACTGCTGCTGCCGGCTTTTCTGCCTTGACGCTATCAGCCTTCATTTTCTTGGGGCGCAAATCCTGCAATATGACGCCGCGCCCTGCTTGTTGCTGTACTAAATCACGCAATGAAACGGAGCTCAAGTATTCCACCATCTTAGAATTCAGGCTCGACCAAAGATCATGGGTCATACAGCGGCCATGATTATCTTCATCGCTATGGCAATTGCCTTTGCCACCACATTGAGTGGCATCTAAGGGCTCATCGACAGCCACAATGATGTCGGCCACGCTAATCTCTTCGGACTTGCGAGCGAGCGTATAACCGCCGCCTGGGCCACGAGTGCTCTCAACGATATTGAAACGGCGTAGTTTGCCGAATAATTGCTCTAAATAGGACAGGGAAATCTTCTGTCTTTGGCTAATTCCAGCCAAAGTTACAGGCCCGTGCGTTTCACGCAGGGCTAAATCGATCATTGCGGTTACTGCAAAACGGCCTTTAGTTGTAAGTCTCATATGTCACCTTGGTAATGGATTGTTATG
>Ga0075464_10000740_pt1 | contig 14442 bp, 19 predicted proteins | sample DEB19_08_DNA_5_FD_75068 | JGI IMG/M metagenome (GOLD analysis project Ga0075464, IMG submission 75068) | Aqueous microbial communities from the Delaware River and Bay under freshwater to marine salinity gradient to study organic matter... | ecosystem: Environmental > Aquatic > Marine > Coastal ...
AACCCTTGGACCACATTTTGCCTAGTTTTTTGTAAGGTGTTGTGATTTTGCCGTCTTTAATTGGCAATGCCATTATTTGCCACCCTCAGCCTTTTTATTAGCACGCTTAAATACAGCATCAACTTCATCCTGTGTAAGTTGTCCGTCATCTAAAAATGCTTTGGCTAAATCTGTAAGCACCTTTGAAACACCTAACGCTCCAGCGATTAATGCTGATTGGACTGGTTCAACACCAGCGAAAGCACCAGCACCAATAGCAGGAAGCGCCATAGTCATAAATAGTGCGATAGATCGTAAAATTACATCTTTAACTATTGTGATACTCATTAGCCGACCAGCGCTTCTATTTCAGCATCAGTTAAACCGAGTGCTTTAAGTTTGGCTTTGCCTGAAACTTTTTTGGCTTCGGCTTCTTCTTTCGCTGCATCTTCTGTTGCTTTTTTTGCAGCATAGGTTTCTGCGTCTGCCTGCATTTGTGCCACTTCGGCATCTGTTAGTTCAATTTCCTCGGTGATGCCTGTTGAGCAATCAACTACGAGTTTGGTTGGGTTTGCCATTATTGTTTTCCTTTTCTTTTAACTAGATTTTATGCCATAAAGAGTTGCTGTTGAATATTGTGCAAAATTGCCTGCAAGTGCTTCAGGGGTAATAGTTAAATCGGTTATTGCAGCACTTGTTGCCACTAAGTAACCAAGACATTCTAAGTAAGCAGTTGTTGCATCATTTTCTGTTGCAAAATCAACTGAAACAGATTTGCTATTTGCAGAAGTGTAATTTGCAATATAAATTTCACCAGAAGAAAAAGTTGATGCAGTTGCACTACTAGCATTTGTTAAACCAATACGAACTGCGCTATCTGTACCTGTTTCTGTAAAACTATAAACAGTTGAACCATCTGCTTCCAAAGCCCTGTGGCTATAAATAGATGTTGTTAAGTTATTTATTTTCATTCTAATTACACGAGCAACAGCAGCACCTGAAGTTGAACGAGTCGATAATACGATTTTTAAGTCTGTGTATGTTTGAGGAATTGAAGTAAAGGCAATTGTTGCTGCACCACCTGAGCCAACAGTAACAGTAGAAATCTTTACAAAAGTATTAGCCATTATGCTGCCTTAATTCCATAAAGAACAAAGGTAGAACCAATTGCAAAAGGATTACCAATAATGGAAATTGAAGTAATTGCAGCCGTTGAACGCCAAACATTTGTTGTAATAGAACTTCCATTAGCAGCATTATTAGCACGACATAAAACAGTTTTATATTTAGAAGTATTAGTGTAGTTAAAAAAATGATTTATAGAATTATGACCAAAAGTATTATCTGTATAACCTGCCGTTGCGTAACGCAAAATTGAAGCATTCGTACCAGCAAAACTTGAAGCGGCACTACCATTACCAACAAGTGTTGTAAAAGAATAATTTGCTCCTGTATCACCATTTATATTGCCATCAGTATTTATAGGAGAACCATTTACTTGTGCTTGAATCACTAAAACCAAATCAGTATATGTTTGAGGAATTGAGGAAAAAGTTATCGTTGTTTGAGTAGAAGCCAAAGTTTGACTTGAAATAGGTTCGTATGTTTTAGGCATTATGCGTTCACCCCATATAAACAAAAAGTAGAATTAACAGCAAAGTTTGTACCACTACTAGTTAAAACAACAGAGTTAATAGCGCCAGTTGTTGCAGCATAACCACTTGTCATACCAACAATACCTACACCATTTCCATCAGTACCATACAAATTTCTAACTGTTTTGAATTTATTTGTATCTGTGTAATCAAGAATATCAACCACGTTTGCTGAAAAGTTAGCACTATTCCAAGAATTATTAGTTCCCCAACCAACAGGGCCAAAAATTGAATTAGGGTTAGCACCAGTACCAGTACCAGAACCTGAGCCATAAAGAAAATGAGTACGAGTTGCCACACCATTTAATGTTATTAAACAAAAAGAATCTCCTGCTGCTGCTGTATTTCGAGTCGCTACTCTTATTTGTAAATGTTTATACGTTTGTGGAATAGATGAAAAAGTTACAGTTGAAGTGGCAGTACCAACAGTTACAGTTGCGATAGATTCAAAGTCACCAATTGCTACGCCTGCACCTAAACCATAGGCGCGTGCTGAAGCACCAGCAAAAGAACCAACAATAGGCATCTATGATTCCCTTTTATTTGAACTGGGTTTGCGAAGCCAAAACAGTAAACGCAGAGCCAGCAGTCTTAATAACAGTAAACGAATAAGAATCAATAGAAGAAGCATTACCTGCTGTCGGTGCTGCCCCACCCTGCCACTTAGTAGAAACACCAGCAGTACCACCATCAACCCAAACAGCAGTTGGATAATAAGCTGTCGTGCCATTAGTGTTCAAAAATACTGAAGTGATCGCTTCACCTGTTTGAAGTTGGTTATTCATAGTCACAGAAGCATTACCACGCAAGTTGATAATAAAGTTTGCTGCTGCGTTAGCGGTGTAATAGGTAACAGAATCTGTGTTCGAGTTAATTGTTACCGTGCCTGTTGCTGTAGAAGCTGAAACGTTTACAACTTCTTCAGGGGCGTAAAGTGTTGGATTCTTACCAGGAGCATTAACCCAAGCTGAACCTGTGTAATAAGAAAGTTGATCGGTGTCCTGCAAATAGGTCATATAACCCTCGGCAGGGGCTGTGATAGCAGAAGCGCGTGCAGCAGTACCAGCAAAAGACATAATGCTTTGTTGCATCAAATATGTGTCAACCTGTGCTGCTGTGAGAACATCACCAGCAACAAAATCCTTAAAACCTGCACCAGCCATTAAATTACTCCTCTATCTTGTAGTTATTCTAATTGCCTAAACGACCTGTGTCGAGCAGACCAAACACAGCATCATCCAACACAAACTCGGCATATTCAAGTGTTCTGAAACGGAAAGTAAGTTCGTGAACAAATATACCGACCCTGTGCTCAATACCAGTAATCTGACCATATTTTACAATCTGTGAACCAATGTTGTTTGGTGTGAACTTGATTTGAACCTGATCAGTTAATTCCAAAGCCAGCAAAGAGTTTTGTTGCGCTGTGGAAAGTTCAGACATTTGCACGGTAATAGAATCAAAACGGTATTCAGGTTCAGAGTATGTTCCAAGAAGCGCATCAGCTAAAGCCAGCGCGTCAGCATCAGAATTAAACAGCAACCCATCCATATTGAGTGAAGAAATGCCGTAAGAGTTTTGTGAATCTGTGTCCTCAGCAACCTGTGGTGAACCACCATCACGAGTGATAACAATACGGTTATACAAAAGTTCTGAACCGTAAACCACCGCAACATTACTGAAAGGAATTCCTGTACCATCATCAGTTAAAACAACTAACCCTGAAGAACTTGGGCCAGTCAAAGTGTCCTGAAAAGTTATTCGACCAGACTTATCAATAAACAAATTACCTGACTCAGTTGTTTCAACAACCTGCAAATAAGTTAAAGCACCAACACCCTCATCAACAACATCACCTTGCAAGTTAATAGTTCCAACATCAATGTTCCTATTTGTTGAATCCCAGTTAACTTCAGGTCTATCCAAAATTGCAACAATTCTTGCACCAGTAAGTTGAGGAACAGCAGTATGTGCTGACAAAGTTTGTTGAGCTAACAAAGTGAAACCATCAGAAGCGACAGCAGCAGCAGTATTATCGCCACCAGGGTTATAGTTCAAATTCCAGTCATCAATCAGACCATAAAATACAGCTGAACCATTAGACTTCACACGAATCTCACGGTGAGGCACAATCTGACCAGCGTAAGGGCTTGCAGAGTTCAACGGATCAAAAACTCTTGTGCTGTTATCAAACACAACTTCTAAACCACCAGCATTATATTTATCAAGTTCGCGTGAACGCCCACGGTTAGAGTTAATGTTGATAACATAATCTGTTACATCATAAAAAAGTGTTCCACCTAAAGTAAAACTGGTGTTATCTAAAACACCTTGAACAGGATCATCAAGAGTAAAGAACGGCCCACCAGCAGAACTTAAATCAAAACCAATTTCAACTGTTTTTGTTGGTAAAGCCATTTATGCTCTCGCAAATACTTGACCAGAGGTACGCTCATACTTTTTGATTGCTTCAACAATTTGTGCGCCAACTTGTGCGCCATTAGTTCCAACACCAGCTGTAACGTTAATGTTGTAAACAGCACCCATAAGACCAGAGTTGCGACCTGATAAAGGAATAACAGCTTCAGGGCCAGCCTCACCAATAAGAGCATTAGTTGGGCTAGTAACAATTCCACCTTTAGCCAAACGAATCTTGCCCATTGCTGCAGCCATAGCGGTATAACTTCTTGAAGCAGAAGTTGATGCTGCACCACCTGCTGCTTGAATAATCTTTTCCATCTGAGTTAATTGGGCTGGTGCTGGTGTTTTAATAGTTGGTGCTGGTATTGCACCAGTATCTGCCCCGCCACCTGAACTTGATGCTGCTGCTGTCTTAGTTGCTGGTGCAGTTAAACTTTCACGCAATCTATCCAACTCAGCTTGAGCTGAAGCCAAAGAAGCCTTAATTCCATCAACCAAAGCATTACCTTGATCCACACCTTGCTGATAAAAAGTTTGCGCACCAAGACGACCAACAGTTTCAGCTACAACGTTCACGGCATCAAGCAAAGTATTTATTTGTTGAATAACAGTTGTTCCGCCAGCAATTAACTGATCAGCAATCAAAGAACCTGCATCAAAACCTGCATCCAATAATTCACGAATACCACGTTCAGATAAGCCCATAACAATAAGCTGTTTAACTTTATCGGCAAAACTTGTGGCATCTTGAGCCTGTTTAGTTATTGCTTCAATGAAGTTTTCTGTTTCAATGGCTTTACCAAAATCAATAACATCTGTGACGGAACTAGAAATGGTGTTATTCAAATCCTCAAACTTGGTCGTTACCGCACTCAAAGAGTTTTCAGCAGAAGATAAAGAGGTTTGTAGATTATTGACAATGCTGTCCTGAAGTTTAATGTTGGCGTTGATAACAGCCTTTTGAGCATCAGATAAGCCTTTAACCGTTTTAGTTGTTTTTTCTATAACAGGATTAGCACCCTCAATTGCTGATTTGAAACCATAAATTTTCTCAGCCATCAATTGATATCTATCACCAGCCGCTTTATTTGTTTCTGCTAAATCTCTAGTTTTTTCACCAGCATCATTGAAGAATTGAAGTGGCAGAGTTCCTAACTTAAATATAAGTGTTACAACATTACCTAAAGCCTCAACCCAACGATAAAGACCTGGATAATTAGTTTCTAAACTTTGAGTGAAATCTTGAACTTCACGAATAGTTGCAGCAATGCCGACAATCACATTTGCTAAATAATCAGATATTTGTAACAAGGCTTTACCAAAGGCTTGTGCGCCACCACCTTGACCTGAAAATAGTTCTAAAGCCTGAATAAAACCATAACCAATAGTTTCTTTAGCTTCTTGAGCATAAGCATTAAGAATTTGCATTTGACCAGCAAAAGTTTGAGCAGCAGCAGAAGCCTGGCCACTAAACTTTGCACTCAAAGCACCAGTAATCAAATCTAAATCTTTTGTTGCAAGAATTGATTTATCTAAACCAACACCAAGTCTTTGTAACGCTGTGAATTGACCCCCAGCGGCCTTTGCAAGCGAAATTGAGACGCTTTCTAAATCTCTGCCTGTACCTGCGGAAATATCAAGTGCAAGAGTTAAAAGTTTTTGTGATTGTTCAACATCACCAGTCGCTAAAACCAAAGAATTGAGGGCTGGCCTTAACTGGTCATCAAGGACACCAGTAGAAAATTGTGTTGTTGAAATAAAACTGCGCAAACCATTGATTTGCTGACTTGTAGCGTTAGTTGTATTCCTAATAGATTTCTCAAGTTGAACTTGGGCTTTCTGATCTTCCATTGCCCCTTTAACAGAGGAGACAAAGAAAGCCGCAACTTTTTGTGCAGCAAAAACACCAGCAATAGATTTACCAAGATTCTTTACTGTCTTATCAAAACCACCAAGACTTCTGTTCGCGTCATTAACACCCTTGGCATTGTATTGACTGACAATAGGAATGTTAATTGCCACAATAAGTCCTTAACCTTTTGGTATAAATTCGAGTGTTCTGTTCTTTATTTTAGAGTATCTTTCCAAAGTCTTATTTGCTGATTCAATAATCTGTGGCAGATAGCGTTCTGCTGCTTTCCAAACATAACGAGATGGTTTACTAGGCAAGTTTTTAATCATTGCTTTACCTGAAGCTGTTTTACCTGAACTTGCAATACCAGCCATATCAACCATTTCAACAGCAGCATTAGAAGTCTTAACAGTCAAAAGACTTGTGTAACCTCTACGCTTTCGCATATTTATTTTCGCTGTCACACGAACAGTTTGACCCCAACCAAGGCGACCATTGTTATACATACCTGATAAAGGTGGCTCAATAGGAATACGAGATTTAATAATTTGATACAAAGGTTTCACATCAGTAATCAAATCTTTACGCAACTGACGATACAACTCAGGCTCAATTTGTTTAAGTTCTTTAATCATCTCGTTGACACCAGCGATACCACGGATTTGCACTTCAGCAGCCAATTAGTTTGCTCTCCCACTAGATGCACGCCAACGCAGATACATACCTAATGTGAAAAGCATACGGTCAGACTCTTGTAATAGCAAAGAGGGAGCAATCCCAGTTTCACAAGCTAAATAAGCGATATACCAATGCTCAGAAGAATCTCCGAGCGGAATTATTTTGGGTCGTTGTCGCTTACTTGAATTTCATCAACTTCATCAAGCCAGTTGTCAAATTCTTTTTTAGTTGCGTTAGTTCTTTTTTCAGAGTGCCAAGCAAGAAATAGCAGATCAGTAAGTTTGAACTCGGCTTCGAGTTTTGCTACTGACCTGCTGTATTTTTCTTCAAAGGCAACTAGGTCTCTAGCTGAACAAATGACTTCTTTAGAATTACCATCATTGTAATTCACGCGCAGGTTGATTTTCATTTTTTCCTTTGTTGTTAAGCTGTTGCTCTTGTTACTGAACCGCTAATTGGCCAAGTAACAGAAAGAGTAGCAATGTCTCCAACGCTTGATGCGAATGGTGAGTATTGGGTTACTAATGCTGTCATTGTGTAACTAGGGTTTGTAGCAGTTACAGTACCACTTGTAGGTTTAATAATCACAGTTGCGATTGATCCTAGTAATGGATTTAGTGTTGCATCAACTGAACCTGCTGCAAAATCTTGCATAAAGTTAAGTGTTAATGATGCTTGTTTCAAGCCACCGATTCTGGTTCTCCAAGTTGAACCAAAGGCAGTTGTTTCTAGATTGTCAGCTTCCTCAGCTAGTTCAACTGAGTTAAGGGAACTAGAAAAATCTGTTCCGCCAATGCTAACAAAATAGTCTGTTGCTGCGAACTTTGCCATTTTGTTTCCTTATCTTTTCTTGTTACGCGTAACAGAGGGAAGTCTGTTATCTCTATATTACTTCAGGTTTAGGCGTAAACGACAACAATGAACTCGCAAGACAAATAGGTTGTCTCACCAATGACACTTGAACCATAATTTGACATTGTTGTAACCCTACAATCGTAGGCTTTGCCACCCAAAGTTTTATCACCCTCAACTGCTGCCTTAACTGAACTAGCACCAGAAGTTGCACAATAACCATCAATCGAGTTCTGCGCTGTTCTTTCATCAGCCCGACCAACGATAAGAAAGATTCTAAAAGTAAATGTGTCCATTCCTCTATGGAATGTGTCATCAAAACTTATGTTGTCTGGAATCACAATTGCAATAGGTGGATTAGGGTTGTCTGGCATTAGAGCTGAGGTTCTTAAACCAGAGATTGTTCCCAGCCTTGTAGCAAGACCAGTTCTGATATCACCAACTGAAGCCATTAAAGAATGTTCCTCATCCGTCTATACGGCATAACAAGTTGTGCCACATCTGGATCAAGTTGTGATGACACTCTGATAGCACCAAGGTCACCAAAACCTGCAACGCCAAGAGGGGAATCTAAACGCTTAAAAATTCTTGAAGCCTGAATAATACAAGCCTGTTTAATTGCAATAGGAACAGCAGGCCAACCATAAGTTCCTTGAATCTTGATTAGGGCTTCTCCACCAGTAATAGGCCACAAATAATCGCCAACAGCACGAATGTTTGTGTAAGGCCAAGCAATACCATCAAGCACACCGTTAAGTGGTTCAAGTTGGTAATCAGTTGTTTTCCAAACTGTGTCAAAAACACCATCAGCGTCTTGAGCTGTTGTAACGGTTACAGTTCCGTTAGCCAAGTCATCAACTTCAACATTGAAATCATCTACTGCCACAAAATATCTTGTTGCTGTACCTGATGAATAAAATTGTCGCCCTGCGTAACCGTCTATAAGTCTGGATGCAGATTCAACTGCCATATCCAGTAATGAATCATCCACCGAGTCGGTGATGCGTAAGGCCGCTTTCACTTCCGCAAGTGAGGCGTAGCCGTTTGTAATAGCCAAAATAACTCCTAAGTCTTAGTCCTTAGTCTATTGCAATTTAATCCCAGGAGTTGCGTCTAATCCTGCGAATATTCCAAGGGGTTTCAGTTGTAATGTTGTTGGACTTTTTGTGTTGCCAATAATCTTGGTTATCAGGGAAAGTCACATTGTTGCGTTCAGCATACCCATTTTTGATAGAAACAGAATTGACGTGAGCAACAGGAATAAACGAGTTAACAATCTCAATGTTCTGTAGCTCAGCCCTGTGCTGGTAGTCGTTGTCCTCAAAATATATTGGGTAAAAGTTTTCATCAAACAGCCCAACCTTTTCAACAACTTTCCAACCAATAGTGAAAGCACACCACGCAGCCCCAGCGTTAGATAAAACAATTTTGTTCGGATCAGATTCCTCGGCAAACATTTTCAAAGAATCCTCAGCCCACTCAACATCAGCATTAGAAATCAACCAGTAATCGCACATTGGTAAAGATTTGATACCAAGATTCCAAGAACCAGGAACGCCCAGATTTGATGGGAACTTCAGATGCCAAACCTTTGACACCCATTGATTCCAGGTCGGTGTCCAATCGTTCTTTGAAGCACCATTATCAATAATGATTAAGTTTTGAATTGGGTAGTTTATGGTTTCCATCATCCTGTCAAGATATTGGTAGACGTTAATTATTGGCACAACCATTGCTGGAATCATTTTGTCTCCTTAGTTATCACAATCAAAATGTCATCAAAGCGTTTCTTTACATCTCGCAAGTCATAAACTTGAAAGTTTATATTCTGTTTAATCAAATAATTTCTAATTGTGTTCAAACTATTATCCCCATCAACATCCTCAATGAAGTATTTGCCCCCATCTTTCAAATAAGGGTAAAAGATTTCTAAACTTTTAATCTGCTCAACTGACAGATGACTGCCATCATCAATAATGTAATCAAAAGATTTGCCCTCAAAACAGGAATCAACCTGTTCTTTAACAGTTGCGTTGCAAACATAAACATTTTCCAAGTTATCAAAAATGACGTTAGATAAAGTCACATCAATTCCGTAAACTTGTGACTCCATAAAATAGTCCTGCCACATAGCAATCGAGTGACCTAGTTGAACACCAATCTCTAAAAAGTTCACACCAAACCTTTTAGTTAAATGCTCAGCATAAACATCAATATAAGAATGAGCTGTGCCTTTATCACCCCAACCATCAGCGTCCTGAAAGTTAGGATAAATCTCTTGCAAAGTTTTCACATCAACCTCTGAGACCAAGTTTTAGGTGTCTTATCTGACACAATCTCCAATGGCAAATGGTAGTCAAAAGGTTTAACCCCACGACCTTTAATGTATTCAACAAGTTGTTTCAAACCATCCGTTAAATCTGTACCAGTTTTGTAGCCTAAAAGTTCTCTAGCTTTATCTGAACTACACAAAGCAATCAACACTTCTTGAGGTCTACCAGGCATAAAAATTGGGTCAAGGTCAAACTCTAAAATCTCTGCAACTTTCACAGCTAAATCATAAATAGAAATATGTTCCTCATCAGGGCCTATGTTGATGATTTGACCAACAGCAGCATCAGACTCGCAAGCCACCATCAAAGGATTTATTACATCTTGGATGAAAGAGAAACAACGCAACGATTCACCTTTGCCGTAAACAATTGGTTGTTTGCCTTGCAACATTCTGTTAATAAAAATTGAGGCAACGTTTCTGTACGGATCATCATATTTTTGTCTTGGCCCAATAATATTATGTGGAACAAGGATTACCCAATCAAGTCCGTGAGTTTCACACAAGTTTTTAACAAGAAGTTCTGAAGCATATTTTGCAATGCCGTAAGGGTCTTGTGGGTTAGGTGTCATATCTTCTGTGAACAGTTCACCTTTTTTGTCACCGTAACGTGCCATTGATGAAAGGTAAACAAACTTTTTAACATTGTTTTGTATTGACGCTGTTAAAGCATTAGTGGTTGCTTGAACTGTGTTCGCAACAATCAGACTTGGGCTGAACACAGATAAACCCTCATAAGCTGTGCACGCTGTATGTATAACAAGGTCTGCGTTTGCAAAAGGTTCTTTCAACAATTCCAAGTCAAGTAAATCAACTTCAAATAAATCAACTTGGTCAGGCACATTATCTTTGTACCCACCTAAAAAGTTATCTATCCCTATCACCTGCCAGCCAGCAGAAATAAAAGAATCAGCTAGATGGCTTCCTAAGAAACCACCTATACCTGTGATAACAACTTTCATAATTGACCCACCATCCGTCTACCCCTAGAACCTTAAAGTCTCTTATTTTGCTTCTGTGGGCTTTTTAAGCCTATCTGAAGCGACCCTGCTAAATATGCTGTCCAAAGTTGGTTTCCATTGTGTCTCGTAAACCAAATCTGCATCATATTGTTTAGCAAAATCAATTGCCTTTTGTGATGGGCCACGAGTTCTGTTATACGCCTGTGTGAGTGCTTCAACAATTTCTGGAACATTAGGAATATGGAAGAAAGACTTTTGAGGTGCATCCCACAAAGGTTGCCCACCAATCTTCCAACCATCTCCAACAAGTTCAGAAGATGCAGCAAAATCAGAAACAATAACAGGAACACCACACGCCTGCGCTTCAATAGTTGGAACACCAAAACCCTCACCATAAGAAGTTGCAAGCAAAACATCCATTTGAGAATAAATCGCTGCCATAGTTTCCTGACTCAAGCCTGTGCGCAACAAATACGGATCAGCAAACACAACCTTTTCAACAGGAATACCAACAGACAAAATCAAATCCATTAACCTGATACCACCCAAAGCACCAGAAGCATCAGAATGAATGTAAAGAATTGCGTCATCATATTTTTGAGCAAACATTGAGAAAGCCAACAAGTTTTCACCAAACGCTTTTCTGTTTGGCATCACACCTTTATTAGCAGCGTTCATACCAACCACAAAACGGTCTTTAGGTAATCTCATAAACTCTTTAGGATCAATTGATTGACCATCAGCAATAAAGATTTTCTCAGTTGGCTTAAAAACTTTTTCAACAGCGTGAGGCACATACCAAGACTCAATACCAACATTCTCAAACATTGTTTTACCAAACTTGCTCATAGCAATCGGGTAAACATTTGGAAGTCTGCACCAAGCTGAAACATCTGGTGGTGCTGGAACGTGATCAACAGGAGTCCAAGAAGCAACAGGCCACTCGCCCCACTTTTCACCCTTAAACACCCAAACATCAAACAAAGTTATTAACAAATTTTCTGCATCTTTATCGCGCACAACCCAATCGTGCATATGTGCAGGAATCACATCATTAGACCATTGCTCCATACCGCGAGGATAAATAGGAACAGGGCCACTAGGTGTATTCCAAGTTGTTGTTGATGCTTCTAAACCATAATTTGCAACAATGGCAACATCATTATTATCTTTCTTTAATCTTGGAATAACTTGTGCTGTTTGTTGACCATAACCAGTTGAAGCCCAAGGAGCATTAGAAACCCAGAGAATACGTCTAGGTGGATTTAACTTATTTTTCATTGCAGAACTAATAATTGCTTTATTGATTGCAGAATCTTTTTTATTCACGCAGGACTCCATATGAACGCAGGGTGTTCCCTACCTTATTACAGATAGGGAACGAGTATGTCTAGGACACGGCCTGCGCTCCGTGTCCCAGAACTTTTTTCAAATCAAAAACTCGGTTTAGGAGTTGCTTGACTTGTAGTATTTAACGTGGCTTGTTTGAATCAAGTTACCGTCAACACGGAATGTAGCTCTGAAAGTTACAAGGTCTGTGTTGAAAGCAAAATCATCAGAACGATCCAGTTTGATTCCGCCAACTTGTCTTACGAAATAACTTGGAAGATTTCCAAATATTACGGGACGTACAGCAGATGCAGCGGTTGCCATTGCTGGGTTTTCGTAAATTGGATATCCAAGTAGCAAGTCGCGTGCTTCTGCTGAAAGAGATGGTTGGAACAAATATTGTCCAGCTGTATCTTTCAACTTACGAACTGCGCCAATGCTTGTACCGTTCATTTGGAAACCTGTTCCAGCAAGTCTGCGACCAGCTGAATCAACTGAGTAAACCAAATCAATTAGGTTATCTGCTGTTGGATTTAAGCTTGTTCCAACAAGTGCTGAACCTGCACGAGTAACTAAACCGTTAGGTTCAACTGTTCCTGTACCTGTTGTTAGCGCTGTGTTAACTGAGTATCCGAGGCTTTGGCCGACTTGAGAAGCCAAAAATCCCAAAATATCCACACCTGAATCTTCAATCAATTCACGAGAAACTTGGGTCAAGAATGAATACTTGAAAGCACCCAAAGTTACGAATGAGTTGAATACTGGATCAGATTCACCAATAGCAGTTCCTTCTCCAGCGATTGTGCCAGATGAGTATGTGCCGATTGATGGGATTTGTAGGTTTTCTCCACCAGCTGTATTTAAGATGGTTGAGGTTTCCAACATTGGGCCAGATTGTCTTGCAAGCAAGATAACTTGGTTGTAGAAAGAAGTTGGAACAGGTGCGCCAGTTGAAGTTTTTACAACATCTCTCTTTTCGAAAGTGTGTGAACGAACTTCACCTCTTGCCATTGCACGGATTGCTTCAGCGTCATCATTTTGTGATGCAACTTCTGCAACTGGACGTGCTTGGTTTTCTAATCCACGCATTGCTTCTGCGGCACGCATTTCGCGATCTGCATCTGCTTTAAGTGTTTCGATTACCTTTGCGCGTGTATCTAGGTCAGCAGAAATACTTTCGTATTTTGCATTTTCTTCAGCAGATAAATCTCTTTTTTCTGCTGCTGCACCGTCAAGAAGTGCTTTGGCTTCGTGCCAAGCTTTTTGACGAGCTTCGTGCTGTTGTTTAATATATTCAGACATTACTGAACTCCTTATAGAATTGATTTGTATTCGTACATCTGCGAGGCTCACTCGACAGTAAATATGGTGGTGGCATCCACGCAACCACCATTAGTCTAACAAAGATTTAGCGTGTTTCAGAAATTTCTGTGATTCTTGTTTCTGCAATAGGGTTAAACTTTTTTGTTTCAACAGGTTTATCAAGATTTGCAACAGCTTCAGCCATAGCGTCAGCAAAGTCAGCAATAACACCTGATTCTGGGTTGCCAGCAGCCTTTAAGATTGCTTCTTTAATTTGTTGCTTGTCCATTGTTATACCGCCTTGAATAGTAGGTCAAGTTGTTTACGTTTAAGTTCCAACAACTCATCAGCAGATGGTGTGTTTTCTCTCAACTTAGTAACAACTTCTTGCAATAAATCAGCTTGAATATCAGGTAACTTGTCACCAGATTCCAACTTGTTCAACGCATCAGCCAAAGCATCAGCATCAACATTTGTTCTAGAAGCCAAAATATCTAGTGATCTAACAGAAGCGGTTGTTGCTTCGTAGGCTGGAAAACCTGTAACAATTGAAACTTCGTGTAAACGAATTTCTTTTAATTGTCTGGTCATACCATCATCAGACCAAGAATCGCCTCTCGCTGGGACAGAGAAACCAAAAGACATTGAGTGAACATCTCCACGTTTCATAAGCACAGCCAAATCGCGACCAGCAGTTGTGTCAGGCAAAGTTGCTTCAGCCAATAAACCTTTTGAGTCCTCAGAAAGTCTCAAAGTTTTTGAACGAGTAGAAGCTAACACTTCATCCATATTGTGATTCTTGAAAAGTTTAACTTCGTTTCTTGCCTTGAGTGAACGTTTGAAAGCACCAGGCATAATTCTTTCAATGAAAGGTAGCGGCTCGGAATCACTATTGAACACAGCAGCGTAACCAGTAAATCTCATACCATCAGATTCGGTTGTGGTAACTCTTAGTTCAAAATCAACATCTGTTTTAATGCGGCGTTCAACTTTGTTCACAGTTTTTTCCTTTTCGCTCTTACTTGATTTTACATTGATTGTTGACCAACGTTGCATATTCTGTTCAGCATCTAACTGATC
>Ga0075464_10000741_pt1 | contig 14440 bp, 13 predicted proteins | sample DEB19_08_DNA_5_FD_75068 | JGI IMG/M metagenome (GOLD analysis project Ga0075464, IMG submission 75068) | Aqueous microbial communities from the Delaware River and Bay under freshwater to marine salinity gradient to study organic matter... | ecosystem: Environmental > Aquatic > Marine > Coastal ...
ATCGCTTCAATAGCTTGGTCACGGTCCTTTTTAATTTTATCAATGTCTTGGTAAATAGTATCACGTCCCATTAACTCACTCATTGGAAGTGCTTCAGCCCTCGCTTGTTCTGATTCAATTTGGGCATCCATTGCACTTAAATGTGCCTTGATACGCGCTTTAAATTCAGGCGTCTTTTCTCTCAAGGCATCATTGCTTAATGCTTTGTAACCTTCAAAATGACTATTAATAATAGGTACTAGGTACTGGACTTTCTTGACGTCTTTCTCACTTTTCGATCCGCCAAACAGTTTACTTATAAGTTGCAACATATGAATGCTTAATATTAGTGTTTAAGCCTTATTGTCAATATACATGCCAAAGTCATTTTGGCAAGTATTTAAGGGGCCTAAAGGTAAGGATTTGGAGGCAGTTTGGTGATTTTATGGGGTATAGGATATAAAAATTAACTTGGAGGCACCGAAAAGTGAAATTTGGGCGAAAAAAATATACCTTTGCCTGCCTAAAACACAGGAAATAATAAAGCTATGGCTGGTCAATTAAAAGAAGTAAGAAGTAGGATAAAAAGTACACAAAGTACACAGCAAATCACAAAAGCCATGAAAATGGTGAGTGCTGCTAAATTACGTCGTGCCCAAGATGCGATTACGCAAATGAGGCCTTACGCACGCAAATTGCAGGATATGCTAAGTAATATCATTGGTAGCTTGGAAGGTGACATGAACTTGGCTTTGGCTGAGACCCGCCCTGTTGCAAATGTTTTATTAATTGTAATTACATCCGACCGTGGTTTATGTGGTGGGTACAATGCCAATATTGTTAAGCTTACAAAAGCTACTATTGAAGCAAAATATCCTACACAAAAAATTACTATCTGGAATATTGGTAAGAAAGGCTACGAAAGTTTAAGCAAATCAGGCTTCAATACCAATGCCAACTTTAAAGATATTTTCCTTAGCCTAAATTTTAGCAATGTCCAAGTTGCTGCTAAAGCTGCAATGGATGCATTTGCCAATAAAGAATTTGACGCGATTGATATTATATATAGCGAATTTAAAAATGCAGCAACACAAGAATTTAAAGCAGAAGCCTTCTTGCCTATTCCAAAAATAGCTAAGAAGGATAATCAGAAAAAAACTGACTTTATTTTTGAACCAGCTAAAGAAACATTGGTAGCGGAATTAATGCCTAAGATTTTAAATACACAACTATTTAAGGCAGTGCTAGACGCTAATGCAAGTGAGCATGGTGCTAGAATGACTGCGATGGATAAGGCAAGCGAGAACGCAAACGAATTATTAAAATCATTGAAAATATCATACAACCGCGCTAGACAAGCAGCTATTACGACTGAATTAACAGAGATCGTGAGTGGTGCAGCAGCATTAAACGGTTAAGCAATACTTATTTATGGAAATTAGTGAAATCATTCCTCATATTGAAGCGTTAGTATTTGCAAGCGACAAAGCTTTAAATGCAAACGACATTACTGAACTAATCAATAATGCATTTGGATTTTTGGAAGAACGCATTACGTTGGACCAAGTAGAAAGCGCGTTGAATGGTATCCAAGAAAAATACAGCACTGAATTTTATCCTTTTGAATTAAAGCAAAGTGGTGGCGGATGGCAGTTTTTAACAAAGCCTACTTTTCATACCACTATAGCGCAATTGAACGGTGATAAATTCTTGAAGCGTTTATCGAATGCTGCTTTAGAATCATTAGCTATCATTGCCTACAAGCAACCAATTACTAAAGGTGAAGTAGAAGCAATTCGCGGAGTAAACAGCGATTATTCTATCCAGAAATTACTAGAGAAAGAATTAATTATAATTAGCGGTCGTAACGAAAATTTACCTGGTAAGCCATTAGTTTATTCTACCTCAAGGAACTTTATGGATTATTTTGGTATTAACTCAACTGAGGATTTGCCAAAAATAAAAGAGGTTTTAGCTGATCAAATTGTAGAAGCTACTGTAATTAAACCTGAGGACTTCACAGATAACGGCCTTTTTGAACAATTAGAAGAAGCTGCACAAGAGGAACGCGAAAATGAGGAAGCACCGAATTCTGAAGAAGAAACAAGCGACTATAACGAGGACGAAATTGATGCAGCCGATGCAGACGATAGCGCTCCCGAGCAGCCCGAACAACCAGAATAAGTATTAACCCTTAGCACTTACCCTTTTCTAAAATTATCCCTAGTTATTTAGCATTATAACAGCGGTCATAATTGTATCTTCGTACTATGAAGACAAGTTTATCTTTAGAACAACTGAAGGACGCAGCTATCCAATATGGCACTCCTTTATATGTTTATGACGCTGAAAAAATAGTAAGTCAATACCAAAATTTATTATCGCATTTTTCGAGTCAAACTACCCGTTTTTTTTACGCGTGCAAATCGTTGACAAATATTCATATCCTAAATGTAATAAAAAATGCAGGATGCAATATTGACTGCAGTTCCATTAATGAAGCTAAGTTGGCAATTCATGTTGGCTTTATACCAAACAATATTTTATACACTAGTAATAGTGTTGGCTTTGATGAAATTACAGAAGCTGTGCATTTAGGTATTAATGTAAATATTGATAGCTTATCAAATTTAGAAAAATTTGGCGCAAAATACGGAAGCACTTACCCTGTGGGTGTGCGCATAAGACCAAATGTAATGGCAGGAGGAAATTTGAAAATTTCAACTGGACATGACAAAAGTAAGTTTGGCATTCCTGTTACACAAATGGATGAATTAAAATTAATTCAAGAAAAATACAATATTAATATTACGACACTACATATTCATACGGGTAGTGAAATTAAGGATGTGCATATTTTTATGCAGTCGGCTGAAGTGTTTGAAAAAATGCTTGATCAGTTCCCTACTGTGCAGGTACTTGATTTTGGAGGCGGGTTTAAAGTCCCTTACAAGCCTAACGAAACCGGCACCGACATTGCCGCATTGGGCAAAGCAGTTGATGATTTTATGCAAAGGATGATAGCAAAAACTGGAAGGGCATTAATTGCTTGGTTTGAACCAGGTAAATATATAGTAAGCGAGGCTGGCTTTTTTATTGCGCAAGTGAATGTATTAAAGCAGACGGGCGACACTATTTTTGCAGGTGTTAATACCGGATTGAATCATTTAATACGTCCCATGTTTTATGACGCATACCATCATATTTTAAATATTAGTAACCCAACTGCACCTTTAAAGCATTACGCTGTTGTGGGAAATATTTGCGAAACGGATACCTTTGCATGGGACCGCCCAATTGCAACTATTCAGGAAGGAGATTTTATTGTGTTTTTAAACGCAGGTGCTTATGGTTACGAAATGGCTAGTAATTATAATGCACGTTTTAAGCCTGCTCAGGTATTATTTGAAAACGGCGCAAGTAAACTAATTAGCAGGCGTGACGAATTTGAAGATTTATTAAAACTGCAAGTACCATTAACTAAATAAGCATGATTGAAATTAAAAATATCAGTAAAAAGTTTGACGACAAAATAGTGCTTGAAACAATTTCTGCAAAGTTCAAGCCAGGTATTTGCAATTTAATAATTGGAGCAAGCGGAAGTGGTAAAACAGTCCTTGTAAAATGTATTGTGGATTTAATACATGCCGATAGTGGAAGTGTATTTTTTGGAGAATTGGAATTAGGCAATATGACACCTGAGCAAAGAAAAGAATTACGCAATAACTTGGGAATGCTTTTTCAAGGTAACGCCTTGTTTGATTCCATGACAGTAGAAGAAAATGTAAGGTTCCCTTTAGATATGTTTACGCAGTTTAGCTACCATGAAAAGATTGAAAAAGTAAATCAAATACTAGCGAGGGTAAACTTAGAAGGAGTGAATAGCAAGTACCCTGCTGAACTAAGCGGAGGTATGAAAAAAAGAGTTGCCTTAGCAAGAGCTATTGTGCTTAGGCCAAAATATTTATTTTGTGACGAACCTAATTCAGGCCTCGACCCTCAAACGTCCATGGTAATTGATAATTTAATTAAGGACGTAACTGTAGAATTTAATATCACAACCGTGGTGGTGACGCATGACATGAACAGTGTAATGGAAATTGGCGATTATATACTTTACTTACACCAAGGTAAAAAAGAATGGGAAGGATCTAACAAGGACATTATATACAGCCAAAACGAACTTTTAAATAAATTTATTTTTGCGTCAGAATTTTTACAAGACGCAAAAGCAATGCGCATGACACAACAACCTAATACAATATAAAACCCTATGAGATACATTTTAACTGGCTTTTTAAGCCTGCTTTTTATTAGCAACCTATTTGCGCAAGCGCCTTCCAATGATGCACCGTATTTAACCGATAAGCGGTCGCCAAATTTTTCCATCATGTCCATAAAAGGCAAGGAAGTAACACAAAAGCAATTGCCTGTAAATTACAAGTATACCTGTTTTATCATTTTCAGTCCCGACTGTTCTCATTGCCAAACTGAAGCTTCAGAGATAGACAAAAACATAGCTAAATTTAAAAATGTATTTTTTGTTTGGGCTAGTTATAGAGAAATGGCTGATATCAAAACCTTTGCAACCAAGTATAACTTAGACAAACATGCTAATATGTTGGTGGGCAGAGACGCTAGCTTTACTATTCCTAGCTTTTTCAGGCCTAAAATGACCCCTTTTGTAGCTATTTACAAAAATGGCACTTTATTAAAAGTTTATGAACAGGGTGCAAAAGTTTCAGAATTGGTTGACATAATAGATGGCAAATAACTAACTTTGCCCCGATAAATTACACATACCTAAAAAATTATACGATATGAAAGTTACAGTAGTTGGTGCAGGAGCTGTTGGCGCAACATGCGCAGACAACATCGCTCGTAAAGAATTAGCCCAGGAACTTGTTTTACTAGACATTAAAGAAGGTTTTGCAGAAGGCAAAGCACAAGACATGATGCAGACCGCAGCTTTATTAGGATTTGATACTAAAATTAGCGGAAGTACAAATGACTATAGCAAAACAGCTAATTCGGATGTAGTTGTAATTACATCAGGCCTACCTCGTAAACCAGGAATGACTCGTGAAGAATTAATTGGAACAAACGCAGGAATCGTGAAGGGTGTTTGCGAAAATGTTTTAAAATTCTCTCCGAATGCAATCATCATTGTAATTAGTAACCCAATGGATACTATGACTTACTTAGCAATGCAGTCAACGGGGTTGCCTAAAAATAGAATTATTGGAATGGGCGGCACTTTAGACAGCGCGCGTTTCAAATATCAATTAAGCACTGCATTAGATTGCAGCCCTAGTGATTTAAACGCAATAGTGGTAGGCGGTCATGGTGACACTACAATGATTCCTTTAATAAAGCATGCTACATGGAATAGCGCTCCAGTTACTAAATACTTAAGCGCAGAACAACAAGAAAAAATTGTTGCCGATACCATGGTAGGCGGTGCTACATTGACTAAATTATTAGGCACTTCGGCTTGGTATGCACCAGGTGCGGCAGGAGCTGCTTTGGTAGAAAGTATTTTAAGAGACGAGAAAAAATTATTTACTTGTTGCGTAAGCTTGAATGGCGAGTATGGCCAATCAGATATTTGCTTAGGTGTACCAGTAGTAATTGGAAAGAACGGCTGGGAAAAGATTGTAGAAATAGATTTGTCTGCAGACGAACAAGCTGCTTTCAATAAAAGTGCTGATGCCGTAAGAAGCATGAATGATGTTTTAAAAACATTATAAGCACCGCCTAAAATAAGCACCGAATTATTTTATATAGAAGCCCCGCGATAGACTGCAGTCTATCGCGGGGCTTCTTGGTTTTACGGGGCAATAGTTTTAAAACGAAAATTATATTTCTAATTCGATGTTGTAAAATAGTAATTAGCTTTTGCGGCAATACTTTCAATATGCTGAAGTTGCATACACGCAAAATGACCTTGGGGACATTTGTTGGTTCCGTAATTAGAACATGGCTGGCAGCTTAAACCCGGTACTATTGCGTTATAATACATTTCGCTTTGTTCCTCTAAAGTGTTTGGATAATAAGGTGCCACTTGTAATGCAGGTGATGTAGCACCCCAAATAGCTACCGTTTTTTTATGGTAAGCGCAAGCAACATATAAAAAGCCCGTATCATGCGAAATAACTGTTTTAGCATTTTTAATAAGTAATGCCGACTCGTGTAAATTAAATTTACCAGAAGCATTGTAAACCTTTACCGGGTCAATTTTAGCCACCTGTTCGCCTTCGGCGACATCCTCCTTGCCTCCTACTAATATTACTGGATATTTAAGTTGGCTACATAGCTCCTGTAGCTTTTTTATTGGTAATTTTTTTGTACTAAATGAAGCCCCAATTACTAGTGCAATATATCCCGCTTGGTGTGCTGTAGGAATTGATGCTGCTTTTAATTGAACAGTATCAGGTACAAAATAATCTAAGCCCTTGCCGTCATTCACCACCCCTAAGCTAGCTAGTGTGTCAACACAGCGCTCGCTAATATGCCTTTGTGGCATAAAATTTAAATGCAATTTCGTTAGTAAGAATTTTTGAACGCTTAACTTTTTGTAAGTTAAAGCAGGGACCCCTAATGCCTTCTTTATTTTGTAGGTGCGAAAGTTATTGTGTAAGTCAATAATATAGTCAAAATTCAATTGCTTTAATGACTCAATAATTGATGCTAAATTATTATCGAAATAATGAAAATGGTCAATATGTGGGTTCGCCTCAGTCACCGCTTTCATACTTGATTTAGTCAAGAAATGAATTTGCACCCCAGGCAACTGTTGCTTAGCACAACGAATAGCTGGAGTAGTAAATACAATGTCTCCAATAGACGAGAAACGAATAAATAATAAACGCATATTTTGAACAACTATGGGAGTGGATTATCTAGTTCTAAATAATCTAAATCCTTATGATAAGTTTCTTCTGTGAAAATAAATGCTGTTAAGGTGATACTCATTACCACTATCCCTGTAAAAATGCCACTTTGCACAATGCTCCATCCAAACATTTTCTGTAAAATGTCCAGGAATAAAAAATTAATTAGTGGCAAAGCTCCACGGACCATATTGGGAATAGTAGTAGCTGCTGTTGCACGCAAATTGGTCCCAAATTGCTCGGCTGCCATTTGATTAAATATTGCCCAAAAGCCCGTGCTAAAGCCAAGGAAAGCACAAATCGCATACATTCTGTCGTCACTATTATTGTAGCCACTAAAAAATAATACCATTCCTATTATACTTAATATATAAAATATAAGTAAAGCTTTTTTTCGGCTTTTAAAGTATTGGCTTACATAACCCACTAATAGGTCGCCAATCGCAATTCCCACATAGGCAAACATAATGGACCTTCCTGAGTCAATTAGGTTTTTGCCATACAATCCTGTAGCAAATTTATTACTATAATTTACTAGTACCCCAATAACAAACCAAGTAGGCAAGCCTATTAGTATTGCGGTACTATATTTTTTGAAACGTTTTTTTGAAGTAAAAAACATGAAAAAATTTCCCTTATTAATGTTTGCGAGCTTAGCCGATTCAAACATAAAGGATTCTGACACTTTTACTCGAAGCAGTAGTAACATAAATCCCATTCCGCCACCAATTTGATAACAAAGCCTCCAGTCGTTGGTGTAGTTGAATGTAAAGTAGGCGAATACCGCTCCTGATAAACCAATTCCTGCAATCATGGATGTAGCAATACCTCGTTTGCTTTTTGGCAACATTTCGGATACTAAAGTTATACCTGCGCCTAATTCTCCAGCTAAGCCTATACCCCCTATAAATCGGCAATAAGCATATTGGTCGACGGTTTGAACATAGGAGGTTAAAATATTTGCAACAGAATAAAGTACGATTGACCCAAACAATACTTTTAGTCGTCCTTTTTTATCACCAATTACGCCCCAAAGAATTCCTCCTATTAGCAGGCCTGACATTTGCCAATTAATAATATGCGCGCTGTCTTCAATAATTGTTTCAGCAGTGGCTCCTAAACTCATTACACTTGTATGGCGAACTATACTAAAAAGTAGCAAATCGTACACGTCAACAAAGTATCCTAAAGCGGCAACAAAAACAGGCAAGGACAATAATCCAATTTGCTTATCGCTTTTCATAGGCGAATTTATTTTTTAACTTTGTGAGTGATTACTTTTATAATAACTGGCGCAGTTGTAATTAATACAATACCTAATACAATTACTTCTAAATGATTTTTTAAATCAAAATTAAAGCGAGCCAGAATCCAAGACTGTAAAAAATAACCCGAGCATAACATACTAGCAACCCAAGCCAAACAGCCTATAATATTAAACAACATAAATTTTCGCTTATCCATTTGCACAATACCTGCTACAATGGGCGCAAAAGTTCTTACAATAGGAATAAATCGAGCAATGATAATTGCACCTGCCCCATGCTTCTCATAAAATTCTTCGGCTTGTAATAAATATTTTTTCTTAAAGAAAAGATTTTCCTTCCAGTCATACATAGTGGGACCCACTTTGTTTCCAAAAGTGTATCCAATAAAATTACCTAGTATTCCTGCACTTGAAATAAATACAAATAACACGAATAAGTTTACCCATTCATTATTGGATGCGTAAACTTCTGCCGCAAGCGGAGCACAATAAATACCTGCAACAAACAATAAGCTATCCCCAGGCAAAAAGAAGCCAGCGAATAACCCTGTTTCTGCAAAAACTACAAACATAATTAACCATAGCCCGCCATGTTCAATATAAAATTGTGGCTGTAGTAATTGACTCCAATGAAATGCTTCTAGTAAAGTTATCATAGCTAAATAATGAAAATTATATTTGTTGAGGTTCTTCTAATGCACCCTCCCATTTACTCACAACAGTTGTTGCTAAGCTATTACCTAAAACGTTAGTTGCCGAACGGAACATATCACAAAAGTGGTCGATAGGTAAAATTAACGCAATCCCTTCTGGCGGAATATTAAACATCGCACAAGTAGCAGTAACCACCACTAGCGAAGCTCTTGGAACGCCAGCTATACCCTTACTAGTTAACATTAGTACCACCAACATGGTTAATTGAGTACCAATGTCTAAATGAATTCCATAAGCCTGTGCAATAGCCATGCTCGCAAAAGTCATGTACATCATGCTTCCGTCTAAATTAAAAGAATACCCCAATGGTAATATAAAGGATACTATTTTATCCTTGCAACCAAAACGTTCTAATTCTTCGGTAAGTTTTGGGAATACCGCCTCACTGCTTGTAGTACTAAATGCGATTACCAAAGGTGTCGTGATATGCCTTAATAAGCTTGGGATTCTTTTTCTTAAAATAATAAATCCAACCCCTAACAAAACAATCCATAGGGCTGCGATACCAAACAAGAAATACAATAAGTATTTACCATAAAATATAAAAATGGCTAAGCCTTTTGTTGCAATCACCGCAGCAATGGCACCAAAAACACCAAGTGGCGCAAAATTCATTACATAGCCCACCATCTTTAATATAATATGCGAAACAGTTTCTAATGCTTTAATAAAACCTTTAGCATAATCGCCAATTGAAGCAGCTGCTACACCAAAGAAAATACTAAATATTACAATTTGTAAAATTTCATTGTTAGCCATCGCTTCAAACATGCTCTTTGGAAATACATGTTCAACGAAATTCAAAATACTAAATACTTGCGTTTTACCCATTAAGTCCTTTGCACCCGACATATCGGCATTGCTTAATTGTATCCCTTCTCCTGGCTTGAAAATATTCACCAGCACTAGCCCAATTAACAAACTAACCAAGGACGCTGTAACGAACCATAATAGCGCCTTACCTCCAACCCTTCCTACTGTTTTCAAATCACCCAACTTTGCAATACCCACCACTAATGTCGAAAATACCAACGGTGCAATAATCATTTGAACCAACCTTAAAAAGATAGTTGTTAATAATTTGACATTCCTAGAAAAGCCATCAATAGTTGCTTGATCTTGGCTTTCGTGAATATAATATCCTAAAAGGGCACCGGCTATCATTGCAATAATGATATATATGGTGAGTTTATTTGATTTTTTCATACAATTAGTTAGTGATGCAATATAAGACTTAAGTCTTAAAAATAAGCTTAACCTAGCCGGCATTTAGCTAGCCAGGAGCCGGGTTTATTATCCACAAAAATGTTTGCCTTTTTCATAAAAAGCGGTATTTATTTGCAAAAAAAATGTTACTTTCCATGTCAAATTGAAACCATTTACTATGAGCTTATTTAGAAAGAAAGATCTTGCAGCCATGTTGGCTCAAGCTGAAGAAGGCGAAAAGGGACTAAAACGAACCCTTGGTGCAGGTAACTTAATTGCATTAGGCGTGGGCGCCATTATTGGTGCTGGCTTATTTGTTAGAACCGCTGCCGCAGCTGGACAAGCAGCAGGACCTGCAGTAACATTGTCATTTATTGTTGCAGCAATAGGTTGTGCATTTGCAGGCTTATGTTATGCTGAATTTGCGGCTATGATTCCTATCTCAGGAAGTGCGTACGCTTATTCTTATGTAACAATGGGCGAAACTGTTGCATGGATTATTGGTTGGGCTTTAATTATGGAATATGCACTAGGAGCCGCTACGGTTTCAATTGCTTGGAGTGAATATTTAAACAAACTCCTCGGGGGGCGAATACCATATGAATGGAGCCACTCCCCTTTTGAAAGTTTCACAGACACATTGGGTGTTACACATACTGGATTTATGAATGCCCCTGCATTGGTAATTTTATTGTTGTTGACTTTATTATTAATTAAAGGAACACAAGAATCAGCAATGGTAAATGGTGTTATTGTATTTATTAAAGTAGCTATCGTAATTATTTTTATAGTATTAGGATGGCAGTTTATTAACCCTGCAAATCATACTCCCTATTTAATTCCTGCAGACCAAGCTCCAGTAATTGATGCTGGCGGAAAAGTAATTGCCGATTACTCCGGCGTGTTTAAGCACGGCTGGGGTGGTGTTTTAGGTGGTGCTGCAATTGTATTCTTTGCCTTTATTGGCTTTGATGCTGTTTCAACTGCTGCGCAAGAAGCGAAGAATCCGAAAAGAGATATGCCAATTGGAATTTTAGGTTCTCTGGTGGTATGTACCATTTTATATATCTTATTTGGTCACGTATTAACAGGTGTAGCAAACTGGAAGGACTTCGTTGATCCTTTAAAAGGAAGAGAAGCTTCAGTTGCTTATGCTATTTCAACTTATATGACTGGTTATGGATGGTTAGCTACTGCAGTTACTGTTGCAATTTTAGCTGGTTTTTCATCGGTTATATTGGTAATGTTAATGGGACAGTCTCGTGTGTTTTATTCAATGGCCAACGATGGTTTATTGCCTAAAGTATTTTCGGACTTACACCCTAAGTACAGAACACCTTATAAATCAAACTGGATCTTATTTGTATTTGTAGGTGCATTCGCGGCTTTTGTGCCTGGTAATGTTGCCGGTGATTTAACATCATTTGGTACTTTATTTACATTTGTACTTGTAAGTTTAGGTATTTGGATTTTACGCCGCAAGTCGCCAGATATGGAGCGTCCATTCAAAACACCGCTTGTGCCATTAGTGCCAATTTTAGGAGCATTAATTTGCTTAGCTATGATATTCGCACTAGATGCTCAAACACTTAAGGTGGCAGCAATATGGATGGCATTAGGCCTAGTTGTTTACTTCCTTTATGGTAAAAAACATAGCAAATTGAATAACTAGTTCAATTAGTTAAAAAATTATACAGAATAGCCAGACGATATTGTCTGGCTATTTTTTTTGTGCTATTTTTGCAAACCTTAAATAATGAAAGTATGGGAAGGATATTTGAAGTAAGAAAAGCCACGATGTTCAAAAGGTTCGATCGTATGGCAAAGCAATTTACCCGTATAGGTAAAGAAATTGTAATTGCAGTGAAGGCTAGTGGCCCGAATCCCGACGACAACCCCGCATTAAGAAGACTTTACCAAAATGCACGAGGTGCCGGTATGCCTAAGGACCGTGTGGAAGCTGCCATTAAGCGTGCAATGGGAAAAGACACTAGTAACTACGAGGAAATATTATACGAGGGCTATGCCCCTCATGGTGTGGCATTATTGGTAGAGACCGCGACAGACAACCACGTAAGAACAGTGGCCAATGTTAAAAGTCACTTTAATAAAGGACATGGTGCATTAGGCAATAGTGGTAGTGTTAGTTTTCAATTTAAGAAAATGGGTGTTTTTAAATTAAACCCTGAGGGTTTGAATATGGATGATTTAGAATTAGAACTAATTGACCATGGCTTAGACGAATTAGGAGAAAGTAACGACGACAATGGTAACCCTATTATTGTATTACGTTGTGCATTCGCAGACTTTGGTAATTTACAAAAAGAATTAGAAGCCAAAAGCCTAGTGCCTGTTAGTGCTGAGCTTGAATGGATACCTACTACAACCGTGCCTGTTACAGACGAACAAGCTGAAGACGTAAGTAAATTAATTGAAAGGCTAGAAGAAGACGAAGACGTTAACAAGGTATTCCATAATATGGGATAAGACGGGTTTGCTAAAAAAAATTATATGAAGCTTAAATATCATTCAAACAGGTTAGTAGGTGTATGCTTGCTAACCTGTTTGTTTTGTCAAGCCACCGCCCAAGTTCCAACTTTGAAAGTAGCTCAAAAGCCTGCTTATTGGAAACTTGCAATACCTGCCGACACTGTTCGCCAAATAATAAACCTACGTGTACCACCAAATTATTACACGATGCAAACTGGATTTTTTTGTAATAAGGAAAGGGCTTTTGAAAAGCGCACTAAGGTTGCATTAAAAATAAGACTAGGTTCCCTAAGTTATACCGAGCAACTAGAAGGTTACTAAAATTACTCCGCCATCATTTCTTTAATCACCTGAATTACTTCTTCTGTATTAGGTTTAGAAAAATAATCACCATCGCTTGCGTAAGCAGGCCTGTGTGCTTTTGAACTTAATGTTCTTGCAGCAACGTCCAACCATTTGTAGCCACCTTGCAATTCAATTACTTGCTGGTACATATATGCTGTTCCACCACCTGGTACATCTTCATCCACAAATAATATTCGATTTGTTTTTTTAAGGGATGTCAGAATTTGATGATTAATATCAAATGGCAATAATGTTTGAATGTCAATTACTTCACAATCAACACCCATATCATTCAATCGTACTGCCGCATCTTCTACAATTCTTAAAGTGGAACCATAGGATACAATGGTAATGTCGCTACCCTGCTTAATCACTTCAGGCTTACCTAATGGAATAGTAAATTCAAGTAAATTATTAGGAAGTTGTTCTTTTAAACGGTAGCCGTTTAAGCATTCAACCAAAATTGCGGGGTCATTCCCTTTCAATAAAGTATTATACATACCAACTGCCTGCACCATATTGCGCGGCACACAAATGTGCATTCCTCGAAGTGAATTTATCATCATTCCCATTGGAGAACCACTATGAAAAATACCTTCTAAACGGTGTCCCCTTGTTCTTATAATTACTGGGCTACTTTGTATGCCATTACTACGATAATGCGTTGTGGCAACGTCATCACTTAATGTTTGTAATCCATATAATAAATAATCCAAATATTGTATTTCTGCAATTGGTCTTAAACCCCTCAAAGCCATACCATGTGCTTGGCCCATTATTGACTGCTCCCTTATTCCTGTATCAAAAATACGGTCACTACCATGCTTAGCTTGTAAACCAGCAAATCCCTGGTTCACATCACCAATAAAACCTAAGTCTTCTCCAAATGCATATACTGCAGGATTGGTTTCGAATAAAGCATCAAAATATTTATTCAAAATTTCATACCCATTCAGAATAGATGAATCATTATTTACAATAGCATCAACTATTGGAACATTCAATGTACTCTTTGGCCCTTCGTCGTATAAATACTTACTATACAATGGTGCTTGTTCTTTTAAATAAGCAGCCAAGAAATTATTTATCGTATTTGCATTCGGATGTTTTGGGAAACGCTCCATTACTAAATGTAAAGTCCTAAATATATCACGCTTTAATGGTTCTTTACTATGCACTAATTCTTGCACAATCGCTTTTACAATATTCAATTCAGGCTCGGCTAAATCTTGTTCTGCAAGTGCAACAGCTTCTGTTACTTTTTCCTTAATTGGATTCACATACTTTTCCCAAGCAAGTTGTTTTGCATGTCTTACTTCTTGTTTCACATCTGTTTCTAGCTGATGTAAAGCATCTTCGGTGGTCAGTTCGTTTTGCAACAACCATTCACGCATTTTTTTATTACAATCCCAGGCGCGCTCCCATTCAAGCCTTTCGGGCGTTTTATACCTTTCATGGCTTCCACTAGTACTATGTCCTTGCGGTTGTGTTACTTCGTCAATGTGGAATAATACAGGCGTATGCGTGGCTCTTGTATAGGCAATAC
>Ga0075464_10000742_pt1 | contig 14437 bp, 15 predicted proteins | sample DEB19_08_DNA_5_FD_75068 | JGI IMG/M metagenome (GOLD analysis project Ga0075464, IMG submission 75068) | Aqueous microbial communities from the Delaware River and Bay under freshwater to marine salinity gradient to study organic matter... | ecosystem: Environmental > Aquatic > Marine > Coastal ...
GAGCAGCACCACGCGATGCGCGCCGGCAGACACCGCGAGCGAGATCGCGCAGCTGCCACTGTTGCCTGAGCCGCGGAACCAGCTCGAAGCGTGCAGGGACTCGACGCCCACGTTGGCCGCCAGGGCAGACCGGGAGAAGCGCCGGCCATGGAACATGCGCTCGGTCTCCTGCGCCGGCGTCAGGCCGGTGGCCGGATCCTTGGTCATCCACCAGCGCGCGTCGAAGCCGAACAGGACGTCGGCCCACGGCGCCAGGCGGAAGGTCGTGTTGGTCACGATGGTCGGGTGCCCAGAGTCGCGCACCAGATCGACATCGTCCCGGGTCAGCGAGGGCCCGCTGGCCAGACAGAAGACGGTTCGATTGCGCCATTGCGGCGCCGGAGGGTCAGCCTTCGTTGACACCGGTGGAAGCCAGGAGAACCACGCTCGAGCGACCGCTGACGTTGTCCGGCAGCACCGCCTCGATGTTGAAGATGGAGCCGTCCGGAGCCACAGCGCGCAGCGACGCGACGAAGCCCGGACGGTACCGGGTGGTGATGCGGCACGTGACCTTGCTGTTCATGGCCTGGGCCGCCAGGAGCTCGCGCCCCTGCAGGTAGACGATCTCGCACGGCATGCGGGAGCCTTGCGGGAACGCGTCAAACCACGCCGCCTCCCACGCGCCGTCGGAATCCTGGCCGCCCTCGTCCCGCTGGAACGTGAGCCAGTGCCGGAGCCGGCCAGCCCTCATGCCATCCCCAGGCGCACGCGCAGAGGTCGCATCAGGGCCTCGGCGCCGTTCGGAATCGACGCGAGGGCCTTCTCGACGGAGTCCTCGCGGTTCTCGTACAGGTGGCCGAGCATCAGCAGCAGCGCGGCGCGCAGCGATCGCGGCAGCGGCGGCGCGTCGGAGTCCGGGTCCTCCTCCGACTGGTAGCCGGCGCGGTACCGGATTTTCACGGTGGCCGGCGACTTGGTCACGGTCGGCCAGCTGTTCACCGCGCGCAGCACCACCGGCTGCTCTGGCGTGCCGTAGTCGTCCACCAGGTAGGTCGACGCGTCCAGCTCGCCGTCGGAGTCGTTGACCGCGCTGAACGAGAGCAGCTCGATGAACGGGGGGCGAGGGAGCTCGATGCCGTCTGCAGGGAACTCGTCCAGCGCCGCCTCCCAGGTGCGCAGCGCGATCGACAGGCCGGTGAACTGCTCGGCGTGCGCCACCGCAGCGTCGAGCATGCCGAGGATCAGAGCATCGTCCGGGTGCGACTCGTTGTCGGAGTCGCCATCGATCGGGATCACCTCGAGGTGCTGCCGGCAGGTCTCCAGCGAGAGCACGTGCCCGGTCGGATGGGCAATGACCTTGGCGCGCAGGACGCGGACGTCAGCCATGGGAGCCCTCCTCCTCGCGCAGGTCCTTACCGTCGCGCCCGCGCTTGACCGAGAGCCGCCAGTCCGGAGATTCACCCGGCACCGCGTCCGTGTCGCGCTGCGCGATGTAGTACTGCCCTCCGTAGGTCACGCCGTCGGCCTTCTCGTAGCGCTTGCCGCGCTGGTAGACCTTGCGATCGAGCACGACGTCGAACTTGATGACGCGCGAGATCCGCGTGTCGCCAGCGCCGAACGAGAATTCGACCGAGCGCCCGTCCTCCAGCAGCTTGACGTCGAGGTCCTCGAGCTGGAACGCGTCCCGGCCGGGAGCGCCGTCCTTGCCTGCAGCGCCGGGAGCGCCGTCCTTGCCAGCCGGGCCAGGGTCGCCACGCTCGCCGGACGCGCCGCGCTCGCCAGGCGCACCAGGAGCGCCGTCCTTGCCGTCGCGCCCGTCGCGCCCGTCCGCACCGTCGAGGCCCTTCTCGCCGCGCTCGCCCTGCACGCCCGGCGCGCCGTCCCGACCATCGCGGCCAGCCGGACCGTCGCGCCCGGGTTCGCCAGGCAAGCCGCGCTCGCCGGCCGGGCCGGGTTCGCCGCGTTCGCCGCGTTCGCCGGCAGGTCCCGGCGCGCCATCCTTGCCCGCGGGCCCGGTTTCACCACGCTCGCCGGCCGGGCCGGGCGCACCGTCCTTGCCGGCCGGACCCTGCTCGCCTCGAGGCCCTGGCGCGCCATCCTTGCCCGCCGGACCCGGCTCGCCGCGTTCGCCCTGGATGCCGCGCTCGCCCTGCGGGCCGCGCTCGCCCTGCGGGCCAGGAGAGCCGTCGCGGCCATCCCGACCAGGCGCACCGTCCGCGCCCTTCTCGCCCTGCGGCCCGCGATCGCCGACGGCGCCAGGAGCGCCATCCTTGCCAGCAGGGCCCTGCGGACCGTCGGCGCCGCGCTCGCCCGGATCGCCCTTCTCCCCCTTCGGTCCCGGAGGGCCGGCAGGGATCGAGGCGATGCGGCCATCCAGGGCCTTGATGGAGACGTCGATCGGCGCCAGCCGCGCGTCCACGTACTTTTGCAGTGCGGCGAACACCTGCTCGGCCAGCTTCTCGAGGTCGCTCATCGGGTGGTCCTTACGTCGATTCCGTCGGCGTCAGCGTCACCGCGGTGCGCTCGCTCCCGTCCATGGTCGCGGAGACAACCACGCCGGAATCGTCCACCGCCTGGAACTCCACGATCGCCGCACCGCCGCCCAGAGCATTGATCGTTGTCTTCCCCGCGGCCACTGCCAGCAGGATGCGGAGCGCGTCGACAGCAGTGTATGCGCCCTGCACCTGCTCATCCAGGCAGTTGCGCGCGAGCAGCACCTCGATGCCCTGCAGCGTCTCTACGAGCGTCTGGCCGGCGCTCTTGCCGTTGGAGAGCACGTAGGCCCAGACCTCGGCTGCGCTCGAGCCGCCAGCGCCAGAGGTCCCGCCATCGCCGAAGAATGGACCGCCGAAGTAGCGCGCGCCGAAGTAGCGATGACCGAACATGCCAGCGGCTCGATCAGGTCACGTCGCGCGTGACCGCGGTGCGGTTGCCGTCCGCGTCGACGGTGGCCACGATCCGGTCCTTCGAGTCGGCCAGATCCCGGAACGTCGCGGTCGTGGTCGCCAGCCCCGAGGCCTTGCCAGCCAGGGCCGCGTTCCACAGGCGAGCCGACTCGGTCAGATCGAACGCGCCCTCGATGGTCGAGCCCATCACCGCCGCTGCGTTCTCGGCTGCAGTCGGGAGAGCGTCGAGCTGCGTGTCGAGGTTGGCCGCCGCAAGGCCGATCGCCGCGCGCACGCCGGCAGCGTCCAGACCGCCGGTGGCCGCCTGCTGCAGCGCCGCCACCGTGTAGATCCAGCCGTCGCTGCTGTTCTCCAGCATGCTGTCGAGCTTGTCGGTCACCGCCTTGATGGCGGCCACTTCGGTGTCCACGTAGCCAGCGACCACCGCCAGGTCGCTCGAGGTCGCCAGACCCGACTGCAGCTCGGTGGTCAGGTCGGCCGCGGCGGCGGCGGCGGTCATCACGTTGTTCGCCATGGCACCGACTGACGCGTCAATGCGACCACCCACCAGGGCCGCAGGGAGCCGCGACTGAATGTCGTTCGTGTCGCCGATCACATCGCCGGCGGTCTGCGAGGTACCGCCGACATGCGTCACGTCGACCTTCGGCACGCCGGCCACATTCTCGGCAGGCATCAGGCGAAACGCGGCGGCGATGAAGCTGACGGTCTGCGAGTCGACCGTCACCGCGGAGACGACCACGTGGAACCAGGCGCCGACGGTGAAGAAGCCCGCGTCCGTGTTGTCGCCGGTGTCGATCTGGAACCCGTGAATGCCGGTGATCCCGTCGAAGTCGGTGCCATCGGTATCCAGGAGCGAGACACCCGCGTCGGACGCGCGCTGCGTCGCGCTGCCGTCCTTGTAGATCTCGATGTCGGTGACGGAGAAGCCGCTCATCGTGATCGAGGCGCCGGTCGAGCCGGCGAAGGTGTCGAAGAAGATCGGCAGGACATCGCCAGCCGGGACGTAGTGCACTGGATACATGGATCAGGCCCTCTTGAGGAAGCCGCGCAGGCGGCCCGCTTTCACGAGCTTACCTGCCAGGAGCGGGCCCACACCACCGGTGGTGTAGGTCGCGTAGGCGGAGATTCGATCGGCGGTGCTGCCCGCCGGAGTGCCGAACGGGCCGCAGGGCGAAGCGTAGCTGACGCCCTCCTGCCGCTGGCCGCCGACGCCGGCGTCAGCCGACCAGCGCGCCTCGAAGCTGTTCACCACCGAGCCGATCCAGTAGTCGCCCGCGGCAAGCGACACCGGACTGCCGAGCGCTGAGGTCAGCTCGCCGCCGGTAGTGCCAGGCACGGCCACAGCGGCGCCGATGGCCACGAGAGCACCAGGATTGCCGCCAGAGCCGGTGGCGTCGTAGATCAGGCCCTTGAACGACGTCCCGGCACTCTGGCCCGACGCGAAGAAGCAGGTGATGGACTGGACATCACCCGCCTCGCTCAACGTGAACTTGCCGACGATCACCCGCCCGTCCGAGCACGGGAACGAGCTGCCGCCCTGCGTGGTGTCGCCGAACGTCGGCACGCGTCACTCCCCGAGCGCCCAGAGCTCGTACAGGCCGCGCGTCCACCAGTTGAACGAGCGCGGAGGGTTCACGCGGAACTTCGGGAGCCAGACCGCGGTGCGCGTCTGGTTGGCGAAGTTGCGCGCCGCCGTGAGCTTCATCTGCGAGAGCCGCAGCTGCGCTCGAGCAGCGTCCTGGCCGAGCGCCTGCTTGGCCCGCACGGCGAACGCGCAGAAGCCCGCGAGATCCAGCGCGTGGGTCATGTTGCCCTCGTCCGGACCGGCGTCGCCGATCGTGGTGCCGCCGGCGAGGTAGGCCGGGAAAACCAGCCCGCCGAACTCGGCCTGCGGATCGGTCTGGTACACGTAGAACCCGCGCGTCGACGGCGTGTCGAGGTAGTCGAAGTAATGCGACGCCTGACGCTGCACCTGCGCGGCCACTTCGGGCACCAGGCTGGCGAACGCGCGAGCCGCCTGGAAGTAGAGCGCCGACATCCAGGGCGAAGTCACGAGGTCCGTCGGCTGCGTGCCGCCGGGCCCGCCGCCCTCGTGCTGGGTGTAGGTGACCAGCGGCGCGCCGCGGCCGGCGCACGCGGCGTCCCACTGGTCGAGCATCAGCCGACCGTTGCGGATCGCTCCGGCGCTCTTCGTGCGGATGAAGTACTGCACCGATGCGTTCAGCCGCACCCAGAGCTCGCGCTCGGTCCACAGGCCCGCCGTCGGGTTGAAGACGTCCGGGAACCCGAGCTGCGCGGCAGCGTAGGCGGCGTCAGCCTTCGCCGCGTTCGCCGACCACGAGTGCACGTAGCTGTACTTCGTGTCCTCCTCGCCGGTCTTGTTCAGGAAGATGCCCGCCGACGACAGACGCGACTCGTAGTAGTCGAGCAGCGCGATCGCCTCCTCCTGCCAACGCGGGTTGCCGGTCATGGCGAACAGGAGCCGGAAGGCCTCCGGCCGGTCGAACAGAAACGGCTCGTAGGTGGTGTCGGTGAGCGACCACAGCCCGAAGTTCTCGGTGAACGGGTTGGAGCCAGGCACGGCGCCAGGGATGCCCGTCGGAGCGCCGGCGCCCGGAACCACCGTGTGCCCGCCGTAGGACCACTCGCGCGCGGCGACGTGCGCGAAGTCCTCGAGCGTGCGCAGCAGCTCGGCGGTGTCGGTGGCCGGCACCGGAGCCGGAGCGGGAGCGGGAGCAGGGCCGGGAGCCGGCGTCGGAGCCGGAGCGGGACCCGGAGCAGGCGCAGGAGCCGGGCTGGGGGTTGGGGCAGGCGCAGGAGCCGGAGACGGCGCAGGAGCCGGTCCTGGCGCCGGAGCGGGCCCGGGCGCGGGGGCCGGAGCAGGAGCGTCCGGCTGGATCTCGGCCAGCAGGCTGCGGACCTGCGCGATGGCGGCGGCGAGCTGGGCCTTCTGAGCGGCGGTGATCGGCATGGTCAGCCCTCCAGGATCTGCAGCGCGCCGGCGCGAGCGGCGTCCTCGGCGGCGTCCGCGTCCGCGGCGGCGCGCAGCTGGGTGCGCGCGAAGTCGATTCGTTGCTGCAGCTGCAGCACCTGCGCGAGTGCGGCGTCGCGCTGCGCGACCGCCGCGTCGTACTCCTCCTGGGTCGGGCCGGACGGAGCGTCCGGATCGACCACGAGGGCGGCGACTTGCGTCTCCAGGGTCGAGGCGAGCGCCTCGAGCTCGGTCTTCTGAGCCTGCGTGATGGGCATGGTTGTCCTTTCGAGAGAGCCGGGCCGCGCAGCGGTCACCAGCCGGATGGGAAATAGGAGTTGCCGGTCCCGGCAGCGCCGGACGAAGTCTGCACCACGCCGCCGATGCCGTCACGCCCCGGATCACCCTTCAGGTCGACCGCGTCGCCCCACTCGACATCCGGACGTTCGAACTGCAGCTGCGTGCCTTTCCAGCGGTGCTTCGGCATGGGCCCGGGCGGACCCTGCTCGCCGCGCGGCCCAGGTTCACCTCGAGGCCCGCGCTCGCCGGCCTTGCCGTCGCGGCCAGGCGCGCCGGCCAGACCACGAGGCCCCGGCTCGCCTCGAGCACCGCGCTCGCCGGGCGGACCGGCCTCGCCTCGAGGCCCCGGCTCGCCAGGCGCACCGTCCTTGCCGTCACGACCGGGCAGCCCGTCCAGGCCATCCTTGCCGTCACGACCATCACGCCCATCGCGCCCGCGCAGAGCGGCGCGCTTAGGCTTCGGAGGTTGCTCGCTCGATTCGTTGGGTGAGGGCATCGCCGAACTGCCGCAGTCGAGCGGCAGCCTCCGATTCGATCTGCCGCTGCTGTTCGGCCTCGGCCTGCGCACGCGCCTCGAGCGCCTGGATGGCCTCCATGAAGCTGCGCTGGACGTCCGCGCGCAGCGCGTCGCCGTCGGCCTTGACCGTCTGCAGCACCTTGCCGATGCCGACGTCGACCGCGCGCTGCACATCCTCGGCGGACGCCGGGTCCTCCTCCGGATCGGTGCCGTCGGCAGGAGGCGGCGCAGGAGCCGGAGCAGGTGCGGCGGCCGGCGTGGTCTTGCCGAACGGATCCGGGCCGGCGTCGCGCTTGGCCAGCGCGGCGAGCGAGTAGTTCTGCTGCTGCACCATCGGAGAGTCGCCACCCTCCACCGGCTCGAGGTTGAACTTGCGACGCGCCTCGTTGGGAGCGGCGATCCCGCGCTGCACCTTGAGCCCTTCCACTTCGGCCAGCGTCTTGGAGTCCATGCGCAGCAGGTCGTCCAGGTCGAACTCCGTCCGGTAGGCGGCAGGGTCCAGGCCCAGACCTTCGTCCAGCACCGCCTCGATCGACTCGAAGTGCTTCTGCAGGCACTGGTTGTAGTACTGCTGCCAGAGCGCCTGCACGTTGTCGTAGGAGGGCATCGCGCCCACGCCGACCATGAAGCCGGGCACGTGGAAGGCGGTGCAGATCCGCTCGTCGGAGAGCTTCAGCTGCTCGGCCTGCTGCGCGTCCACCGCGTTGATGGCCATGCCTTCGAACTTGAGGCTGTCGCCGAGCACGGCCACCTTGCCCAGGTTGCCGGCGGAGTAGTTGCTCTCCCACTCGCGCTTCAGGCGAGCAGCCACCTCGTCGCTGATCGCCGCCGGCGCGGTGAGCACGCCGCTCGGGCGCGCCATGTTCTGAAAGAACTTCGCCGCGCTCGCGTCGATCTTGAGGCCGAGCGTGGCGGCCACGCCGCACGCAAAGATGGGCGAGACGCCGACCAGCGGATGGAACAGGCACTCCATGCGGTCATGGATGATCTCGCTGGCCGGCACCGCCGGCAGGTCGATCGGCAGACCGGACAGGTCGTCGCTGTTCAGCTGGTAGAAGACGGAGCCGTTCGGAGCCACCAGCGGCTGCACGCGCGTCGGGTCGAGCACGTAGAGCTTCACCACCACGCGGCGCGCGTCGCGCACCTTCAGCACGTAGGCATTGCCGCGCTGCAGCTTCGAGATCATCCAGGTCTCGATGAACTGCTGCCGGGTCTGGTAGTGGTTGGGCTTGCGCAGCACCGGCGTGTAGGCCGGGTTCTCGGCCTGCTCCCAATACCCCTCGTCCTCGCGCTCGCGCAACCCGAGGCTGACCTTGGCGATGTCGCTGGCGATCAGGGTGATGCACGCGTAGACGGTCGGGTGCGCCAGCACCTTGTCGTGCACGACCTCGACGTCACGCTGGAAGTTGTCCTGGCCATCGCCGAACCAGGAGAAGCCGACACCGCGCCCGCGAGTCGGAACCTGCGAGAGCATGCCGGCCTTCTGCAGGACCGCCGTCAGCCCCCTGCGCAGAGCCGGCGCGAACTTCACTCCGGAGCTCCGGCCAGGTCACGGCGCCGGTAGCGGCGGCCCGACGCCGGCGCAGCCGCCTCGTCAGCCGCCGACGGGGTTTCGGCGCTGCCAGCGCCTGGAGTGTCCCCGGTTCCCTGTTCGGAGGCTTGCACCTCGCTGGCGCCCGGCTGCATGAATTCCGGAGCGGCATCGCTCGAGGCCTGAGCCTGGAGCGCCTGCTTGCGGTAGCCGCGGCCACGCTTCGGCGCGGCCACGGGCACGGGTTCTGGATCGGTGATGGCGCGCGGCACCTGCAGGTCCCGGCGAGCATTGCGGATCGCCTCGAGCACGCGCGCGTCGGACTCGCCACGGGCCTCGAAGGATGCGCCAGCGGCGAGACGCCGCCCTGCGTAGGTGAACGCCTTCGTGGCGATCATGGCAACAGACATCGTCGTCCTCCTGTGAGAAAGCCCGGGCATCGCTGCCCGGGCTGGTTCAGAGCGCAGGGACGATCAGCTCACGACGCCGCCGTACTCGGCGTTGTCGAGGTAGACCACCGCGCCGGAGCGACGCTTCTGGAAGTTGATGCGGCGGACCACCTTGAAGCCGACCGACTCCGACTGCCACAGGTTCACCAGGTTGGCGGTGGCCGCGGCCGGCGTGTCGGTGGCGCCCGACGGAGCATCGTCCTGCTCGAGCGTCGCGGTGTCGGTCATCGACAGCTCGATGCCGGAGTCGCCGATCTTCCAGATGTCCGACGGCTTCAGCAGGATCCAGTGGCCGCCGGTGACGTTGTCGCCGGTGTACACCGTGTCGCCGAGCAGCTCGCCGCCCATCGCACCCAGACGCGGGAACTCGGTCTGGCCCAGAGCGTTGACCAGCAGCGACAGCGCCTTGGCCATCGACGGGGTCATGATCTGGACCAGGCCGCTCGCGTTCTTCGCCGTGAGGAACGGCTGGTAGAGCGACATCAGGTCGGCGCGCACAGCGGCAGCGTCGGTGCCCGACGGCGCCAGCGGCGTGAGCCCGTTCAGGATGCCGGCCGGAGAGACGCCGGCCACAGCCGCGGCGGTACCGAGGAACGTGGTGTCCACGCGCTGGGCGCTCGCCTCGGCGATGCAGTCGCGGATCCACTGCTCGGCGGACGGCTGCGAGTCCAGGATCAGCTCCTTGGACGACACCGCGATCGCGCCGACCTTCAGCGGCGTGAGCTCGACGTCGGACGCGTCGGCCTTCGACACCGGGATCGCCTTGGACTCGCCCACCCAGTAGCCGGTGGCCGCGCCGTCCTGGCCCTTGATGTGCACGCGCGCCGGCACCGGACGCAGCGGCAGGCGGTCGAACACGGTCATCGAGTACAGGAACTCGATGAAGTCGCCGGTGTAGCGCGTGTCGGACTGCGCCAGCTCCGCGCCCCATTCGCCGGAGCCGGTGCCAGCACCGGCGACGCCGGCCTTGATCCAGTTCACCAGGTTGGGGTGGGTCTTGCCCCAGCGCTGCATCGCGATGTCGACCGGCGAGACGTAGGAACCCTGCTTCAGCGCGACGAAGGCGGCAGCCTTGGCGATCGCGCCGCGGATGAACGACTGGCCCTTGAACTTGTCCTCCGGGTCGGTCTTGCGCACGAAGCTGAGGCCGGAGCGCGACTCGCTGGCAGCCTTCGAGCCTTCGCCGGACACCGGGCGCGCGGCGGAGCCGTTCAGCGCCTCCAGCGACTTGGCGCGGATCTGGTCGTCCAGCTGGTCGACCTCCACGAGCAGCGCGTCGAACTCGGTCGCCTCGTCTTGCGTCAGGCGGCGCTCGGCGGACTTCGCACCTTCCTGCAGCTCGGTCATGCGTGCCGTCTTGGTCACGCGGGTTTCGCGGAGCTCGGCGAGCTCCTGGTATGCGGTCTTCATGGTGGAGCCTTTCCCCGTTGGGGTTTGAGAGCCGCTCGAGGCGGCGGACTTGACGAACCCCGGGACGCCGGGAAGTGCGGAAGCCCGACCGTCGTGGCGGTGCAGGTGGCCAGACGCGGCCAGCAGCGCCTGATCGGCGGACTTGATCGCAAGGATGGTGGCCTGCTCGTTCGCCGGGATGGTCACCGCGGAGAGCTCGAGCCAGACCCACTTCATGATCCGGTAGCCGTAGGTCCCCTCGATGCGCGCGGTCTCCTTGGCGTTGAAGCCGATGGAGAGCCCGCGCACCAGGCCGGACTTGATGTACTGCCAGTAGGACTTCAGCGCCTTGCCCAGATCGCTCTCGGGGTCGTCGTCCATGGACGCCACCTCGCCCTCGACCTCGATGCCAGCATCGGTGACGCGGGCCTTCGTGATCCAGCCGATCGGGTTGCGCGAGTCGTGCTGCCAGAGCAGCGGCAGCGGCAGCTTGAACTCGGCGCCGCGCGGCTCCACGATGTCGCCCATGCGATCTGTCTCGGGAGTCGATGCGATGCCGGTGAACCGGCGCTTCTTGCCGTCCTCGGTCGCCGCCTTGATGTCGATGGTCGCGTAGGCGCGCTGCATGGCGAGAGCCTCCAGGGCCGGGCTGCCGGCAGTTCTGACAGGCGCGAGGATACTGCGATTCAGACGAAGAACGACTGAAACTGCTTCTCGGGCGGCGCGACCAGGCTGGAGCCGACTCCCATCAGCAACGCGACGAAGTCGTCAATCTTGTCCGCGGCCCGCCGCTTGTCCGGCGCGCTGTTCATGTTGACGTCGCGCCGAGCCACCAGGTTAGAGGCGCACCAGTTCAGCACCGGATCGTTGCCGTGCGAGAGCTGGCCAGCGAGGTAGGCGCGCTCGAGCTCCTGCATGGCCGGATGGTAGGAGCGGGGGCCCTGGATGAACTCCTGCATGGGGAGCCCGTCCTTCTCCAGCTTGGCCACCAGCTGCGCCGCATTCCACCGGTCGTAGCCCACGCCCTTGATCATGAACCGGCGATGCGCCAGGAGGATGTGCTCGCGCACCAGGTCGTAGTCGATGACCTCGTCGCCCGCCTCGATCAGGTAGCCCGAGCGCACCCACGGCTCGTAGGGAACCAGCCCGCGCTCGGTCCTGGACTTGATCGCGGCGCGAGGGACGAAGCGCCACCCGTGCGTGAACCAGTGCTGTCCCTGCTTCCACACCAGCCTGAAGGAGCAGAGATCGGAGGTCGACGCCAGGTCGAGCCCGCCATAACAGGGCACTGACCGGAGCGCCTCGAGGTCGACCGAGCCGGAGCACGCGCGCCACTTCGAGAGGTTGACCCAGCCGCCAGCCACAGAGCTCCGCCGGTTCAGGCGCTTGATGCGGAACTCCGCGTGCCGGCCGGGCATGGCCTTTGCCTCGATCGCCTCCTTCCGGATCTCCGCCAGGAGAATCGGGTTCACCTCGATCAGCGGGTTGGCCTTGATCCAGGCCGCCTCATCGAAGTCGTCGTCGGCCGGCAGCCCGGCCTCCTCGTCGGCTTCGTCCACCGCGTAGATGATCGCCAGGAAGTGGTCCGCCTCCACGAGCTCCTGCAGCACCTGCTCGGCGAAGTGCCGCAGCTCCGGCCAGGGCCCCGGAGACTCGTAGCCCTCGGTCGTGGTGAACAGGAACAGCGGGTTGGCGCGAGCGCCGGCAGCCGAGCGGAGCACGTTCAGCAGGTCATGCGTCTTGTGCGCGTGGATCTCGTCCAGGATCGTCGTGGAGGGGTTCAAGCCGTCCTGCGTCGAGGCCTTGGCGTTGATCGGCATGAACGAGCCTCCGTTGGAGTAGGACGGTATCGCGTTGGCGAACGCCTCGAGGCCGAACGCGTCGCGCAGCGCGGAGGTCTTCTCGACCATGCGCTTGGCCACGCCGAAGACGATGCGCGCCTGCTTGCCGGTGGTCGCGCCAGAGATCACCTGCGGGCCCAGCTCGTCCTCGCAGCACTGGCAGTACAGGCCGATCGCGGCAGCGATGGTGCTCTTGGCGTTCTTGCGCGCTATCGCCTTCAGCGCCATGGAGAACCGCCGCGCGCCGTCCGGCTTGCGGAAGCCGAACAGCTGCACGACGAAGAAGACGTCGGACTCGTGCAGCACGATGTTGATCTGCGGCGAGCCGTCGGCGTTCTTCCACTTGCCCTCTACGTGCGGCAGGTGCTCGATGAACGAGCAGGCGCGGCACGCCTCCTCGGGGTCGAAGTAGAACGGGCCACCGCGCTTGCGCGCGCGCTCGAGGTCGCGCAGGTAGCGCCGGGCGGCCAGCCTGATCCACTTCCCGAAGCGGGCCCGGTTCTTCTCGTCGGCGGCGCGCTTCGCGTAGGCGAGAGCGATGCCGCAGTAGTCACGAGCGTCCGGAGCGCTTGAACTGGTTGAACGGGTTTTCTGCGGCACCGCCGCCACCTGCACCGGTGAGGCGCACGCGCGCGCTCGGAGTCATGCCGAACTCCGCCGCGTAGCGCACCATGTCCGACATCGCCTTGTTGGCGATGCCCACGAGAGGGTTCTGCACGACGTTCTGGCCGGTCGTCTTGACCAGCAGCCCCGAGGTGTTCGCGTCGCGCTCGCGCATCACAGCCAGCGCGCGCTCGGCCTGCGCCCACCGCCCGTAGGCTTGGCAGTAGGCCGCGAACGCGGCGCGGTCGACCGATGAGAGCAGCTTCAGCGTCACGAGCGCCTGCATCATCCGGCCCCACTCCACCTTCGCGTCGTCGGACAGGAACGGAGGCGGTGCGACCTCCTCCACTACCACCGGGATCTCGTCCTCCTTCTTCGGGAGCTTGCGCTTGCCAGGGTTGCCCTGGACCAGCGACAGGTGGGTCGGCTTCGGCTTGCGCCCGCGCGTGGCCACTTCAGGCAGCCTTCCGGCGCGCGGCCGGCTTCTTGGCGGCAGGAGCAGCAGGAGCCGCCGCAGGAGCCGGCGCGGCCGGCTTCTGGCGCAGCGCGGCCACCTGGGCAAAGGTCTGCCCGGTCGCCTCGAGCACCGCCTCGCGCCGGGTGAAGTCCTGCCAGCGGATGACGTCGACGTCCACGTAGGCGGGATTCAGCTCGATCGCGCGGCACGCCCGGCCGGTGATCTCGCACGCCATGAGCGTGGTCCCGGAGCCGAAGAACGGCTCGAAGACGGGATCGCCAGGGTCGGAGTTGTTGATGATCGGCCGGCGCATGGCCTCGATCGGCTTCTGGGTGCCGTGCCCGGTGTCCGACTTCACGTGGTCGATGAACCAGACGGTCGACTGCTTGCGCCCGCCATGCCAGTCCGCCGTCGCGCCCTCCTTCACCGCGTAGCCGACCAGCTCGTGCTCCGGGACGAAGCGCCAGTGGTCGTCCTCGGCACCTTCACGCACGCCGTAGAGCGCCGGCTCGTGCTGCCAGTGGTAGTGCCCGCGCGAGAGAGCAGGCCGAGACTTCACCCAGACGATCTGCGCGCGGATCTTGAACCCGACGGCGACCAGGCTGTCCTCCACCGTGCCGGCGTGCAGCCCGCCGTGCCAGACGTAGGCGACGGAACCAGGGAACAGCGCCCAGACCTCGCGCCGGTCCGCGCGGTGGTCGTTCAGCACCTTGCCCGTCGCGGCGCCGGCGGAGCCCACGCCAGCCTTCTGCCGCCAGCTCGGGTCGTAGTCCACGCCGTAGGGCGGATCTGTAACCATGAGATGCGGCTTCGAGCCCGCCAGGGCCCGGTTCACGGTTTCTGGTTGTGTCGAGTCGCCGCAAACCAGGCGGTGGTTGCCGAGCACCCAGACGTCGCCGAGCTGGCTGACCGGAGCGGCAGGTGCCGGCGGCGCGACGTCGGGATCCGTGTGCCCGCCGCCGTTGGGCAGGAGCTTGAACAGTTCGTCGCGCTGGAAGCCGATCACGCCGACGTCGAAGTCCGCCGCCTGCAGCGCCTGCAGCTCTCCGGCGAGCAGCGCCTCGTCCCAGCCCGCGTTCAGCGCCAGCTTGTTGTCCGCGAGCACGTAGGCCCGGAACTGCTCGTCGGTCCAGCCGCTGGCGTCGAGCACCGGCACCTTGCCGGCAGGGAAGGCCTCCGGCCGGGCTGCCTCGGGCGCGTTGGGGCCAGGCGGAGGGTAGACGCGCTTCCCTGCGGCGTACAGGAGCGCGCAGGCAGCCAGCGTGCCGTGCCCCTTGGCGATCATGCCGTCGCGGACCACGATCGCGCCGGCCATGCCGAACGCCTCGATCGAGTCGGCGATCTGCTGCACCTGCAGCGGCGAGTGCGTCCGCGCATTGCGGTCATACGGTACCAGCGTCTCCACGGCGCGGTACGTCACCTTCAGCTTGCCATCGCTCATCGAGCGCCCCCTTCTGACCCCCGGTCCGAATTTCGCGGGTGTGAAAAAACGAC
>Ga0075464_10000744_pt1 | contig 14431 bp, 8 predicted proteins | sample DEB19_08_DNA_5_FD_75068 | JGI IMG/M metagenome (GOLD analysis project Ga0075464, IMG submission 75068) | Aqueous microbial communities from the Delaware River and Bay under freshwater to marine salinity gradient to study organic matter... | ecosystem: Environmental > Aquatic > Marine > Coastal ...
ATTATGGTGATAGACGAAGCTAATTATGAAACTCATGGTTTGGGTGGGAAATTAGCAAATGATCCAGCTTGGACAGCGGCGTATATGGCACGAACTAGTAGAATGGTCATGCGAGATAAAAATTATCCGAGTATCATCTTTTGGAGTTTAGGAAATGAAGCTGGCCGTGGGCCAAATAATGCCGCAATGGCAGCTTGGATACATGATTTCGACATCACTCGCCCAGTTCATTACGAACCAGCAATGGGTAGCCCAAAAGAAGAAGGTTATATTGATCCGTCTGATCCAAAATATCCAAAAACAGTGGATCATGCTCATCGTTTGCAAAATCCAGTTGATCAATATTATGTGGATATGGTGAGTCGTTTTTATCCCGGAATTTTCACTCCAGATTTACTTCTTAATCAAAAAAATGGAGACACAAGACCTATCATATTTGTAGAATATTCGCATTCTATGGGCAATTCTACCGGTAATATGAAAGAATACTGGGATATTTTTAGGTCTCGTCCGAGGTTAATAGGAGGATGTATTTGGGATTTTAAAGATCAAGGGTTAACCAAAAAAGATTCAACGGGAAAAGAATTCTATGCTTATGGTGGTGATTTTGGTGATAAACCTAACGATGGAAATTTTTGTATCAACGGAATTGTTGCTGCGGATGGAAAACCTAAATCAGCTATTTATGAATGTAAGAGAGTTTATCAGCCAGCAGAAACTCAATGGGAAAATCAGGCAGATGGCATTCTTAATATAGAGAACAGACATGCGTCTAAAAATTTAATAGATTATGATATCTGGTTAAGTTTTTTGCAAAATGGAGAGGTTGTTAAAATACTACAAATACCATCTATTGATATTGTCGCAGGTACCCAAAAAAGTATCAGCATAAAGCAGTATTATCCAAATCTTTTAAGTCAAAAGGAATATTTAGTAAATGTCAGCTTTAAGCTAAAAGAAGATAAAATTTGGGCCAATAAGGGGCATGAAATTGCTGCAAATCAGTTAGAAATAAAACCTTTATTGGCAGGATTGTATCAGCCAAAAATAGGGGGGGTAAGTTCAACAGAATTTTCTGGGGGTACTTTTTTAAAGGGGAAAGACTTTCAAATTAGTTTTAAAGATGGGGCTTTGGCATCATATATCAAAAACGGAAAAGAATTTATAAAGGTTCCTTTTCTGCCACATTTTACTCGTCCTCAAACAGATAACGATCGAAAAGGATGGAAACCGAATAAAAAATTAAAGACTTGGTATGATGCCAAACCTATTCTTAAGAATTTTGTAACGATTAAAGCTGGAGCGATTTATCAATCTACCTACGAGGTGGTTAAAGACAGCGCTCAGGTTAAAATCACTTATATTATTGATAACGAAGGAGGTATAAAAATAGATTATGCTTTAGCAGCAAACCCAATAATGCCTCATATTCCTAAAATTGGTTTGCAAGGTGCTATAGCGAATGATTTTCAGAAAATCAATTTTTATGGCAAAGGTCCACAAGAAAATTATATCGACAAGGCTTTCGGTTTTGATGCGGGTATTTATTCTATAAACCTTTCAGATTTTATAGAACCTTACATATATCCACAAGAAAATGCAAATAGAACTGGGGTGAGGTGGATGTCATTTAATGATTCAAAAACTGGTTTAATGATAGTTGCAGATAGTTTATTGAGTATGAGTGCTTGGCCTTACACCGAAAAAAATATTGTGGAAGCGAAACATACTTACAAATTGCTTAATCCGGGTTTTATCACCCTAAATATTGATTTAAAGCAAATGGGTGTTGGGGGTAATGATACTTGGAGTGATATTTCGCAGCCATTACCAGAATATCAAATAAAAGCCGGAAACTATAATTACAGTTTTTATTTAAAACCGGTGCAGAATGTTAACCTTAAAAGCCAATCGCAGTTTTATCAGAAATTGAAATCAAAATAACATGAAAATACTGAAAGGGATAACGTGGGATCATACAAGAGGATTATTGCCAATGGTGGCAACGGCGCAGCGTTTTTCTGAGCTCAATCCTGATATTGAAATTAGTTGGGAGAAAAGAAGTTTACAAGATTTTGCAGATAGTTCTATAGAAAGTTTAGCCAAAAGATTTGATTTATTAGTGATAGATCATCCTTGGACTGGTTTTGGGGCTAAAACAGAGGTGATATTGCCATTATCTGATTATTTAGCTTCAGATTATATTAAAGATCAACAATTAAATTCTGTCGGTCGTTCTTACGAGAGTTATGTTTTTGATCACAAACTATGGGCTTTACCCATAGACGCTGCCACGCCAGTTGCGGCTGCTCGTTTAGACATTTTGGAGAGAGAAGGGTTGACAGTGCCCAAAACTTTCGAAGATTTATTGGTACTGGCAAAAAAAGGCTTGGTAGCTTTTGCCGGAATTCCAATTGATGTACTGATGAGTTTCTACATGTTCTGCTGTAGCCTAAACGAAGCCCCATTTCAAACATTAAATAAAGTAATTTCCCTAGAAACAGGAATAAAAGCGTTGCAAATATTTAGGGAATTAACGCAATTAATTGATCCTGCCAACTTTAACAGAAACCCCATTAAAGTTTATGAGGCCATGGTAAATACCGATGATATAGCTTATTGTCCTTTTGCTTATGGATATTCAAATTACTCGAGATTAGGCTACAGCAGAAAGCTACTTCATTTTTACGATTTGGTGCAATTAAATCATCAACCTATGATTAGCTCTTTAGGCGGCACAGGTTTGGCAATTTCTGCTTCGAGTCAACATTTTACAGAAGCTGTAAAATATGCCCAATTTACCGGGTCTTCTCATGTTCAACAAAATATTTTTGCAGATAACGGCGGTCAACCGGGCCACTTAAAAGCTTGGGAAAGTGAAAGAATAAACTCGGCTACAAATCAATATTTCAAAAACACTCTTCCTGCTTTAGAAAGAGCTTTTTTGCGACCTAGATATTTTGGACATATGCATTTTCAAGATTTAGCTGGAGATCATATTCGTCATTATTTAATATATGGTGGAAACGAAATTGAGGTATTAGACGAATTAAACAAATTGTATCTAAAATCATTAAATCTAGAAACGGTATGAAACCATTAGATGGATTAATAGTTTTAGAGTTTTGTCAGTTTTTAGCTGGTCCTTCGGCGGGCTTAAAATTAGCGGATATGGGCGCAAGGGTTATTAAAATAGAAAGACCCATTAAAGGTGAAGCTTGCAGACAACTCAGCATCAAAGATCTTTTTGTAGATCATAGTAGTTTATTATTTCATACCATAAACAGAAATAAAGAATCTTTTGCTGCTGATTTAAAAAATCCATCTGATTTGGCTTTGGTCAAAAAGCTCATTGCCAAAGCAGATATCGTTACACATAATTTTAGGCCAGGTGTAATGGATAAAATTGGGCTTACTTTTGCCGATGTTTTGGCAATTAATCCACAGATTATTTATGCGGTCGTAACCGGATATGGAAATAAGGGTCCTTGGGCTGCTAAACCGGGTCAAGATTTATTGGTTCAATCTTTATCTGGCTTAACTTGGTTAAGCGGCAGAAAAAGCGACGGACCCGTGCCTTTTGGTTTGGCTGTTGCAGATTTAATGTGCGGAAACCACTTGGTGCAAGGGATTTTAACTGCACTACTTAAACGAGCTAAAACTCATAAAGGTGTTTTGGTAGAAGTAAGTTTGCTAGAATCTGCTTTAGATATTCAATTTGAAGCCATTACCACTTTTCTAAATAATGGAGAAAAATTGCCTATCAGAGGCGATGTTAAAGGAAGCGCTCATGCCTTTTTAAGCGCCCCATACGGAATTTATCAAACTAAAGATGGTTATATTTCTTTAGCCATGGGCGATTTATCAATTATTGCAAAGTTTCTTGACTTAAATCTAGACCAGTATGCCGATAAAAAAAAATGGTTCATTTGTCGAGATCAAATAAGAAATTTAATCAATATAAAACTTCAAGAAAAGAACACACAAGATTGGCTTAAAATACTGCAAGATCAAGGTTTTTGGTGCGAAAGGGTTTTAAATTATAAAGAATTAAATCAGCAATCTTTTGTTCAAGAGTTACAACTTAAACAAACCATCATCAATAAAAATGGAAAGCAAATAGTTACCACAAGAAATCCAATTCGCTTCGACGGAGAACTGATCTTAAATTCAAAAGCGGCTCCAGAAGTGGGCGAACATAATAAATTAATAAACGCTCAATTTATAAATCAATAAATGTTACCATTAGAAGATTATTTGATTGTAGATTTTAGCCAGTTTCTTTCAGGTCCTTCGGCAAGTTTACGCTTGGCTGATATGGGTGCACGTGTCATCAAAATCGAGAAGCCTGTTACAGGCGATATTTGCAGAACGTTATATACCTCAGATCTGATGATGAATAAGGAGTCTTCCGTATTTCATACCATCAACAGAAATAAAGAGTCTTTTGCAATAGATTTTAAAGATCCCAAAGAATTAAAAACATTAAAAAAACTTTTAGCTAAGGCCGATGTGGTGATGCATAATTTTAGGCCAGGGGTAATGGAACGTATTGGATTAAGTTATCAAGATATCATTGCAATTAACCCTAAAGTGGTTTATGCAGAAATTTCGGGATATGGGGCCACTAGCGAACTTAAAGACAAACCAGGCCAGGATTTACTACTTCAGTCTTTGACAGCTTTAACCTGGCTTAGTGGCAATAAACAAGATGGGCCGGTTTCTATGGGGCTTTCTATCATTGATATGTTGGCCGGAGCGCATTTGGCACAAGGAATATTGGCGGCACTTTATCGTAAAACGGTTAAAAATATTGGTGCTTTAGTGCAATTAAGCATGTTAGAATCTGCCTTCGATTTTCAATTTGAAACCATTACCACCTTTTTTAACGATGGAGAAGAGCTTCCAGAACGTACAAAATCAAATAATGCACACGCTTATCTTGGCGCTCCTTACGGGATTTATCAAACCAAAGATGGTTATTTAGCTCTTGCAATGGGTGCCATTCCGGTTTTAGCTAATCTGCTAAATTGCGACGCTTTAAATCAGTTTCCAGAAAATAAGTTTGATCTAAGAGACCAAATAAAAGCCATATTAGCCAACCATTTATTGACACAAGAAACTAAATTTTGGTTAAACATTCTTGAACCCGCTGATATATGGTGCGCAAATGTTTTAAATTACGAGCAATTATTTGCAGAAGAAGCCTTTAAGGTTTTGGATTTTATTCAGGAGGTAAAGATGGAGGATGGTTATACCTATCAAACGACCAGATGTCCCATTAAAATAGATGGGCAAATATTTAAAGCAGAACGAGGTTCTCCAAAATTAGGTCAAGATAATGAACGCATTTTGCAAGAAATCAGCAATATTTAAAAAAAATTGAGCATGAGAATAGCCGTTAGAAAATTTGATCCATTTGAAAGCACACTTAAAAAGTTGTGGGATTTATTTTGTGATGAGCAAAATATCGATATTAAAGCAGAAATGGTTCCTATGGAATTGCATGAGCTTTACGAAGAAACCATCACCAAAAAAGGCTTAATAAATGGCGATTGGGATATTGCACATATCAATACCGATTGGATTTTTGATGCTGTAAATCAAAAAGCAGTTTTAGATTTAAATCCATTAATTGCACAATATCCACCTCAAGATTTTCCAGAGGGTTGGCATCAATCCTTACTAAATCTACAAAATATTAATCATGGGATTTATGGATTACCTTTTCATGATGGGCCAGAATGTTTAATTTATCGGAAAGATCTGTTCGAGAATTTGCAAGAGCAAGAAAACTTTCAAAAGCAATATGGATTTGCGCTAAGCCCCCCTAAAACTTGGGATGATTTTGCCAAAATAGCTGCGTTTTTTAATAGGCCAGAAGAAAATTTGTATGGATGTGTTTTTGCGAATTATCCTGATGGACATAACATGGTATTCGATTTTTGTTTGCAATTATGGACTCGTGGCGGTGTATTAATCAACAAAAATCAACAAATAGTTATCAATAATTCTATGGCCAAAGAAGGCCTAGATTTTTACCGAAACTTGGTAAATAATAAAAAATCTACGCACCCAAGTTCTAAAGATTTTGAATCTGTAAAGGCCGGACTTGCTTTTGCAAATGGCGAAGCGGCGATGGCCATAAATTGGTTTGGTTTTGCATCCATGTGCGAAGTAATTCCTCAGTCAAAAGTAAAAGGTAAAGTAGAAATTAGTCCCTTGCCTTCGGCGGCTAATTGTTCAACAGCTACGCTCAATGTATATTGGTTGTACACCATAGCTTCGGGGAGTAAAAATCAGGCTTTGGCCTATCAATTTTTACGTTTTGCAACTTCGCCTTTGGCAGATAAACTACTTACTACAGAAGGTGGAATAGGTTGTAGAAAATCAACTTGGAGCGATCCGGATATCAATGCTACCATTCCTTATTACCATAAGTTGCAAACTTTGCACGAAAATGCTAAAACATTGCCTCAACTCGCTGCTTGGCCAAAAATTGCAGAGATTATAGATGCAATGGTGGTAGAGGCCATAAATACAGAAAAATCGTCTCAACAATTATTAATTCAGGCACAAGAAAAAATTAACCAATTATTTTAGTTTATGGAAATTCCTTATAAGCCTTTATTACCTCAAACTAAGCAACCGATAATCATTATCGGCGCAAGTGGAATTGTGAAGGACGCACATTTACCCGCTTATAAAATGGCTGGATTTGATGTTTTTGGAATTACCAATAGAACTATTTCCAAAGCAATTGAACTTGCGACAGAATATCATATCCCAAATGTTTTTGATAATGTGGCTGATGCTGTAAAAATGGCTCCTAAAAATACAGTTTATGATATCACCGTTTTGCCCGATCAATACATTGAAATTTTAGAGCAATTACCAAATGGTGCAGCGGTGCTTATTCAAAAACCAATGGGCAATAATCTTGCTCAGGCTCGTGAAATTGTAGCCATTTGCGAAAGCAAAAACTTAATTGCAGCTATCAATTTTCAACTGCGCTTTTCTCCATTTGTAAGTGCCGCTAGATACCTCATTAATCAAGGTTTAATTGGCCAATTATATGATTTCGAGTTTAAAGTAAGTGTCAACACTCCTTGGGAAATGTTCCCGTTAATTAAGGTTCATCCACGGTTAGAAATTTTATTTCATAGCGTTCATTATATAGATTGTATTCGGTCTTTTTTGGGTGATCCAAGCCATGTTTTGGCTAAAACTTTTAAGCATCCACTCAAAGATATCTCTTCTTCTAGATCAACCATTATTTTGGATTATGGAGAACAAATCCGAGCGGTTATCAATACCAATCACGATCATCATTTTGGATCAAAGCATGAAGAAAGCTATATCAAATGGGAAGGGACAAAAGGAGCTATTAGGGCTAAAATGGGGCTTTTGATGAATTATCCAAACGGAATGCCCGACGTATTTGAGTACGCTTTTGCTAATGCCGATAACGAATATCAATGGACAGAATTAGCATTAGAGGGATCGTGGTTTCCAGAAGCTTTTATTGGTGCCATGTCTAATTTAATGCGGTTTAAAGAAGGGTCAGATCAGAAATTAGAGGCGAGTGTGCAAAACGTATTAGGAACCATGAAAGTTGTGGAAGCTTGTTACATCAGCAATAACTATGGCGGTGTGTTAATAAACGAATTATAAAATTAGAATATGTATTTTAAATCAACTTTTTTTGAAGATTATCAACTCAGAGACAAAAGAGTTACACTCGGAAGAACCATCACCGAAACAGATTTTGTGGTTCATGCTGGTCATACCGGAGATTTTTTTCCGCACCACATGGACGAAGAATGGTGTAAAACTCAGCCATTTGGTCAGCGTATCGCCCACGGAACAATGGTTTTTAGCATTGGGATAGGTTTAACTGCATCAGAAATTAACCCTCAGGCATTTTCTAAAGGCTACGATAGATTGCGTTTTATAAAACCAGTTCATATTGGAGATACCATTCATTCAGAAATCACGATTAGCGAAAAAGCAGCCGCAAAAAAACCAGAGATGGGGACCATTACAGAACACGTAGAAATCATCAACCAAAGGGGAGAATTGGTGTTGGTTTGCGATCATATATTATTAGTTAACAAAAAATAAACCTTAAAACCTAAATTATAAATCATGCAAATAACAAGTCAAACAGGAGATCAACATCAAATTCCAACCCAAAAAGGTGCTGGTGCAAAATACCTTTTGCCATTTATCCTTATTACTAGTTTATTTTTTCTTTGGGGGATGGCGCACAATTTAGATTCCATTCTCATTCCGCACCTAAAAAAGGCCTGTAATCTAAATAATAGTCAATCTACATTAATAGATACATCAGTTTTTCTAGCCTATTTTTTAATGGCTATTCCATCCGGAATAATCTTAAAAAGATTTGGCTATAAAGCAAGTATTATAACTGGTTTATTGGTATTTGCAAGTGGTGCGTTTTTGTTTGTTCCGGCAGCTAATTCGCTTTCTTACATTACTTTTTTAGTCGCGTTGTTTATTATTGGCTGTGGCTTAACCATTTTAGAAACTAGTGCAAATCCTTACGCTGCAATTTTAGGCGATCCTGCAAAAGCAGCCTGGAGACTTAACTTAGCAGCTACTTTTAATGGTTTGGCAGCCCCTTTAGCAACAATTGTAGGACGATTTATCTTATCAGGAAAATCACACTCCAAAGAGGAGTTAGCAGCTATGACAGATGTTGTAAGAGACAATTATTTTCTAAATGAAGCCTCAACAGTGAAAATTCCATATATCATATTAGGCTTTATTTTAGTTTCGGTTGCAATTTTATTTTATTTTATGAAGTTGCCCGAAGTAAAAACTCAAAATACGGATGGTGTTGGTTCAAATGAAGGTAGCTTTTTTGGCGCTTTAAAGCATAAACACCTAAAATGGGCGGTTATTGCTCAGTTTTTTTATGTTGGCGCTCAAGTGTGTGTAACTAGTTTTTTTATTAGAGCAGCACAACAAGCAGGTGGGTTTGATGAATATACTTCATTATACTATTTAGGTTTATACGGAACATTATTTTTAGTAGGGCGTTTTGTAGGGACTATTCTATTAAGATATATTGCATCAAATAGGTTGCTATGTATTTATGCCATTCTATCTGTTATTTTATGCTTAATAGCTGTTTTAGGGCAGGGATCTTACGTTGTTTATGCTTTGGGAGGCTTAGGTTTCTTTATGTCGATTATGTTTCCAACAATTTTTGCTTTAGGAATTGAAGGTATTGGCGAAGACACTAAACCTGGTTCTTCTTGGTTAATCATGTCAATTGTTGGTGGTGCTATTTTGCCATATGGTATGGGAACTTTAATCGATCATTTTGGAGATCATATTCAAATAGGCTATACCATTCCTTTAATTTGCTTTTTAGTGATTTTATATTTCGGTTTGGTTGGTTATAAACATAAAATTAAGGCAGCTATTTAATAATGATTTTTTTAAAGAGGTTTTTTTTATTCGTCGTCTTAACGCTGATATCTTTTAATGTGTCTTCACAAGAAAATGCCAATGCCAAACCTTGGGTTTTTTGGTATTGGATGCACTCAAGCGTATCCAAAGCCGGAATAACAGCCGATTTAGAGGCAATGAAAGAAGCGGGTATTGGAGGCGCTTATTTGATGCCGATTAAGGGCACTACCAATCCGCCTTTGTTTACGCCTAATGCAGAACAATTAAGTCCACAATGGTGGGCTATGGTAAATTTTTCCTTAGCAGAGGCCAAACGATTAAATCTTAAATTAGGAATGCATGTAAGCGATGGTTTTGCATTGGCTGGCGGGCCTTGGATTACACCCGAACTGGCAATGCAAAAAGTAGTCTTTAGTCGGTTAGATGTGGATGGCAATCAACTCTTAAAATTGAATATTCCCCAACCTACTCATTTTGAAAACTATTATAAAGATATCAAAATCATCGCTTTTCCAACGCCAAATGGTGCCGATATCAATACCCAAAATATCAAACCAGAAATTACAACAAGCAATGGCGTTGATGCCAGATTTTTAATTAATCCCGATGGTAAACAGGCTTTTCGATCAGCCGAAAATTGTCATATTACCTATCATTTTGTGCAGGATTTTACCTGCAGAACCATTCACATTGCTAGTAATGGGAATAATTATCAAGCACAACGATTATTGGTGCAGGTGAGCGATGATGGTGTGAATTTTAGAAATCATCAACAATTAGAAGCACCAAGGCATGGCTGGCAAGATGCCGATGAAGACCATACTTTTAGTATTCATCCCGTTAAGGCAAAATATTTTCGATTTGTGTTTGATAAAGCAGGCTCCCTTCCAGGTGCCGAAGATTTAGAGGCTGCAAAATGGAAACCATCTCTAAAATTAACTGCCTTAGAACTTTCTGCCGAAGCCAAATTAAATCAGTTTGAAGGTAAAAATGGATCAATATGGCGTATCAGCAAAAGAACATCATCCGATGAAATTAGAAACGAGTGGTGTATCGATCCGAAACAAATAATTGATATCAGCGATAAATTAAATGATATTGGCGAACTAAAATGGCAAGCACCAGCCGGAAAATGGACCATCCTACGTTTTGGACATACCGCCACTGGCTATACCAATGCAACTGGGGGAAGTGCTAAGGGTTTAGAATGTGATAAATTTAATGAGGAAGCGATAAAACTTCAATTCAATAGTTGGTATGGTAAAGTTTTAGCGCAAGCCAATCCAAATATTAGAAGTGTATTAAGTGTTTTTCATGTGGATAGTTGGGAATGTGGTAGCCAAAACTGGTCTACAAATTTTGCTTCAGAGTTTCAAAAGCGTAGGGACTATAGTTTAATTCGCTATTTGCCCGTAATGGCTGGTTTTCCGATAGAAAGTGCCGAAAAATCCGAACAGATTTTGGCGGATATCAGAACAACTATTGCCGAATTGGTTAATGATATTTTTTATCAAACATTAGCCAGCTTGGCAAAAAAGAATGAAGTGATTTTTACTGCCGAAAGTGTGGCGCCTACAATGGTAAGCGATGGGATTTTGCATTATAAGAATGTAGATATCCCCATGGGAGAATTTTGGTTAAACAGCCCAACTCATGACAAACCCAATGACATGCTTGATGCTGTTTCTGCTGCTCATATTTATGGAAAAAATACCGTACAAGCCGAAGCTTTTACAACTGTGATTATGGATTGGAGCGAGCAACCATCTATGCTTAAAACTTTACAAGATAGAAATTACGCTCTGGGTATTAATAAAATGGTTTACCATGTTTTTACTCATAATCCTTGGATGGATAGAAAACCCGGAATGACTTTAGATGGCGTAGGAATTTATTTTCAGCGTGACCAAACTTGGTGGAAACCAGGTAAAGCCTGGGTTAATTATGCTGTAAAATGCCAAGAATTATTGCAGTTGGGTAATCCGGTAGTAGATATTGCGGTTTTTACGGGCGATGAAATTCCTCGTCGTGCTGTTTTGCCAGATCGTTTGGTTAATACCCTTCCGGGGATTTTTGGGGCAGAAAAAGTAGCATCAGAAAGCATCAGAATTTTAAATAAAGGCGTTCCGTTAAGGCAAAAACCTTTAGGTGTTAATCATTCTGCAAATATGGCCGATGCCGAAAATTGGGTAAATCCATTAAAAGGCTACACTTACGATTCATTTAATCCAGATGCTTTGCAGAATGCAGAAGTAGTGGATGGAAGGGTTAAATTTTCTAAATATGGGGCGTCTTATAAAATCATTGTTTTGCCTATTAATAACCCCATGAATCCTAGTGGGATTATCAGCGAAGCGACTTTAAATAAAATCAAAGAATTAGATGCCAAGGGAATAAAAGTGATCAAAGATAAACCGTATCTACAAAAAGATTTTTCTGAGTTTGGCTTAAATAAAGATTTAATTGTTTTAGATAGCGCCAATAATTATGCAAGTGATATTGCTTGGAATCATCGTCAAACATCAGATCAAGAGATTTATTTTATCAGCAACCAAAAAGAAGAAAGTAGGATATTAAATTTTTCTTTCCGCTTAAGCGGGATGATACCGGAGTTATATGACGCAGTTTCTGATACTTGGACGAGTTTAAAATCGTGGAAAACGAATGAGGGTAGGATAGAAGTTGTTTTGAAATTAGACAAAACACAATCTGTATTTGTAGTTTTTGGAAAGAAGGGAAAAGCAGAAAATAATCAAGGAGATAATTGGAAAACTTTTTACTCGGAGCAAGATATTAGTGAAAACTGGAACGTAAATTTTGATCCTAATTTTGGAGGGCCAAATTTTCCTATTGAAATGAAAAAGCTTTCAGATTGGACTTTATCTAGAGATTCTTCCATTAAATATTATTCTGGAACAGCGGTTTACAGCAAAGAACTTACCTTTAAAAAGAATGCTTATAAGGATTCAATTTGGCTTGATTTAGGCGAAATCCATGATTTAGCAGCTATCAAAATTAACGGGAAAGAATTGGGCGTTATCTGGACTAATCCTCATCGCATTAATATTTCATCTGCAATAGTAATAGGAAAAAATGTATTGGAAATTGCCATTACCAATACATGGGCAAATAGATTAAAGGGTGATCATGATTTGCCTATTCAAAAGAGAATAACTCAAACAACGGCTCCATATCATCTAGAGCGTTCGCCATTATTGCCCGCAGGTTTAATCGGTCCGGTAATTATCCAAAAAGAAATAAAATAAAATCAGGATATGAAAGTAAAGCACATTTTATCATTGGCGTTATTGATGGGTTTAGGCATCAGCTTACAAGCACAACAAAACGGATTAACAAATACTTCTGCGAGTAAATTTGCGGTTTTTAAAAGTCCGAATATGGAAGATGTGCGTTGGACAGGGGGCTTTTGGGGTGATCGATTTGAGGTCTGTCGCACGTCTATGATTCCACATATCTGGGACACCTACATGGATCCAAAAGTTAGTCATGCTTTTAAAAACTTTGAAATTGCGGCAGGTTTAGATACCGGCCGCCATAAGGGACCTTCTTTTCATGATGGAGATTTTTATAAAATAATGGAAGGAGTTGCTAATATGTACGCTATCACCAAAGATAAAAAGCTAGACGATATGATGGATAAAGCCATTATTGTAATTGCAAAATCCCAAAGGGCAGATGGGTATATCTACACGAAATCAATGATTGAGCAACGAAAATCAGGCGAAAAAAATCAATTTCAAGACCGCTTAAGTTTTGAGTCTTATAATATTGGCCATTTAATGACAGCGGGTTGTGTACATTATCGGGCAACAGGTAAAACAAGTTTGTTGGATGTTGCCAAAAAAGCAACTGATTACCTCTATAACTTCTATCAATCTGCATCGCCAACATTGGCAAGAAATGCCATTTGTCCATCTCATTATATGGGTGTAATAGAAATGTATCGCACTACAAAAAATCCACGATATTTAGAATTGGCCAAACATTTAATCGCCATTAAAGGCGATATTGAAGATGGTACAGATGACAATCAAGATCGTATCCCCTTTTTAGCTCAAACAAAGGTAACGGGTCATGCAGTAAGAGCAAATTATTTGTATGCTGGTGTAGCCGATCTTTATGCCGAAACTGGCGATGCTGCTTTACTTGATAAATTAAATATCATGTGGGACGACGTAACGCAACACAAAATGTATATTACCGGAGGCTGTGGCTCTTTATATGATGGGACTTCGCCAGATGGGACTTCTTATAACCCAGATTTGGTTCAGAAAATTCATCAAGCATATGGCCGAGATTACCAATTGCCAAACTTTACTGCTCATAATGAAACTTGCGCTAATATTGGTAATGTTCTTTGGAACTGGCGAATGCTACAAATTTCTGGCGACTCTAAATATGCTGATATCATGGAGTTGGCTTTATACAATAGCGTACTTTCGGGTATCAGCTTAGATGGGACCAAATTTTTATATACCAATCCGCTAAGTTATTCAGATGATTTACCATTTCAACAACGTTGGTCTAAGGAAAGAGTTCCATATATTTCTAAATCCAATTGCTGCCCGCCAAATGTGGTTAGAACCATTTCTGAGGTAAGCGATTATGCTTATAGTATTTCAAAAGATGGATTGTTTGTAAACCTTTACGGAAGCAATAATTTACTTACTCAACTAGAAAATGGAGAACAAATTTCTTTGACTCAACAAACTGATTATCCTTGGAACGGTGATGTGAAAATTATCCTTCAAAATAGTTTAAAAAATAGTGTGGCCATTAATTTTAGAATTCCGGGTTGGTGTAGTACGGCGAATATCTTAATCAATGGAAAATTAGTCCACGAAAACTTAAAAGGAGGACAATATTTTGCCCTTAACGGAAAATGGAAAAAAGGCGATTTGATTGAATTACAAATGCCTATGGAAGCAAAACTGATGGAGTCGAATCCTTTGGTAGAGGAAACTAGAAA
>Ga0075464_10000745_pt1 | contig 14421 bp, 7 predicted proteins | sample DEB19_08_DNA_5_FD_75068 | JGI IMG/M metagenome (GOLD analysis project Ga0075464, IMG submission 75068) | Aqueous microbial communities from the Delaware River and Bay under freshwater to marine salinity gradient to study organic matter... | ecosystem: Environmental > Aquatic > Marine > Coastal ...
CTACTCAACGTTTTCAAAAACGTTTGGACGACTATGAGGAAAATAGACACTTCTTATTAGCGCAGTATTTTAGAAATAGCTATAATAAGTCCATGGCTTCATTGCCCTTGGTAAATTCACAAGCGCAAATTAAAAGAATTGAGGTTTGGGTAACGAATAGAAATGGTCAAACAACGAATGCAAGAGACGTTGTAGGATTAATGGACATAGGAGAATCAAATCCAAATAAAGCTGCCTATCAAACTAGGCCATTAAATTCTAAAAACTTAAACGATCAATATCCTGATAACGGAGCGAATGGTTTATATGCAAAATTAATTAATAATTCGGCTGCTCGTAATCCGGCTTCTGTGTCTAGTGTATTGACAATGGAAGGGTTAAGGTCGGCGGAAGACTATGAAAGAACATTCGCTCGCAAATTAACTGAGAATGAATATTTTTTCAATCCTCAAATTGGTTTTCTTTCTTTAAATATCCCTTTACAGCCTGACGAAGTGTTAGGTGTTGCATTTCAATATACGGTGAATGGTAAAGTTTTTCAAGTAGGTGAATTTTCGGAAAATATTGCGCTTGATCCAAATAAAGGAGTTCAACAAATATTGTTTTTAAAGTTGTTGAAAGCAACTACTCAAAGAACTGACTTACCAATTTGGGACTTGATGATGAAAAACGTTTACTCCTTAGATTTATTTGGTTCTATTCAACAGCAAGATTTCCAATTGAACCTTTTATATGAAGAACCTAGTGCAGGCTTGAAAAGATATATGCCTGTTACTAGCAAAGCAGTAGAAGGACAGTCTTTAATAAAACTATTACAATTAGATAGATTAAACAATCGTAATGACCCACAACCTGACGGAGTATTTGACTATGTGGAAGGCTTTACAGTACTGTCTAAAATGGGTCGAATTGTTTTTCCATTATTGGAGCCATTTGGGGACGACTTAAAAGCCATTGCCTTTAAGGGTATCGACTCGAATATTTCAAAAAAATATTTATATCCTCAATTATATCGCAATATCAAATCGGAGGCACAAACTTTTGCAAATTTGAATCGATTTGTAATGGAAGGACAGGTAAAAGGAAGTTCGGGCGGTGCAGAAATTAGTTTGAATGCATTTAATGTTCCTCCAGGTTCTGTTAGTGTAAGAGCGGGTGGACAGATTCTAAAAGAAGGGTTAGATTATGTTGTGGACTATGGTTCTGGTACAGTAAGAATAATTAATCCAGGTATATTGAGTTCTAATATCCCAGTGAATGTTTCCTTTGAAAATAATATTGGTTTTGGATTTCAGGAGCGTGGCTTCAGGGCTTTAAGATTAGACTATGTTGCAAGTAAAAATTTCAACTTTGGTTTTTCTTCTACACGATTAAGTGAAAGACCTTTCTTTACTAAAACTAATTTTGGTTCAGACCCCATTAAGAACTCCATGTACGGTTTTGATTTTAATTATAAAACTGAATTACCTGCTTTAACAAGAACATTAGACAAGCTTCCTTTTTATAGTACTAAAGCAAAATCTTATTTAACGGCTTATGGAGAAGCTGCTTTTTTACAACCTGGTCACGCACAACAAATTGGTAAAGGCGGGAGTGGAGTGGTTTATTTAGATGATTTTGAAGCGGCAAGAACCAATATTGACTTACGCTTTCCATTCACTGCTTGGGCATTGGCTTCTACTCCAATGGACAGATTTCCGGCAGACGCTGTTTCTGATTCTATTAATTACAATTTTAGTAGATCCAGGCTTTCTTGGTATACCATTGAACCAACCTTGCAAGATAAGAATGGGTATAACAATCCATTAGGGGACAATGCAGCGGCATTAAGTGATTCAAGAGTTCGTCAGGTGTTTACTAATGAATTGTTTCCTCAAAAGACAACGAATATTACAGACGTACAATTACCCACTTTCGACTTGAGTTATTATCCAAAGGACAGAGGACCTTATAACTATAATTTTAAAGCATTAGACGCTAATGGCAAACTAACTAATCCCGCTACAAAATGGGGTGGTATAATGCGTTCGTTAGACCAAACCGATTTTGAAACAAGTGTGATTGAATATGTTGAATTCTGGGTACAGGATCCATTTATTAAATCACCTGCTATTAAAGGTAAATTAGTTTTAAACCTAGGTAATGTTAGCGAGGATATATTAAGAGATGGACGTCGTTTTTATGAAAACGGAATGCCAACACCTACTATTCCTGCAAGTATTGACAGTTCAACTTGGGGTTATGTTCCAGTGAATCCAATTCAAGTGACCAATGCATTTAGTAATAATCCGGAAGACAGAAAATATCAGGATGTTGGATTTGACGGATTAGATGACAATGCAGAGCGAACCAAAAGAGACTATCTCATAAAGAATATTTCGAATGCTAGTTTGGCACAACAAATATTAAAAGACCCTTCTGCCGACAATTATGTATGGTATCGTGATGCAGGTTATGATGCAAAAGGAGCGGGTATTTTAGAGCGTTATAAATACTTTAATAATCCTCAAGGAAACTCTGCATTAGCTGGAACAAGCTTGTTTAGTAGCGCTGCCACTTTGCTTCCCGATAATGAGGACTTAAATAGAGACAATACTTTAAATGAAACAGAAGCTTATTTTGAATATGAGATTGACTTACAGAAAAACAAATTAGGCGTAGGGACAACACGTTATGTAACCGATTCTAAAACTGTAAGCGCTACATTAGCAGATGGCTCAAAAATTCAAGAGAATTGGTATTTGTTTAGAGTGCCTATTAAATCTTACTCAAATAGTTATGGTGGTATAAGAGATTTTAAATCTATTCGTTTTTTAAGAATGTATTTAACAGGTTTTGAAGATTCAGTAACCTTACGTTTTGCTAAACTAGATTTAGTTAGGAATCAATGGAGACAATTTGCATACGAGATTGACACCACTGGTGAATATAAAGCTTTACCAGTAAGCAATACTACAAATGTTAACACGTTGGCAGTGAATGTGGAAGAGAATGGAAGTAGAACACCTGTAAACTATGTGATTCCTCCAGGTATTGAGCGTGTGCAGTTATTGAGTAATAATGGAGTGAATTTATTACAGAATGAGCAGGCATTAAGTATTCAGCTAAATAATCTGCCGTTAAAGAGTCCGAGAGGAGTATTTAAAACCATGAATATTGACGTTCGTCGTTACGGTAAAATGTCCATGTTTTTACACGCTGAAAATAAAAACAATATTGATGCAGTCGAGTCTGGTAGTATGACTGCCGTAATCAGAATGGGGCAGGACTTCCAAAATAACTATTATGAAATTCGTATACCATTAACTACCACAAGACGCAAGACTTATTCAAGTGCTGAAGCTAATTTGGTTTGGCCTGCTGAAAATGAAATGAACTTAAGTTTAAACGATTTGGTTCAATTGAAATTAGACAGAGACAAAAATCATGTGTCTTATAGCAATATGCATTCTGTTAAGCAGTCTAATGGTCAGTATTATGGAGTAATGGGTAATCCTAATTTAGGTGAAATAAGAGGTATCTTAATTGCAGTTGAAAATACAGGAACAACACAGAACATGAATGCCGAAGTTTGGATAAATGAATTAAGATTATCCGACTTGGACGAGAAAGGGTCTTGGGCGGCATTAGGTAGAATGGACTTGGTATTGGCGGACTTAGGAAACGTAGCTGTATCTGTTAATAATAGAAGTGCAGGATTCGGAAGTATTGAACAAAAAATGAATGAACGTGCCAAAACTGGATTAACACAGTTTGATGTTGCAACCAATATTGAAGCCGGAAAATTACTACCTAAGCAAGTTAAAATATCATTACCAGTATTCGCAAGTATCAATAAAACATTAGAAAATCCAGAATTCGATCCTTTTAATAAGGATATATTATATGCAGATAAAATGAAGTCTTTGTCGGGTGCTGCAAGAGATTCAGTTCGTAATGCTTCTGCCGACCAGACAACAATTAAAACATTGAACTTTACCAATGTGCGTGTAATGCCTGGTAAAAAAACTTCCTTAATAAGTATCTCTAATTTAGACTTTAGCTATTCCTATTCTCAATTATTACAAACAAGTCCAGTAATTGAGCAAAATAAAATGGTGAAACAAAGAGGCGCGATTGGGTATACTTATAATCACACAGGTAAATCAATTGAGCCTTTTAGAAAATTATTAAGAAATGCTTCCCCTTGGTTTAATTTAATTAAGGACGTGAATTTCAATCCTACTCCAAGTTTAATTAGCTACAGAACTGTTTTTGATAGACAATTAGGAGAGTTTACGCCAAGAGTAATTAATTCTTTTGACGGTACTACGGACAAAGCAGAAACTACTTTTGACAAGTATTTCACCATGAGTAGGTTGTTTAATATGCGTTGGCCAATGACAAGGTCTTTAAACTTTGATTTCGGCGCTAATTTAAATTCAAGAATTGACGAACCAGACGGCCGTATTGACACACAGCAAAAAAAGGATTCTTTAATGCGTATGCTAATTAGAGGCGGAAGGAATACGCTGTATAATCAGAAAATTGGCTTAAGATATGACTTACCCACTAGTAAGTTCCCTTTGACAGACTGGATATTATCAAGCTATAGTGTTACGACCAATTACAATTGGATTGGTGCAAGTAGGTTAGCATTGGCCTTGGGTAACACGATTGAAAATACTTTCTCGCATCAATTAAATGCGCAATTTAATTTCACGAGTCTTTACAAAAAATCAAAGTTCTTTAAGTCAGCTTTATCTACTGGCGGATATAATGCGCCAAGAAATAATCCATTGTCTAGTAAAATATTAATTACAAAAGAAGAAGCATTAGGGGAAAAGTCAGGCAAGGAAAGAGCACTTGCTTTGAAAAAATGGAAGGAAGCTAGAAGGCAAGAGCGCGTTGCCCAACGTGTTATTAAAGCAAATGAATTAATGCGCGTGCCAGAAAGTATAAAGCCAATTGTACATTTTATAACAATGTTGCAGACTGCTTCGGTAGACTATGCAGAGAATTATAATAGTAGACTGCCGGGTTATATGTCGGGTGTTCAGTTTGTAGATAAAGACTGGAATGGCTTTGCCCCTGGTATTGAATATACCTTAGGAATGCAACCAGACTCAGCTTGGTTGAATAAGCAAGAGAAGAAAAATTTATTATCTAGAGACGCTGCTTTTAATATGTTATTTAGACAAGGCTTTGATCAAAAACTATCTGCAAGGTTTATGCTAGAGCCAATAAATAGTTTAATTATTGATTTAAAATTAGAGAAAACATTTACTAAAGAATATTCTGAACTATTCAAAGACACGAGCTCCAATTTTAACGGAATTAAAACGCATTTAAATCCACTTTCTGCTGGAGGATTTAATATTAGTTACTTGGCTTTGAATACCTTCTTTGACACGCATGATCCAAATGTAATTTCAACACAGTTTAAAGCATTTCAAAATTACAGAACTATTATTTCAAACAGAGTTGCTGCAAGCTACGGGCAGGAAACCAATGCTGGTGGATATGCTAAAGGTTATGGTAAATATGCTCAAGACGTTTTAATACCATCCTTTATTGCGGCTTATACAGGCCAAGATCCAAAGAAAGTGAGTCTATTAAATCAGAGTAATTCAAATATAAGGTCTAATCCATTTTCGGGAATGTTACCTAAGCCAAACTGGAATTTAACATATACTGGTTTGTCTAAAGTGCCATTATTTGCTCAATTCTTCTCTAGTATTTCCATTACTCATGGCTATAATAGTAATTTATCCATGAATAGTTTCATGAGTTCCTTGTTATATGCAGCAGAAAATAGAAATGGAAGAAGTACACCTACTTTTATGGACACGGTGAGCGGCAATTATGTACCTTATTTCTTAATTCCTAATATTACTATTAGTGAAAGAATGGAGCCTTTAATAGGGCTTAATGTTACTACAGTAACCCAATGGTCATTGCGTTTTGAGTATAAGAAAAGTAGAATGCTGGCAATGAGTTTGGTAGATTATCAATTGAGTGAGAACAATGCTACAGAATGGGTGTTTGGAACTAGCTATCGTAAGCGCGGCTTGAAATTACCATTCAATATACCTGGTTTGAATAATAATAAATTGGCTAACGATTTAACTTTCAGACTAGATGTTTCCATGCGAGATGTATTTAATAGCAATAGTAGACTTGATCAAACCAATGCATACGGAACTGGCGGTCAGAAGGAGCTTACTTTGCAGCCTTCCGTAGACTATGTTTTAAATAGTAAAATCAATTTGAAGTTTTACTTCGACCAACGTAAATCGACTCCTTATATTTCTTCTTCCCCGCCAGTTACCAACACTAGGGCAGGGGTTAACATAAGAATAGCTTTGTAAACAAAGCTATTCTTGAGACGTTTATTGTTTTTTGAAAGCCCATTTAATCATCGTTTTCCAATTTACTTTTTTACCATATAGTAAAATTCCTGTGCGATATATTTTACCACTCAACCAGGTTGTAAATAAGAATCCTCCAATTAAGATTGACATACTTAAAGCTAATTCCCAATAACTTACTGCGCTTGGAACACCGTATGCAATTCTAGCCATCATGACCATTGGAGAGCTAAAAGGAATAATGCTTGCCCAAAATGCCAATGGTGTATTCGGATTTTGAGTAACCATATTCGTTATTAAATAAGAAAATATAATAGGCATTGTGATAGGGAACATTAAGCTTTGTGCGTCTTGTGGGTCTTCGTTTACGACACTTCCAACAGCAGCAAATAATGCAGAATAAAACAAGTAGCCTCCTAAAAAGTAAAATACAAAGCAAGTCAAAATTAGTGGCCAGTTGGCTGTTTGTATAGTATGTTGGAAGGTATAAATATTCTTTGCTGCATCACTTGCCTGCATCATGCCAGCACCCATTTGACCATTGCTTTGTTGTAAACTAGCAACTTGATGTTGTACGTCGGCAGGCAAAAATCCCATGGCAACACTTGACAATGACAATATGAGTATGATCCACATAATGAATTGTGTTAATCCCACGGCGCCAATACCAATTATTTTACCCATCATTAATTCAAATGGCTTAACGCTACTAATAATTACTTCTGCAATACGATTTGTTTTTTCTTCCATTACGCCTCGCATTACCATGGAACCATATATAAACAAAGTGATATAAATTAAAAATCCACTTGCGTATCCTATTCCCATAGCCAAACCAGCGTTGCTTTCTTTGCTTGAACTTCCTTTGTCCTCATAGGCTTTAAGTTCTGCAAATTGGGAAGCTTTATGGATAGAGTCCAATGTGCTTTGCTGTATCCCAGACTCCTGTAGCATTTGATCTTCTATAGCCCCATTAATTTTATCGGTGATGCTGTTTTGTAACATTAGTCCCATGGACTTTTTAGACCTTAAAATATAGTCGGTCTTTTTTTCTCCATCGAACTTTGGAATTATTAAAATATCAGTAAATCCTTTTTCATTGTAATTCAAAGTATCCACTTGCATTGGAAAACTAAACTCAATTTGACTTGTATTTTTTAAAGAGGTTTTTATAAATCCATTAGGATCCACTACTGCAATTTTACGGTGCTCGGTGCCAGTAGCCGACAAATAGCCAAATCCGAAACCGAATCCTATAATTAATACAGGCATTAAAAAAGTAACAAGAATAAAACGTTTGTTTTTGACTCTTGTAGTATATTCTCTTTGTATAATCAACCAGATTTTATGCATCTGTATAAGTTTTAAATTATCTTAAATTAAATTTAGTTTTCGGCCTGAAAAGCTCTGGTACTAGCATGTGTACCTTCTACCAACTGAATGAAAATTTCATTTAGTGAGGGTAGAAGTTCATTATAGCCAATAATATTTACTTTTTCTTTTAATAAATAGTTGAGTACATCATTACTTTGGTAACCTGATTGAATTTTAACCTGAGTTTTATTTTTTTCAGTTTTAACTACACTAAAAATAGGGTTGTCTTGTATGGTGTAAGGTTCAGTGGTTTGAATCGTAAATATATTTTCCTTGAATTGCTGTTTAACTTCGGCCACGGTTCCGTCTAATATTTTTTTACCCAAGTTTACCAATACAATATGATCACATATTTCTTCTACTTGCTCCATACGGTGGGTACTAAAAATAATGGTAGAACCCTTTTTAGCTAGATTAAAAATTTCGTCTTTTATAAGATTTGCATTTATAGGGTCTAATCCGCTAAAGGGTTCGTCTAGTATAATTAATTTAGGCTCATGTAAAACGGTTACAACAAATTGTAATTTTTGACTCATTCCTTTACTTAAGTCCTCCACCTTTTTATTCCACCAACTTTCCATTTCAAATTTCTTAAACCAGTATTTAATTTTCTCTGTGGCTTCGGACTTGGACAATCCTTTAAGTTGTGCTAAATAAAGTGCTTGTTCTCCAATTTTCATCTTTTTATACATGCCTCGCTCTTCTGGCATATATCCTATTTTCTGTATATCCTCAACAGGATTGAATTTTTGACCGTCTAAAATAATATCTCCACCGTCTGGATAGAAAATCCCTGTAATCATTCTCAATAAAGTGGTCTTGCCAGCACCGTTGGGTCCTAATAAACCAAATATGCTGCCTTGTTGGATATCAAAACTAATATCGTCAACCGCTTTTTGGTCGGAATAATATTTCTTAAGATGTTGTAGACTCAATATTGGATTCATATTGTGTAAATTTTATATTCAAATGTATTGGTATTTTTATTAAAAGTATGCCTCAATTTGTATAAGAGGAAATAGCAGCTGTCTTTAGGTAGAAATACTATGATAAAGGTTTATATTCGTTGCAAATTTTAGAATATGTTCACAAAAAAAGGAATTGGGTATAGTTTACTATTAGTTTGTTTGGTAAGCTTGAGCAGCTGGGGATTTTTAGTGCATCGTACTATTAATCAAATAGCAATTTATAATTTACCTGAACCAATGCGTTCTTTCTTTCATAAAGACAAAGCCTATTTAGTATATAATGCACCAAGGCCAGATATTAGAAGAAATTCTGATAAGTCTGAAGCAACAAAACATTTTATTGATCTAGAAAAATACGGTCCTAACGCAGCAAACAATATGCCAATGGATTGGGCGAGTGCTGTAAAAAAATATTCTGCAGATACTTTAAAAGAATATGGCTGGGGTCCTTATAACGTAATGATTCAACTAGATAATTTAACTGCTGCTTTTAAGTCGGGCAACCAAGATTCTATTTTATTTTATGCAGCAGACATTGGTCATTATATTGGTGACTTGCATGTTCCATTGCATACTACTATAAACTATGATGGTCAATTAACAAATCAAAAAGGGTTACATGCTTTATGGGAATCCACAATTCCGGAGCTTGCTATTAATCAGTATCAATTATATAATCCGCATAAAGCGGTTTATTTGAAAGACCCTGCTACGGCTCTTTGGGTAGATATCCGTAAAGCTGCTAATTTATTACCTTCTATGTTAGCTATTGAAAAAGAAATTTCAATTCAGTTTACACCAGAAACCAAGTATCGCATGCAAATGAGATATGGCAAAGAAACAAGATCATATACTAAAGAATTTGCAGAAGCGTATGCTAAAGGATTAGGGCCAACTGTGAATGGGCAATTAATTGCTTCAGCGAATATGATTTCTGATTTTTGGTATACTGCTTGGGTGAATGCAGGGAAGCCAGCCTTAGCAACTTCAAGAGATTTAAATACAAGTTTAGAGGAAGAATTAAAATCATTCAAGGCAAATAAATTAATTCAAGATGGTTTATTGATAAGTAAAAAATCTAAACCGGAAGATTAGTTTTAAAATGGTAAGATTTTTTTATAATATTATTTATGAGAAATGGTGGTGAATTAAATATTCATCACCATTTTCATTTTCAACAACTAGTTGTTTTTATTTTTATTACCCCAAACTTTGTGCAATCATTACTGCTAGCCTTTGACCGTCCATAGCAGCGCTAACAATACCCCCAGCATAGCCTGCACCTTCACCACAAGGGTATAAGTTTTTTACCTGAGGATGTGCTAATGTAATTTCGTCTCTTGGTATACGAACAGGGGAGGAGGTTCTACTTTCGGTTGCTACAACAATGGCATCATTGGAGTAATAACCACGCATTTTTTTACCAAATGCTTTAAATCCCTCTTGTAAAGTTTTATGTACAAATGGAGGTAAAACATTTTTCATGTCAGCGCTATGCAAGCCTGGCAAATAACTAGCATCGGGTAAACTAGCTGAAATTTTATTAGTACAAAAATCTACCAATCTTGCTGCTGGAGCTACTTGTAAGCCACCGCCTTGTTCAAAAGCGGCTTGTTCAACCCATTGTTGAAAAGCCAATAATAAAAATGGATTGTCTAATTGCGCTGCTTCCTGTTTCTGTAGTTTTAAAAAATCATAAGCAGTTGGAATATCTATTTGCACCACCATACCACTATTAGCATACGGATTATTTCTTTTACTTGGGCTCCATCCATTCACTACTATCTCTCCAGGGGCAGTGGCAGCAGGTGCAATAATTCCACCAGGACACATGCAAAAACTAAATACGCCTCTTTCTTGCACTTGTTCTACCAAGCTGTAAGAAGCAGGAGGCAAATTAGGGTCTCTTAAGGCACAGTGATATTGTATTTCGTCTATTGCAGCCTGTGGATGCTCCACGCGAACACCTAGTGCAAATGGCTTAGCTTCTAATGCAACTTTGTTGTCATGTAATAAATGGAATATATCACGAGCAGAATGGCCTGTGGCTAATATTAAAGCAGTTGTATTAAAACTATCCCCGTCTGCAGTTGAAATGGATGCTAATATTCCGTTTTTTATAGCTAAACCTGTCAATTTCTTTTCAAACAAAACTTGTCCGCCCGAAGCTTCTATCTGTTCACGCATGGCAGTAATGATATGAGGAAGCTTGTTGGTACCAATATGTGGATGTGCTTCATAAAGTATACTTTCGGCTGCGCCAAACTGATAAAACAGTCTTAAAATTTTATCAATGTTGCCACGCTTATTGCTTCGCGTGTATAATTTGCCATCACTATAGGTTCCAGCACCTCCTTCTCCAAAACAATAATTACTTTCTGGATTTACAATTCCCTCTTTATTTAGACTGGCCAAATCACGTCGTCGAGAACGGACATCCTTCCCTCTTTCTAAAACTATGGGCCTTAGTCCTTGTTCAATACACTCCAATGCAGCAAATAAACCTGCTGGCCCAGCGCCAATAATGATCACTTCTTTGGCATTAGAAGGCAGTGTTTTAAAAATAATGGGGCTGTCGAATCTTGGTTTGGGTGGCTCATTAACAAAGACTAATAAGCTTAGGTTGACCCAAACTTGCTGTCTACTTCGCGCGTCTATAGATTGCTTAAGCGTATGGTAGCCTAAAATAGCTTCCTTAGGTTCGCCCAAGGCTTGTTCAATTGCTAATAAAAGAGAGGGAGTATGGGCTGCATCTGCCGGTTTAAGGCGAAGCTGAATTGTTTTTTGCATGGGGTTAGGTATTTATCCTAAAAAAATGCCTTGAATATGGGTTATGCCAGAGAGGTCGGTTTATACTTAGAAAGGTAAATCGTCTCCTGACTCATTTGCATCATTCACTGGAATATCAAAATAAGATGTTTCGGTAGGAGCGGCTTCGCCACCTAATGCTACTGCTTCCATTCTCCATGCATCTAAATTGGTAATATAGTTGTCTTTTCCGTCCTTATTCCACTTAGAACCTTTGATATTAAAAAGGACTTTTACAGTATCGCCTATATTGAAACGGTCAGGCATGGTAGTTCTGTCTTGAACACATTGGAACTTCACGTAGTTTGTTATAATCTTTCCATTGATGTCGTCAGACTTCTCAATCACGAATTCTCTTGTTTTAAAGGTCTCTTTTCTTTGAATTGTCTCGTATTTTGCAAGTAATTTGCCTGTTAATTCGTAGCTCATAGTTGTTATTAAGTCAATAAAGATAGCAATAAATAGTCATATCTAATAGGCCTAGATGGCAAAGCAAATGAGGATTAGTTTTCAACAAAAAAAATAGTTTAAAAAAAAGTGGATAAACTCTTGTTTTATTAGAAATTAGGCTATCTTGAAAGGCGTTTATAGGCATTCCCCCAATGCTGAAATCAAGCGAATTCATACATGTAAAAAAAACCAAATAAAAAACTTTTTTTTTCAACAATAGTTTTGAATATTCGCAGTCCCAATGAGAAATTAACAACTTCAAAAAGGGCAAAACAACTAGAATTATCTTGTTCATTATATAAAGGGTTAGTAAGTATTATGGCTAAAAGTGTTGATATCGTTTGGAGTAATTGTTTAAAAATAATCAAGGACATCGTAGAATGGCAACATTTTAAGACATGGTTTGAGCCTATTCAACCCGTGGAGTTAAAAGACAACATTTTAATGATTCAAGTTCCGAGCCAATTTTTTTATGAGTATATCGAGGAGCACTATGTTAACTTATTAGCAAAAACTTTAAAGCGTGAACTAGGTAAAGAAGCTAGACTTGAGTATCGCATCATGGTAGACAGCGGTAACAACAAAAAAGGTTCAATGGACGTGCCAGCAAGTGGCATGAAAACATACAATAACAATGAGATGAACTTCCCGTTGGTTATTGACAATCCTGTAAAGAATCCATTTGTGATTCCAGGTTTGAAGAAAATGCAGATTGATCCGCAGTTAAATCATAATTACACATTTGATTCTTATATAGAGGGTGATTGTAACAGGGTTGCACGTCGTGCTGGTAAAACAGTAGCCGAGAAGCCTGGTGCTAATTCCTTTAATCCATTGGTTATTTATGGTGGAGTAGGTTTAGGTAAAACACATTTGGCGCAAGCTATTGGAAACGATGTTAAACGCATTCATCCTAATAAAGTGGTTTTATATGTGAGTTCTGAGAAGTTCATTAATCAGTTCCAAGACCATAGCCGTAACAATGCGATCAACGATTTCATCCATTTCTACCAATTAATAGACGTTTTAATCATTGACGACGTTCAGTTCTTTAATAGAGCAGAAAAGTCTCAGGATGCCTTCTTTGCCATCTTTAATCACTTACACCAAAGTGGAAAGCAGTTGGTATTGACTTCAGACAAAGCGCCTAAAGATTTAGAAGGACTACAAGAAAGATTATTAAGCCGTTTCAGATGGGGTTTGAGTGCCGATATTCAAGTGCCAGACTATGAAACACGTATTGAGATATTAGAGAAGAAGATGAAGGCAGACGGATTAGAAATGCCTAAGGAAGTAGTGAAGTATGTAGCTTATAATATCAACACGAATGTAAGAGAATTAGAAGGTGCTTTAATTTCATTATTAGCGCAGTCTTCATTGAATAAGAAAGAGATTGACGTTGAATTAGCGAAGAAAGTATTACGCAACTTTGTTAAGACAAGTAGTAAGGAAATCACGATTGACGCTATCCAGAAAATGGTATGTGAGTTCTTCGAAGTTCCTTATGACAAGTTGTTACAAAAAACTCGTAAGCGTGAGATTGTACAAGCTAGACAAATTACCATGTATTTAGCGAAGGCTTTTACAAAGAATTCTTTGAAAACAATTGGAGAGCATTTTGGTGGACGTGACCATACTACGGTAATTCACTCATGCCAAACTGTGAAGGATTTGATGGATACAGACTCTATGTTCCGTGAAAACGTAATGGAGTTAACTCAGAAAGTGCAATTAGCTGCTATGTAATTGGCGCTCAAATCACTAAAACCTTACTTAGTTTAAAAATATTTGTCCGGAACGAACTTTATTTGAGTTTATTCCGGACTTTTTTTAGGAATTTAACTAAGGAGTGCTTATTTTTGCAGCCCTCGAAAGGGGTTTCGGAGGAGAGGTGGATGAGTGGCTGAAATCAGTAGTTTGCTAAACTGCCGTACGGGTTAAACTGTACCAAGGGTTCGAATCCCTTCCTCTCCGCTCTTAAAGTTCTTGAAGTTTAGATTAAAACCGGTTTAAAAATACTTATAACGCAAGTTGTAATGGAACGGGAAGTAGCGCAGGCCGGTAGCGCACTTGGTTTGGGACCAAGGGGTCGCAGGTTCGAATCCTGTCTTCCCGACAAAAAAGTCAGTAGCAATACTGACTTTTTTTATGCCCCTAGGTGAACAGGATTTGCCAAAGGCAAAGAGCTGGATACTATTTGAAAACACAAGCTAGCTTGATGTTTCTCAAATAGTATACGCTCTTATCATTGCTACGCAATGAAATCCTGTTCACCTATTTAAAACAAAACACTTCCGGAAGACAGGATTCGAACGAATCCACTGACGCATTTTGCACCCCCACTCAAAGATCAGCGACCGAAGGGAGCTAATCCTATGAGCAAAGCGACTGCAATCCTAATTATATTAACTTTGATAAGGTCCAGAAATAGTAGGAGTATTTTTAATTGAATAAGTAAATTTTATATGGAA
>Ga0075464_10000746_pt1 | contig 14413 bp, 16 predicted proteins | sample DEB19_08_DNA_5_FD_75068 | JGI IMG/M metagenome (GOLD analysis project Ga0075464, IMG submission 75068) | Aqueous microbial communities from the Delaware River and Bay under freshwater to marine salinity gradient to study organic matter... | ecosystem: Environmental > Aquatic > Marine > Coastal ...
TATCATTCCAATCATTACAAACTAATATTTTCCCGTTATATTCTGAACTATCTTTTTTACCTATACGACAATTGTTAAAAGGCAATACAGACCATTCCGCAACCTCAAAATTAGCATCATAATTAACGTGTATAAAAACACCTCTATTGTCTACTAAATCCCTTGCTATATCATCAGCTAAATCAATTAATTTAACGCCACCTATTTTAATATTATCTAATTCTCCAAAACCTTTTCCAATTAAGTATTGCACCATAATTTCGGAAGCCATTTTAGCGGTAATGGAATTGTTTTTGTAACGCTCCATTCTTTCAGGATAAGCGTTGTCATCTCCGTTTGTGTAGATTTCTAACTTCTTATCCCACTTAATTACTTTCTTTACTATTTCTAATAAAGCGGTTTTTATTGAAGCCATTATTTACGTCTTTTACGTGTTCTTTTTTCTTGGGTTGGTTTTTCTACATTTTCGGTTGTAGCTTCCGTAGTTTCTTGTGTAGTTTCTTCAACTACATTTTCAGTAGGTTGTGGATATACATCGAAAATCTTTTCAGCATTGTAGCGTTCAAGTAATTTTTCAGCATATTCGTCGGTAATATTATTATTATTTACAAAAATATTAGAACCAAATTCTAAAGGAATATTATTATATTTTTGTTTTAATCTGTATTGTGAAGTATTTGGATTTTCCATTTTGTTAATTTTGTTTTTGTAGTTAGTCAAATAATCTTGTAAACATTTTTGACAACTTGCGTTTAACGTAGTAGTATGAAATAATTTTGAGTAATCTTGTAGAAATAGTTTTAATAAAGGAATATTATCAGCAGTTTTGCCACTGATAATATTCTCTAAATTATAATCTCCCCATTTATGCTTCAACGAATTTTGCATTGTAAAGAGTTTTAGAAGTTGCGTAATCAGTATCTAAAAATGTTAATACTGGTTTTGGCTCTTCGTAACCCTCAACGCTTGACATTTCTACTGAAATAGTTCCATCGTTTTCATTTGTTGAGAATGTTGCAGTTTGTAATTCCATTCCGCTATCGTAACCACCTAACAAGAAAGGTTCTGCACTTGATGCTCCTTTCCATTTAGTTTCTACCATAACTGAGAATTTACCGCCATTCATATCAGCTAATAATTTTCTATTAGCAACCGTTGGATTCAATATAACAAACGAAAAAGTATGTTTGTATTTATCGTTACCCATTTCTTTTTTAACAAGTTCCCATTTTAAAGCGTTTACTTGTTTAACACCCTCTAATAAAAACCCCGTTTTACCCGAATTTAACTCGAAGTTATCAACTAATAATTTATTAGTAGCGTTGTATGTTGTAGCGGTTTTATTAATATCTGAAAGATTAAATAAAAGTACATCGATTTCAATTCCACCGATTACTGAATTTTCACAATCATTAAGAATGTTACCCGCTAAAAGTCCATCACAATTTGGCATAATATTTTAATTTTAAAAGTTAAAGGAAGTAACGGGTATTAATAACCCGCTACTGCCATATATGATTCTAAGAATTTAGCATCTAAAGAGAACGCTACATCTACAATATTTGATTTCAATGTTCTATCGTAGAATGAATCTAACGTAGAAAGGTCATCAGTTGATAATGTTGCAACTGGAATATTATCAGGAGTTGTAAACAAAATTCTATGTGGTTTGTCAACTTTTGTACCATTGTCAAACAACGCTTTAATATCTCTATCCCAATCATCACGAACCATTACTTTGTAACCCTCGAAATACAATTGTGGTCTTCCATTTTCAACAACTTCCAAGAATCCGGCACCTAAAGTTTTAGTTCTTAAAGTTTTTCTAAAGTTGTCAGCAATCGAACGAGTAACATAAAACATTGCGCTCGGGTCAGATAACAATCTACTATCCGCTTGGTCAAATGCTTTACCTAAATAATCTACAGCACTATCAGCTGGTAATGCTTGTAAAGCATAAGAAGCACCCGCATTTTGAGTAATACTTACAAAATTAGAATCTCCCGAATTGATTTCTGCAAAAATTTGTTTCCAAAGTCCGTCAATTACATTGTAAAGGTCGATGTCAGTTGTGTTTTTGAAAATTCCACCATCTGCAATAGTTTCACCCGCTTTGTCAGAGAACCAAATTTTAGTAGGTAAAGCACCTAACAACATTTGGTCAATCAAAGCAACAATTAAACCTAACTCTTCACTTCCAATTCTGTCGTAAAAATCAGGGTTTATCTTACTTGCTTTTTGGAATAACTTAAACAATTTGTTTAAATCTCCAGCACAATGAATCCAACGTGCGTCAAAAATTTCAGGCTCCCAATATTTCTCTGTCATTGAAACACCCGTTGCTACGTTTGGAGTACAACCCGACGCTTTTTTCAAAGAGTCTGAAACTTTACCAGCAAAAGGGATTTGAGTTTTATACAAAATACCCGTTTCTACTGCGTGTGATTCTGAAAGTACGCCTTGTGCAAACGCTTTTTCAATTATCAATTTTGAGATTTCTCTCGCTTCTTCTGGATTTATCGTTAAACCCGAAACATCAATTAAACTTGCCATATCTTATTAGTCTTTTAAAAGTTTTCTACTTGTTTTTCCACCATTTGGTTCAGCTGGTGGTGTTGCTGGGTCAGGTTTTTCAAATTTAGAAACGAATTGTTTTTTTAAGTCCACAATTGCAGTTTCGTAGTTTGTTGTTTGTGTTGCTAATTGTGATTTTAAATCCTCAATTTCGCTTTGTAAAGCCGTTACGTCAACCTCTTGTTCCATTGGCTCAACAATTTGAGTTAATTCACCACCCGCAAAGATAAAAGTTGAACCATCAGGCATTAAATACTCGCCCTCTGCTGGTTTCCCATCAACCATTGCTTTATCGCCAACTACTGGCATAGTTCCATCAGCTACATCAGGAAACGTTACAATAGTCCCGTTTGCATCTGTTACATCTACATTAACAATTGTGCCCTTTGTAAGTGCCACAACGTTAAATCCAATTTTAGGCTCTTTACCTTTAATAAGGTTTAAGATACCGCTGAATTTTTCTTCAATCCAGCTTTTGTCATTTTCAGTCATTTGATTATCATTGTTTAAATTATCCTTTTTTAAGTAAGCAACCGCCTTGTTAAATTCAACATCATATTCCGTTGCAAATTTTAAATCAAACGCATCACTCGGGTTTAATGAAGTTTCTCTTTTTAATAGTGGTGCTATTGCCTCTTCACTTAATCCAGTTGCTTTTTTGTAAAAATCTATTAACCTTTTTTCAATCGGTGCTAAATCCAATTTCGCTTGTTCAAGTTCTTGACTATTTAAAAATCCATCTACACCAATCGTAGGTAAATGAATTAAAAAATTAGTACCCGTTTTTAGTTTTCTACTTTCACCAGCCATAAAAATAATAGTGGCTATACTTGCAACTTGTCCCGTTCCAATTGTGTTAATTTGTTTACCAATAGATTTAAGGTAATCGTATATTTCAAAACCCGTTTCAACCACACCGCCCTCGCTATTAATATAAACATTATATCCATCGGCAAACGGAGCGTTTTGAACTTGTTTTATCACATCGATTAACTCGACACCTTTCTCTTTTACGTTTCCTTGTGAATCGTAAATTGTGCCAATTAGTCCGTTAATAAATATATTTTCGTAATTCATAGATACAAAGTTAACTAACTAACGTTTGTTAGTTTTGTATAACATTGTGCAAAATAAAGTATTGATAGATTGTATTTTAGTAGTATGATATTTATACTAATACCTTTTTTAATTTTCTGTTTGTCAATCTACTTGAATTGTAAACGCATTTATAAAAATTACGTTTATAACAAACATAAAAAAACCTCCGAATATTGGAGGTTTAGAAATGAGTTAAGTGAGTTATTGAATCAAATTTCCATAAAAGATATTACTTTGTAAATTTGCCTATTTGATAGGTTGTAATAGTCAGCAGTAAATTGTATCGATGTCGGTTTATCGTTGTGTTTTAATTCAGTTAAATAGGTTTCGTAAATTTGTAGCCAAGAAGCTATTGAAATTGAAACTATACCACTTGCAACTAATTGAGTAAAATTTGTACAAGTTCTTAACTGATTTATTATTTCGTATCTATTCATTACCATTTATTTAAAGGACAAGTTTCTGAAATGCTTCGTAGTTTAGCCGACAAAGGACATTTACAAATATTACAATAATGACCTTGTACTTCTTTTATATCGTCATTAATGAAAGATAAAAGTCCTCCTTTCTTTAGTTCAACACATTCAACACAATTTAACGCCCTTTGTCTTGCCAAATCTTCTGTAACTTCTGATTTTTCTATAAAGTTTTGCCACCCGTTAAGAATGTTTTTTACGTTCATAATAATTCGCAACAAATGTTAAAATTAATAAAATTACAAAGCCATACAAAGCAATCATAGGTTTTACAAAGTCAAATAAAAATCTACCAAACAAAAAAAATGATGTGAATAGAAATAAAAAAGTAAGTTTTGATAATAATTTTTTCATAATTTAAAGTTTTAAGTTATGACAAATATACAAAAAGTTTTTTAATAAAAAAGCGGTTACATAAATAACCGCCTCTCAAACTATTAACTCAATCTAAAACTATGAAAGTACAAATATAATTAAAAATTCGCACCATCAACAACATTTATGTAACTTTCTGTTTGATAGTTAATATCGGTTACCGCTACTTGTGGTGTTGGTATAACTTTAATCGCATCAATTAACCCGTTTACTAATGTGTTTGTGTCAATTCCTTTAGCTTGGACACCTTGCGTTATTATACCGCCACTCGCATAAAAACCGCTATTAAAACCGCCTTTTACATCACTATCTCCAAAAGTATTATTAAATGCTTTAAAATGATTAAATGCACCTTTATTCATAATTGCTAAACCCTCACCGCCTTGCATTTCTCCAAAGTATTGACCACCTATTTCAATTGGAATACCGCCTTGTGCGTGTGATGCTCCTTTTGCTTCAACAAAACCACCTCCAGCGAATTGAACTCCGCTAATTTTTGCAACTTGACCCAATCCCGACGCTATTGTAACCCCCGCTTGAATTGCTCCGAATGGTGGCGGTAATGTTGCTAATGCTTTTGTTGCTCCTAAATACGTGTTAATTGTAGCTTCGGCAACTCCCAACGCTTTAGCAACAACCGTATTTTCTTTTAATAAACCTCTAATTTGACCTAAAGTATTTGCAGTTAAAGAAAGTTCAGCATCTTTAGTGGCTTGTGTTATTCTTAATTTATCCGCTTCATATTTAGCATTTATTTTGTTTTTATCCGCACCCGTTTTTTCGGCTTGTTGTAACTCTTGTTGTCTTGCTCTTTCAAGGTTTCCTAATTCATACGCTAACTTTTCCTCAAAACTTGCATTATCCGCTAATCGTTGGTTTTCTGCATCAATTATTTTTCGTTGTGCTTCGGCTTCTTTTTTCTGCAAATCAATTGCTTCTTGTTGTGCTTTAGCTTCGTCGTTAATACGTTTCTTTTCGTCGATTAATTGTTGCTCTGTTATAACACCATTAGCAAGTTGAAATTGTGCAAACTCTAATTGTTCAACTTTTACCGCTTCAATTCTACGCTTTTCCTCCGCTACAATTTCATCAGTTAGAAATTTATTAGCATCAATTTTAGACTGATTATTTTCAATAAATCTTTGAAGTTCCAAATCAGCATTAGCAATAGACAAATCAACTTGCGTTTGTGCTAATTGATTTAATGCCTCGTTATTCTTAATCTTTAAATCTAATTTATCCGCTTCGGTTTTAGCACTTGCGTTAAATTCTTTTTGATTAATTTCTAATTGCTTTTGATATGTTTGTTGAGCAAGTTTTAAATTTTCGTCTAACGTTTTCGCTTTTACACCTTGACCGCTAATAAATAAATCAAGTTCCTTTTGAGCAATAGAAACCGCATTATCTAAAATCTTTTGTTGCCTATCCGCTTCCGCTTTTTGTGCTTCCTCCGCTTGTGCTTGTTGTTCTTTTTTTAGACCTGATAAAACTCTTGTTTGTTCCAACCTTGCATTTAAACCTCTATCCTCCGCATCGTCTAATTGCTTTTCCAAGTCTATTAACGCTTGTTGTTCTGCAATAGTCAATTCTTTAGCATCTTTTAAACTATATTCTAATTCTAACGCCTTGATTTTCTTTTGAATTATTTCTTGCTCTTTTTTCCCTAACTCCTCTGTTAATCGTATAATCTCCTCTGATGCTTTTCCACGTTCTGCAAATGATTTCGATGTATCTTTAGATATTAATAATTGCGCATCAATTAAATCATTAGTTTTAATTTGTGCTTTTTGATAATCTAACTCGCTACGTTCAATATCTTTTTTTAATCTGTCAATTTCTTGACCTTTTTTAATTGCATCATCTAAAAATTTGCCCGTTGCTTTTGCTCCGCTTTGTATTTTATCGGTCATATTTTCAACACCAGTACCCGCTTGTAAAACTCCGTTTGTAACTTTTTTAAAATCAAGTTCTATAATACCCTCTAAAATAACTCCAAACGCTTTAAAACGATTTATTAAATTAGTTTTAACAAACTCGCCCAATTCCATCAATGTTTTTTTAGGGTTGCTAAAAGCCTCAAACAACGCTTTACCTACTGAATTAACAACACCCATTAAAGCGGTCATTATAGCTTGTAATGGTCGTGTTACAGAAGTTACCGCATCGATTCCCGATTGACTTGATTTTAAGTAAGATATTAAAGCACCCAACGCCAAACCAATAGCCCCAATAACCGCACCTATTGGAGTGGCTAAAAACGCTAAACTTGCTCTTGTCATTCCTATAATTCCAGTAGAAATTCCTTTTAAAGATGTAGTTAATAAATTGCCAACTCCACCCGCTTCTTGACTACGTTGTATAAATCCGCTAATCCCACCATTTAACGGGTTTAAATTAGATAAAGCATCTTGTATAGATTCCGAATAGTTACCGATATTTATCTTTTGTTGCAAATAAGCATCTGCATTAGCTTTAATAAAATCGTTGTTTTCGTCTAACTTTTTATTTAATGCGGTTATTTCTTCTTGACCCTCTTTTGTGGTTGCATTCGCTTCGTTTCTTAATCTGTTTAAAATAGAATTTTGCTCCCTTGCTTCCTTAATACTTGTTACTTCGGTTTGTAAAGCTAACGATATTAATTGCGTTCTATTAGCGTAGTCTGCTTGTGCTTGTGTACTATCTGCAATTGCTTTTAAATTACTATTGTAAGCTGAATTTAATACTTTTAAATCCGCTGAATTTTGTACGAATTGATGTGATGCAGTTTCTCCGCTTTTAGTTAGTTCCGCTTGTTGCTTTTTAATTGTATCGATTGCGTTTTTAACCTCCGCAGTTGATTTTATCAAAGCGTTAACGTCTATATCTAATTCTGAAATTACTATTTTATTTGCCATTTATATTGGTACGTTTAATATTATTTTATTCCCATTTATTTGTCCGTTTAACAATACCCTAACGGAGTGAATACCTATAAGATTACCATTTAATATAAACTTATTATTATTTATTTTGGTAAAGCTTAAATCCGTTTCTAATTGAATATTATAATCATTTAGATAAATTGTTGTTTGATTAACTATTATTTCTTCCCCTGAATTAATAGTAGCTTCCGTTACACCTAATCCAAAATTGATTATTGGTTTTCTATTTCTTGCTTTTAATATACTCATGAGAATACTGTGTTTGATATTATTCCTAATGCTGTTAATTGTATCTGATATTGACAAGTTTCGCTAAAGGCGTTATCTAATACATTTATATCTACATAACTATTTTGAGTAGCAAAATAGAATGTATCGGTTAATGAGTTTAAACTTGCAAATGGCGTAACTCCTATTGCATTTATAGTTAAAGCCATTGTTGCGGTTGATAAATCACTAATGTATGTAAGTCTAATATTTCTTTGATTATTAATTATAGATAAAACTTCAATTCCAGTTATAATTATATACGAAATATTTCCTAAAGGCGGTACAATTGGTACATAACAAGCGTTTGAAATATTTACAACGTTTGACAATTCAGTTTCTATAAAAGCAAAAACACTCGTTAAATATCTAAATTTAAACTTGTAACCACCTACTGGCATTTCGGGTAACTCACTAAAATTATATGCTAATGTAGAACCCGTGTAAGTTGTTGTTATTGGTGTTGATAGTGGATATTGTTGATAGTAAAAACCGCCTAATACGTCAGGCGTTAAAGCATAAGGAATTATTTCAATAGTTGAACCAATTGGAATATCACTAAATAATGTAAACGTAGCCACACAAGAAGTATAATCAATAGGCACGTCGTTATTTAATTGCAATGTATAACTAACTGGATCGGGTGCTTCCAACTCATTAAAATAATCAACCTCGATTAACTCCACTTTAGTAGGCACATTCGGTATAAAATTATTAATCTTATTTACTTGGTAATATGATGACAATTCTTTTACATAAAGTAACTGCTTAAAATCAAAACTTTCGTATTGCAAAGGTGTTAAATAGAAACTTGCATCTATTACCTTTGCGTTTTCTAAAATACTACCTATTGTTAAATAATTATCGTAGATTATTTGTTGTTGTTTCAATCTAAAATAACTCTCAATAGGTGCTTCGGTAAAAGTTGTTGTTGTTCCTAATGCTTCACTTTCTAATGTTAAAGGAGTTCCAAAATCAAAATCATTTGAACGTAACGAATAGTAACGCCCTGATAATGGTTTGTAATTAATACTTAAATCGTCTTTAATTTCTTTATCCCAAAACTTATAAACATTACTTTCATTTGTTAAAACTAAAGTTGTCAATTGTTCAGGTGTATAAAACTTTGAAGCGATTATAGTAGTTTCATCTTTTAAGTTTTCGTTTTGAATAAATATTGCACCATCATTGTAACTAAAATTTCCATCGTTATATTTATATTTGAAATTGTTCTTTTTAGCAAAGTTTGAATAAGCGTATTTTTCGCTATTTTTAGATATAAATTTCCAATCGTCAATTACATTTGTATTTTGTAATATTTCGTCAAGCGTTAAATATTTAATCGTATTAGTGTATTTGTTCTTAAATGCAGTTAATCCGAAATGTTGCATTATTTCGTTTATAAAATCCGTTGCTTTAAAGTCTAATAACGCTTCGTTAAAATTAACAGAATATCCATCTATTAATTCTAAAGTAGTTTCAAAACCACCCGTAAAAGGACTAAAAAAAGCACCAGCATTTAGATATAATTTATCCCCAATATTTGCATTAATAACTACACTTTGACCAATCGAAGCATCTATTGAACCGCTTACAATTAGTGAATTGTCAGGAGCGCGTAAAATATAGTTAACTTCTTTTTGTTCAAACCCACCAGATAAAAAAACAGACCCCACAGATTTTAATTTAAAAGCACCGCTTGTGGTTATTGTTATTGTGTTTGCATTTATTGAGTTATTTGCTTCTGATGTACTAAAAAGACCAGGAAAAAAGTTAACAAAAAAACTAAAAAAAGCACCTCCGTAACCTCCATACCAAACCTCATAACTACCCATGCCACTTGTTTGATTTGATATTAAAGTAGTAACTGGGTCTGTTGTTGGAATAGGTTTTGGAAAAGTCATATAAAAGTTAAGAAACTTTTCACTTGCAAATATGTTGCCCGAATAAGTAAAACCAGCAAATGTATGAATCCTATCAAATAAATAACTTATCCTTGCACTCGGTATTAAATAATCAGCGTTGAGGTTTGCTGCACTTGTGTAAAGTTTACCATTGTAATCAGCAATAATGTATTTATACGCTTCGGTATCATTCCAACTATCAACGATTGTTGTTAAGTCTTTAACGTGGTTTAAGGCATCTATCCCTATATCTGTCAAAGATTTGTTTTCAATTAATCTATAAAAGTCAATTATACCATCGTATGTATTTATTTCGTAACCTTTAGTAGTTGTTTGCCCAACATTACACCAACCATTATAAACAATATGTTTACCGCTTTTTGCATCAATTAAATCAAATCTATTTTTTTGATAAGGTACGCCTGACGTGTTCCCTACTAAAAAAAGGTTTTGCATTGCACGTATGTTTTTAGCTGTAAAAGGCAAAGTAATTTTATTACTAAAGTTAGATTGTCTATTGTCTAACCTTGCAATGTCGTTAACTTGCTTTGTTAATGCAATAGGTTTAATATCGCTTAACTCAATCTCAAATCCGTTTATGTAAGCTATATAACTCATATAGTACGTGTATCGTTTGTTGGTAATTCAAAAGTTAATGTAAAATTATTCAAACTACGTTTTGTTTTTTCTAAAGGAATACTTGAAGTTACTAAACTAATTTCAGTCCAATCGTCATAATTATTTATTTCAGTAGGCAAACCAATAAACCAATATATTTTTGGACTATCAAACAAATCAGATAGCAACAATTGTTCTTGTTCATTTATTACATCAGTAGTAACGTTAACTCTGTTTTGACTTGTTTTACCTATTTGAATTGATTTACTTAATGTATCTTCTAAATTATTATAATCGTTATTTATTTCGCCTAAATCTTTTATTTGTTGGTTTGATTCCCAATTTTCAAACAACCAGTAAGAGTAACCGCCTAGCGAGTTAATCCATTTAATGTAAAATCCATTGTCGCATTTAGGGGTTATTTGTTGTAAGTTTATTATTGCTCTTGGTGTTCCATCTATAAAAGGAATTATTTCTATTAATTCTAAATTATCAGGATTTATTACACTTGCAATTGGATTACTTGAACCATCGCTAAAAGGAAACCTTGTAATTATATGTGTGTCCTCAAATGTTTTAGTCCCAAAATCAGTAGTAAAAATAACATCAAACAATTCGTTATCAGGATTATAAATACTAACATCTAAAGGGTAACCAATCCAATATTTTAAAAATGATGTTTTAGTAGATATATTTTGTGGTAACAAAACAAGAGTTTCTTCATTATGAAGTATTTCTCTTGTATTTAATTGCAAATAACCACTTAACCATTTTGACCCAATTGTTGTATTTTCATTTGATAAGTCAACAAAGTTAATTTGGATATCAATATCGGTATCTAAATATGTTTTGTTTGTTGAATCGTAAAACTCATAAGCTAAAGTTACATCGATAACGTTATCCGCAAAATTATCAACGTTTAAAAAAGTAGTTATGTATTGTTTTAAATTAAGATAAAATCTTTTATTAGGGTGTGGATAAAGTACAATTGATGTACCATTAATAGTAACTTGACAATTAATAACATCTAAAACATTATCCGTTGTAAAGTCTAAAATATTATTATTGTAAGCTAAACATAATTTGTCCGCTGGTATTGTTTTATTAAATATTATTGCCATTAGATTAAGAGGTTTTTATCGGTTGCTATTTCACAAGCATAATGCCAAGTTTCATTTACTCCTTGTGCTAACTTATAAGTAATTCCAATAACACTAACTTGATAACCTACTACTATTCTTTGTAGTTGTTCAGTATCCGTTATTAAAAAAACAATATCGTTTAAATCAAAGTCTAAATCTATTTTTTTTGATATTTTAGTTTGTTCCATTATACTACTACTAATTCGTTTAACATTCCTTTTATTTCTGTTGCTATTTTCATTGCTTCAACCGCTCCAACTTCATCAATTATCATTTGTATTCTTTCGGGTGTTATAATCGCGCTTATCAATTCAACACCTCCGAACCTTTCACGTTTCCAACCCTCGTTTGCTATTTTACGTGCTATTAAAAAGGCTAAAGAACTTAACGAAATAGTTTGTAATGCTTGTGCAAAAACTCCCTTATCAATTATCCATTTTCTTATCATTGCAATATTTGGAAAACTACCAGCACGTCGTCCCGTTTCAAGTTGTTGAGCGTAATCATTCCCGAATAATTTAGCGTTGTACCCTTTTTCTGTATCAACTACTTCAACCTCTAAACTTTCAACAAAATCGCCACTTGCTCTCATTCCTTTTGTATCGTACAAAATAGCAATATCGGTTTTAATTAACTCAAAACCTTTTATTAGTTGTTGATTAGGCATCGTAACTCGTTAATGTTATAGTTCCTATTATTCCGTCAAAGTTAACATCTTTTATGTTAATAGTATCAACATAACTTTCGTTACTAATATCAAAACCAGCACACCCAAAATCTTTAACAATACTATTCCACTCGGTTATCAATGGCTCGATATTCGTTGTGTATTTATTGTCAATCGTTTGGTTAGTTTCATTCATATAAGGTATGTCTAACGTAGAAGTAACGCATAAACAAAAGTTTATAATTGCTTCGTAACCCGTTGCAATCCCTTGACCACTTCGTTTAGGTCGCCTTTGTATCGGGTCGCAAAAGAAATGAGTTTTACCACTTTGTAACACATCAGCATTCTGAAATAAATTCTGTACAACCTTTGTGCCAACAATAAAAGGCATATCTTTTGAGCTGAAATAGTTATCTAAATATCTTTGAATGTCCATTATTTTTTCTTACTTCTTAATTCATTAAACTTACTTTGTACTTTCGATTTTTTATTATGTAATACCAATAAAGTTAATATTTCGTTATACGCTTTGTTTTGTAAATCATAAGGGTAAATCCCGTAAATCTCACCCAATTGAACTAAAGGCATTAAATCACTAAATACATTCAATGTACTACCCCCAGCTTGTTCCCAAAGCCCAGCATCAGCATCAATCGACTTTAATAACTTTACCTCTTTCTCTTGCGTATCTTTTAAGTATTTAACTATATAATTTTTTGCACTGAAATACTCCTCAATAGATGCGCTCCAAAACGTTTGTTTATCGATATTAAAAGCAATAACAAACATATTACACATATCGTCTAAAGTTTTACCATTATTAGACAAATAAAACAATTTTCTTACCTCTGCATAAGTTATTTTATTATAATCGAGTTTAGAGTTACAAAACTTATTTAAAGGCTTTAAAGCGTTTAAAATTAAATCGTACTCTAACGTGTCGAATAATTGTGAATATTGTTTTATTGTTAATTTATCCATTGATACAAAAGTAATTAAAATTTAAACACGAATTGAAGTTGAGTATGTTTTTTTTATTTCTCCTATTAAATTCCATACCGCATAACCTAAAGCATCAAGTAAATGGTTATAATTGTCAATTGGTGTTTCGCTTTTTTTATCGTGCCAAACGTAATTATTTATTTCTTTTATTAGGTTTGTACTATCGTTATCAATTATCAATGTATAATCTTGCATCAATGCAATTCTATCAACTATTTTTGGCTTGTCAATTCCTTTTATATTTAATCCCTTTTGTTGTATTTCGTAAATCAAACGAGGTTCAGCACTATCTGCAACTATTAAACTTCTTAATCCTGCAAGTTGTTTATTGTATTCAATAATTTGTGAAGTTGTTAATCCTGATTTATAAAGTAATTCTTTAGCGTAAATTATTCTATTTGTTTTATCAATTGAACAATGTACCAATGTTGTAGGGTCAACACTAAATCCAAAATCTTGTCCGTAGTTTGTAAGTCCAGTATCAACAAATTGTCCTAACTTCCAATTATTAAAAATAACACCCTCTGCTTTATTTAACCAACCCCCTAATATTTGATGTTTGTATTTATTTGGATTTGTTTCTTTGATACGTTCAACCTCGTTAATAAAACTAATATCTAAGTTATCAATATTATCTAAGTAGGTTGTATGAATGTAGGTAACATCGTCTTTTATTCCGTTAAATCCTTCTTGCACTCCTTTATCTTCAAAGAAACGTTTATAAATCCAATGTTCTTTTGTTGCCGGATTAAGAATTAAAATAACTCGGTTTTGTTTTCCCTTTTGTCTAATAGATAGGTTAATCTTATCAAATGTAGTTTCATCTGTCAACTCCTCTGCTTCGTCTAATATCCAAGTTGTAACGCCTTGCAATGATTTTAAGTTAGCGGTTTGATCACCACTACTTGTTTTAATCCCTCTAAATATAATTTCGCTATTTGATTGAATGTTTTTAATTTCGGATTTACTAACTTGAAAGAACTTATTAAGTTCCATTAAATCAATCTTCTCTTGAAACTCAGGTATAATTGATAAATGTGCGCTGGTCATTGTTTGCCTTGTGAACAGAATTTTGTGTCCAGATTCAAACGATAAAAGGCTGGCAAATCTACCAACCTCAAATGATTTTCCTGAACCACGACCACCTGTTAAAATAAAATAACGGGTATCACTTCCGAGACTATTCCAGTGGTTTGGATGCTTCTTTATCATACAATTTTGATATATCGAAGTTTTGATTTTTGTTCGTGTTTTCGCTCTCAATAAATTGCATCGATAATTTTCTTAACTCCTCTGGTGTTGCAATCAATTTCATTAATGCCATTTGCAAAGCTGGAGCGCTTGAGGTGTACCATTTTGAACGCATTGA
>Ga0075464_10000747_pt1 | contig 14399 bp, 15 predicted proteins | sample DEB19_08_DNA_5_FD_75068 | JGI IMG/M metagenome (GOLD analysis project Ga0075464, IMG submission 75068) | Aqueous microbial communities from the Delaware River and Bay under freshwater to marine salinity gradient to study organic matter... | ecosystem: Environmental > Aquatic > Marine > Coastal ...
CAGTGTTTGCGTATCAGTCGTTCCAACTACCGCGCCCGCTGGCGCAGTCTTGCCGGCGAACGAGTCAAGGTCGGCATCGTAGGCTTGGACATTTGTGCCGATGGCCAAGCCTAGTGCCGTCCTTGCATCGGCTGCCGTCGCCCCACCTGTTCCGCCTTGCGCCACTGATAGCGCCGTGGCCAGGCCGGACAGTGACGTGATGTCGCTGTTCGCGCCGCTGGCTGCTGCGCCAAGTGTGGTGCGCTGCGCCGAAGCGCTGGCGCCGGCAACAAGTGACCGCCCGGACGCCGTGAAGGTCGCCAGCGACCATGTTCCCGATCCGGTGGAGTACGGCAGGCGATCTGCCGCGCTGGTCAACGCCGCGATGGCCGCCAGGTCTGCGTCATAGGCTTGGACGTTGGTGCCAATGGCCAGGCCAAGTGTGGTGCGCTGCGCGCTGGCCGAAGCGTCTGCCAGCAACGTGCGCGCCGCTGCCGTGATAGCGGTTAGCGCCCAAGTGTTTGACCCAGTGGAGTACGGCATCTTGTCGGCAGCACTGGTCAACGCGGCAATGGCAGTCAAGTCTGCATCGTATGCCTGCACGTCGGTGCCGATGGCCACGCCCAACTTGGTGCGCGCTGCGGATGCCGATACCGCTTCCAGCGCCGTTGCGCCCGCATTCACGAATACCGGCAATGCACCGTTACCCGTCACGTCTGGCAGTTTGTCAAAGCCAGCCTCGACTGCGGCGAATTCGGCGCGGATGGCCGATGACGATCCGGTTGCGCGCGTGCCTGGCGTGCCGGTCTTGCTGTAGAAATCGTTGGCCATCAGCGCAATTTCCTTCGAATGGAGTAATCAATCAGGGCGCCGCTGAACTTCAACGGCGCGTAATAATCTGCGTTCCAACTCAGCATCAGCGACACGTTTTCCGCTGATCCAGTCATATCCACGCTGGATGGCGTCAGTGCGCGTCCGTCCCAAGTGAATGAATCCCAAGTGAACCCGTCCCATGCGACCGACGACAATTCGGTCACGACCGCCTGTACACCGGGTTGCTCGACTTCAGTGGAGCCGTAACCCAGTTCGTAGGTGAAATTGAAGCCGGCATATCCGGCGCCCTGGACTTCGAAGGTCGCGCGCCGGTAGCGCTTGGTCACGCGCGGGCTGCCCATTGGATCAAACGCCAGATGCAAATAGCCCTCGATGTCGTCGCCGTCGAAGCTGGTGCCGGATTCGAGCTGGTACACCATGCCGTCGGCGGATCCGGCGTAGATCGCCTCGGTGCCATCGCTCAATTCGGAAGAACACACGCAACGCATGACGTCGGGGAACAGTTGCGGCATCATGCCCAGCAGCTTTTTGTTCTGGAAGGTCGCGTAGATCGCGCTGCCGTCGGCAAAGAACAGCCGATACTGGTTCTTGTCGCGGGCAATGCAGGAGTCGGTCGCCGAATTGCGCCGGCTGGTCAGATAGGTCTGGATCCGCTGCGAAAGGGTCGCGTCGGAGAAGTTGCCGAACGATTGCGATGCCGCCAGGCTGGTAATGCCGCGGTCATCGAACATGATGGTGCTGCTCAATTGCTGGATGGTGTCGTCCAGTGCGCCGGCTTCATCCTTGTAAGTGACCAGATTCCAGTCGCCGGAATCGTTGCCGTACAAGATGCCGATGGTATTGCGGGTAAAGATCGACAGCGCGCCGGCCGTTTCGGAGCCGCCCTGCGCCCTGAAGCCGGTCACGGTATCGCCCATGCCAATTTCACTGGCACCCAAGATCGGCGACCAGATATAGGGCGAGCCTGGCGCTGAATGCTGCACCGATCCGTAGAAGCTGAAGAACAATTGGCTCTTGTGCGCGCAGATGTGCTGCGGTGCATCAGCGGTCATGCCGGTGTCGATTGGCACGAATACCGTGCCGTCGAACTCGAAGCCGCGGTTCTTGCCGTCCACGCCGTACATGCGCTTGGTCGTGATGCCGCCGCCGAAGTTCGAATTGACGAAGCGAAAGCGCCCGGAAGGTACGGCAAAGGTGATGGCGCTGGCGTCACTGGCAACGGTTGCCACGTTCAGGTTGGCGCCGACGTTCAGGTTTTCGGCCACGAACGCGCCGGTTTGCGAAGCGAAGATCAGCCGTCCGGCTGCCGTGCCCCCTGCGAACGTGCCAGTTTCGAGCACCACGCGCGTGACGACTGCCGTGGCTGCCGACGTCGCGCCGGTGATCGTATCGCCCTCGGCAATGGTGTAGGTGCCGCCGGAAGTGAAGGACAGTTCTCGCCCAAGGGCAACCAGCGACCAGCCGGATGCCGTGGACTTGTACATTGCCGCCGTCAGGCCATCGGCCGCATCGCGGAATCCGTACACAACATCGTTGTACTGCCACACGCCCAGTACGTTCCCAGTTCCGGGGATCGCCGCGATGTCGGCGCGGTAGACGTCGGCAGCCAGGTTCTTGTATTGCGCGCCCAGCAGCGCCGTACTGGCGCCGTCCACCACTTGCGCATCGGTACAGGTTCCCACGACGACACCGGCCACTTTGATATTGCCAGTGGAGAACGTGCCGGTAATCTTGGTCAGGATCGCTTGCCCGGTAGGCAGCGCAATCACCGTGCCGTAGGAGGTGCCGGCGTTATCGGTCAGTACATCGCCCAAGGCGACGGTGCCGGTAATGTTGACCGTCAGGACCGCGTAACTGGCCGCGGACGGTTTGGCCTGGCCGTCGAAGCGCTCGTACCCCATCGAGGTCGCATAGCCGCCGTTGATGTCGATCTCGGCGTTTTGCGACTCGCGCAGGAACCCCGACGGGATCGACAGTGCCGGCGTGACGACATCCAGCCCGCCACTGAACGGCAAAAATCTGGTCGTGACTTGCGGAGCCGGCAACTTCCTCATGCCAGTGCGCCCGCCATCGTGATTGTCGGGGTGGAGTCGGACTCCAGTTGCGGCAGGTACAGCCGAATCTTTTCCTTGGCGCCGGCGTACACTTCGGGCGCCGCCTCATACACGGCGTAGGACACAATCGCCTGCCACACGATCAGCATGTGGTACTGCTCAGGCAGCAGCGGCTCATCCGCATCAGCGGCCAAGACTTGCGCGCGCTTGAAGTACTCGCCCACGACGGTATAGGCGTCGTCGGGAACCGGATAGAACACGATCGACTTGTCCGGCTTGATCGTGAAATGCGTTGGCCGACCCGTCGTCGTGCGGCTGGTACTGAACAGGAACATGCGCTTGAAGTCCGGCCACGGGTAATACGTCAGGTGCATTTCGTTGGCGGTGTCGGTCAGGTAGACTCGCACATCGCAGGTTTCCCACGATGCCAACTCAGTGAGTGACAAGGTAGCCAGGCTGTATTCCTGCGTGGCGGCAGAAAGCGTCAACGAAAAGTCGGCGCGCAGGAAATTCCAGTTGCGCCGACGGTTCTGCAATTCCCGGTATGCGCCGGCCACCCAATCGACAACCCGCTGCATTTCGCCGGTTTGGCTGGTCACGGTCGCCGGGCCAGTGCCGGCAATGCCGACTTCCTGGCGCAGCGATTGGCACAATTCGAGATAGGTCATGTCACGCCTGGTTCAAGACGGCACGCAGCCAATCGCTGCCGCGCGGGTGCGGGTCGGACAGCACTGAGAACGGATACCGCAGGGCAGTCGATGGCTTTTGAAGGTCGAACATCACGCCGTCCGGTCCGCGCTGGCGCTCCTGCGTGAACGTGGTCACTTTGCGGGTCGCCAGCTCATTGACGAACTTGCGTTTGACCGTCTTGGTTTCCCCGCGCCGGAACACTTCGCGCTGGTTGTTATTGAAGATTTCGAATACCTGCTCGGCGGTCTTGTCGCTGGTCGTGTGGATCTGCACTTCGACCGGCATTTCCATGAACGCCAGCATTTGCAGTTTTTCCTGGTCGACCGGACGATCAACCGGCACGATCAGCGCCGGTTCCAGCGCATCCTTGGCCGGTCCGGTTGACTTCATTGCGCGCGGCACGTCCTGCCCAATGGTTTCTTCCATTGGCTCGAACGTCTTTTGCGGTGCCACGTTGGGCACGCGGGTGTCATTAGGTACGCCTCTTGGCATTACAGTTCTCCAAATGAAAAGACCCCGCCGAAGCGGGGCCGGGTGGGTGAATGGGTAATCAGCCGACGCGGTACGTCACGAACGTGTCAGCAGCCGATTTGCGAGTGCGGAACGTGGCCGAATAGCCGGTGATGCCGCCGGTGGTCACATGCAGCGATTGCACGATCGGGCCGCCCACGATGGTATGACCCGTCGTAGCAGTAATCGTGATGGTGTCGGCTGCGGCCAGGGCATTGTTGATGACGACCCAATCAAACGAGTCATTCACGTTCATGTCCACGGCTGAGTCGATTGCCGCACCGGTGGGCAGCGTGTAGGCGACTGTGGCACCGGTGGCTGTTGGCGTGGCATTGAGGATGCCGGTCAATAGTTGCGAAATGGTCAGCGTGGCAGCCGTGGTGGCTGTGGCCGGTGCGACCTGCGGGCGAAGCGCCAGCCCACGCAGGGGAATGACATTACCGCGTCCGCCGCCACGAACAAAGGCGCGACGACCAAGTGCCAGTTCGGTATCGACACTGACACGGCCAAGTTTTTGGTTGAGCATGGTTTTTCCTTTTAAGGTTTTGAAGCAGCCCCCGAAGGAGCCGCTTGGTTTCGGAATGAAGCCGGTTTAGCCTACTGCGCGCCAGTTGCAAACCTCGCTGGCGAGGATCGCGGCCAGGGTGGCGTTTTGCGATACCTTGAAATAGCGACCGTTGACGTTGGCAGTCCCATCGGAGTCGCAGATCGTGATGCCCTTGTTGGTCGTCTCGATCGTGCGCGTGCCGGCAGCCGCCGTCTTGAGGCAGGTATCCGCGGCCATGCCTTCGTACCACTCGATGCGAATGCGCGATGTGTTGTTCGCCCAGTCGACATAGCGCGGCGTGAAGCCCACTTCGTAAACCGAATAATCGGCAGCGGTGATGGATGTCGCCGGGTAGGTGACGCGACCGCTGGCCTGCATGGGGGCATCGCCCGATTGGGTGGCAGTGTTGGTAAAAGCTGTGTTGTTAGCCATGATGATTCCTTTGCAAAGTGTGAGAGGCGGGCCGCCGGTTAAGGCGACCCTATTGGATTGTTGTCAGGTCAGTTCGACGTGTTTGTCGAGCCAACCTCCGCCACGGCCATCCAGCCGTTGTTGGCCACCAGCACGGCAGACCAGAAGGTCACGCCGACGTAGCCACGTTGACCCAGCGGATCGGACTTGTCCTTTTGGGTGTGCGGGATGTGGGTCGGGTCGACCGCCTTCTCGCCGCGCAGGGCAACGTCGAACGCACCGTCGGCGCCGACCACGATCATCGGATACACGTCGATGGTCGAGCCAGTGGTCGAGTACAGGTCGGTGGAGCCGACGGACGCGCCCGCATCAGGGTAAGCCGCCAGTTCTGGCGACACGATGAAGCGGAAACGCTCGCACGATCCGATTTCGTTCTCGTTGATTGCCGCGCGGCTGGCGTACTTGGCGACCGGCACGAAGTTCGGCAGATCGCGGATGTCGCCCTCGCAGTCGGTGTGGCAGAACACCAGAAAGCCGGCCTCGATGGCGCTGGTGTCGTAGTTGGCCGACGCGGCGAGAACCTTGTTCTTCATCGCAGCGTGATTGGCCAGCAAGCCTTTTGCGATGTTGCGCAACAGGTTCAGCGTGATTGGCTCATCGACCGTCAGACGGGTTGTGCCGCCCGAATAGTGGACGTTGGTGCAGGCTTTCATCGAGCCGAAGCGGATCATTTCACGCACCAGGCCCATGCGCTCACCGCACTGGATTTTCTGATCTTCGGGGATTTCGTCCTCGTACAGTTCAGCGGCCTTGTCGGTGTAGCTGTACAGGCAGCCGTACTGCGAGAGCGTCACCGAAACGTCATGGTAGGTGATCGCGTCCGGCGTGGGTGTCACGCCTTCAGAAACGATGTGCTGCGCCGACGTCAGCGACCAGCGATTGATCGTGTTGGCGTTGGTCGAGGCGCCGCCGTAAGGCAGCACGCGACGGTAAGTGATGTTGTCGCCCGATTTCTTGGGCATGGGCTTCATCGTGCAGCCAAGTGCCAGAACCTCGAAAGGTACGGCATGAGCGATCATCTCGCCCTTGACTTCGTTGATGCGGCCGGCTTGGGTGCTATAGGCTTGTGTGGTCATGATCTTCTTTCATATCTGCGGCCTTATCTGCGGACTTTATTGAATCCGGCATTCAGGCCAGCGTTATCAGGGAGAACGCCCGGCGCCGTCACTGGTGTCCCGTTCGGGGTCAGTGCTGCTTCGATGCGTTTGTCGGTTTTCTGCTTCGGTGCCTTGGACTTCCATTCCTTGAAAGCGTCCAAGTTTTCGGAAATGTAGAGCGCGTCCCAACTGTTATCGAGTTCGGTGCGATGCTCTGCCGGCAGCGTGTTTTTCCAGAGTACGAAGTCGTCGCTCTTGACGGTGGTGCGCCAGTCGCGGTGTTTCATCGCTAGAAGTTTTTGCTCGTTGGCGCGATTGATTTCTTCCAGGCGTTGATCGAAGCGGGCTTCGATTGCGGCTGAATCGGCATTGTTCGTGGACGATCCGATACTTAATTCGCTCAGATCCTCGGCGAGCATTTCTGCCAGTTCGGGGAAGTTCTCAGTCAGACGCTTCAGCGCTGCACCAGTGACTTTGGTAGGTGCGCCAGCCGGACGTTCTTTCAACTCATTGATCGTGCGTTGAAGTTCGCCAAACTTGCCAAATGCCTTGTCATGGTTGCCCTTGATCTGCGATTCAAGTTCCTCGACGCGCTGTGCTTTCGCCAGTAACGCCTTGAATTCGGATTCCTTGAAGCCGCCGATCATCGGTTCCTCGACGGCTTGCGCCGCTTCGGTTGCTGTGAGCTGCACTTCTGTCGATGCTTCGTTACCCGCAGGCTCGGCACGTTCTTGACGCAGTGTTTCGACGGGCGTGATTTCCTCGCGCGTCTTGTTGAAACCGGCGTCCAGCGATGCTTCTACCTGCGCTTGTTCTGGTGCTGCCTGCTCATTTTCCATTCTGCTACTCCAATGCAAAAAGCCACCCGAAGATGGCTCTTGTTACGGCAACGGGCGCTTGCGCGTCGATTGCCTACGCTGCCGGGGCGGTTAGGCGCCGGCGAATTCGGTCAGTCCAATGCTTTTGGTGGGCGGTCCATTGCCAGCAGCAACTTGATTTCAGCGATGCGACCCCGCAGCCTGGCGGTCTGCACCGCGTCCTGATCGCTGTCGTTCTGGTTGCGCGCCTTCTGAAGCTGCACTTCGTAATGTTCGCGGATGCGCTTCCATGTGTCGGAATTGCGGTCGGCTTCCGTGAGAATGCTCATTTCTGGAATGCCTCACCCTCTGGCGCCCGACCAGCCGGCTCGACAATCGGGCGCGCAACCTGCGGGCCTTTGCCATTCATGCCGGCCATTTCCTTTTGCGCCTTCAAGGTCAGCGCGACCTTGGCAAGATCGCCCTTCACCTTATCCAGCGACACATTGCGCGTATTGGCGTAATCCAGCATTGCCAAACGCTCACGCTGCGCCAGTTCGGCCATCTTCGCTTCGTGGTTCGCGCGATCGCGCTCGGCAAGCGACTGGTTGTAGGCCGTGTCGCGGTCGGTGTCGATCGCGGACTTCTTGACCGACGCATCGGCGCTGATCTGCGCTGCCTGCAAACGTGCCTGGGCGCCAATCTTGGCCGTTTCGATGCGCGGATCGCCCGGCTGCGGCTGCTGGTCGATCTTTTCCTGTTCTTCTTCGGTGTACTGGAACCGCTTGGGGTCGAGTTTCTGCGACTTCAGCGCTTCGATGATCCACTTCTTCGGGTCAATGCCAAACTGCGGGTTCTGCACCAAGGCGCCCATCTGCAAGATCGCCTGATTCTGGGCGTCACGCTCAAACAGCGCCGACGAACCCTTGGCGTCAATCACAAAATCGCCCTTTTCCTTGTTGTCCTTGCCATGCAAGAGCAGCCATTCGTAATACCGGCGGATATGTGGCTCGGTGATGCAGTCATCGAACAGCTTGGCCAGCCGGCGCAGCACCGCGGAGGCGTTGTTGTTCAATATCTGCATGCCGCCCACGGTATCGGTCGCGGCGCCCTGCTGCCCTTGAGACAGTAGCGGCATATTGGTCACGCGCTCGGCCAGTTCCATGCCGAACTTGACGATGTTCATCAGTTCGACTTGCAACGACGGGATGACGATGCTGTGAATGGCGTCGCTCATCTTCTTGATGTCGTCGCTGGTTTCCAGCCGCTTCCACATCTTGCGCGGCGCCAGTTCCCACGCCCCATCGGCGGGCTGAATCATCGTGTCATCAATGAATATCTGCGGTCCAGCCGACAAGCCGGCGTTGTCCAGCATGTTGCGGGTCGCACCATTGACGATGCGCTGGGCTGCCCGGACTTGCCGGCTCACGCCTGTACCCGTCCAGGTTCCCTCGCGGCGCTGCCATACCATCACGTCATACGGGAATTCGCCCGAATCCAAGGTGGACATCGCCGCCTTGATGACGTGATCGTTGACCATCGTGACAATCACGGGGATCGTTTCGCCCTCGTCGCACTCGCACCCGGCCGCCGCCAGATCGTCCTGATTGGCTGACCCGTGGAAATACCAGATTTCGAAGCGGTCCTTGTCGCTTGGCGCGTCTTTGCTGCTGCTGTCTGAATACTTGTTGGCCGGCCCTTCCATCAGGCACAGGTCAATTTGCGAGTCGATGTAGGCTGGCGTGCCGTCAGAATGCAGCGTGCCCTTCAATTCGCGCAGTTGCCGGGCGGTGATATGGTCGCGCTCCCAGACATAGGAGCCGTTGTGAATCGACTGCCCGCAGGCGCGATCCGGAAAGAAGTTGCGCGGGTCGATGCGCTTGGAGCCAGGCTTGGTTTCCTCGATGATCTTCAGTTCGAACGAGCCATCGTCACGACGCAGCAAGGCTTTCGCCCGGCGCTTGATCGGAATTGGCCCTTTCAGGATGCCCGTGCCAATCTTGGCCGCGCCTTCAATGACTTGGCGCACTTCGGCATGCCACTGTGATTCGGTCAGCCAGTCCCAAATGCGGGTTTCAGCCAGCTTGGCCGCGGTCTTGGCCTGTTCCAGCATCGCCTCGGCAATCTGCCCGGCAGTGGCTTGTTCGCCGTCCGCCCTGGTAATGACCGTCTGATCGTCTTTGGCAGCCAGCACGTCCTGCATCGGCGTCGGATCAACACCAAACGGCATGTCATCGGTCGGCAGCAGCATGTCGGCTACCCGCGCGCTGGCCATGTCGACGTAAGGCTGGGTGATATTGACGAACACCGTGGACCGGGTGGATGCCGGAGCGGCTTCGGTGCGCAGTCCGGCATTCATGACCGGCGCTTTCGATACGACTTCGGCGCGGTTCAGGTCGTCAATGCCCTCGTAAAATTCTTCATCTTCCTGCCATTCGCGCTCGATGCCAGATGCCTGCCGACCTTCGACGGCATCTTGCCGCTTGCTGGCCAGTGATAAGGCGAACGCATCCAGCCTGGCCACGCGCATTTCGTCGGCGTCAGTGACCGGCACGGGCTTTTTCTTCATGCCAGGACGCTGACAGGGTTCTTCGGCGCAGCAATAATCGGCAGCATCTTGCGCTGCTCGTCGCTCAGGTCGCCGCATCGCTCATCCAAGTGCAAATTGATGTGGTAGCCGGGCAGCGTTTCCATGATCGGCGCGTCCTCTGTGCCGCCGGTCCGCTTGGTGATGATGCCGACGTCAACGAGGTGGACGCCTTCCGTCTTGGCGAGGTAGGCAGGCGTGGTGAATGTCTGCTCAGGTACGGTGACATACTCCATCGTCATGTACTCCGTGCCCTTGTCGTAATACGACACACCGTTATGCTTGACTTCTTCCATGCGCCAGCCATAGGCCATAACCAGCTCAAACAGCAGCGCACGATCTGTTACATCCCTAAATGTCTTCTGTTGATGCTCCGCTATCGTCTGCGTCTGCTCTGGTACGGCTTGCACAAGGTCAGCGGCTTCCAAGGCTGCGAGGATTGCGGCTTGGGTAGCGGCTTGCAGGTAGTAGGTGGTTATCATGATTAGGCCGTGAGGGTCTGTGTGTTCTTGATGGCCGGGTAATAGATGAACTTACGCAGCCACAGCGATTGCTGCGAGGAACCGTTTGAACTAAAGGCGAGGACGTTTAGACCAGTCGGAAGCACCACGGACGCATCATTACCGAGATCGACCCCGTTAAGCCCCGCGCCAACATTATTAGCGGCATAGGAAAGTCCATATCTGTAAACCGTTCCCGCTGTGACAGCCGGTTGACTTAGGCTTCCTATTTGAGATACGCCTCCTGCCGTGACTACGGTCTGGAGGAGGTTTCCGGTCGTTACAAACTGACCAAACCTGTTCGATGATGTGCCATCAGAAAAGGCAGTAATTTGTGACGAGGCGGAACGTAGGCCCACCAATTCGGTTTCGACATACATGGTTCCGCTTACCGCGTTAAACCAAGGACTGAGCGTGCCAATCGTCAGCGAGTCGGCGAGTCGGGTAATCGCTGCGGTGGTGGTTTCGCCCATGTAGGACGATGCGAAGGAACCGGCTTCGAGTTGTGCGCCCCAAATGTCCACTTCATCGCCGGATGTAGCGAGGTGGACGGCAAAGCGCCCCGTAGTCGATGCGCTTGTATTCGTCGCCTGGAGCCGCTGCCAACTTGATGTGACCGTAATAGGCATCAAGGTTAGTTCGGCGACGCGCAGGCTTACTTGGCCTGTCCCTGTGCGGCGCTTGATCCAAATAGCGCCCGCATAAGCCGCCCCTGATGAAATGGTCGGCGCTTGCTGGATTACAGAGCCAGCCCCCGTTGCTGTCAGTGTTGTCGCTGTGTTCGTGCCATCCGGTGCGGTGCCAACGTTTGGCGTTACGGTCATGGTCGTTTTGACCCACGCCGCATTGTCGAACTGCTGGTTATACGTCAGCAGATTCGTCCGCTGCTCCTCCACCGGCATCCCGCGAACCGTCAATGTCGCCGGATCGTAGTCAATCCCGAACGCGCCAGAGGCAATCGCGGTCAGCGTACCGGCTGAGTTCGTGTTCATGCGGGCCGATGCGCGGGAGAGGGTGACGATATCGGCGAGGTTCTTTTCGACTAATGGCATATCAAGCCTTTACCTTGTAGGAGCCGACCAGGCCGGGGATCGTGGAGTCGTCCTCCCACACGGCGTAGCGCTCTTGAATGAAGTCCAGCGACAATGTGATGTCGGGCGCGTCGACAAAATTGAGCGACAGCGTGCCGTTGGCGATGTCCTGGCCATCAAAGCGCCGGTCAACCCGTGCGCCCATGATTCGGCGCGCGCCATAGCTGCCGAGCGACATTTAATCCAGCACCTTCAGGCGGATGTCGAAGCGCTCGGCCGACACCGGCACATACGCATTGCGTACGACCAGCACGCCATACAGCGCGTTGTCGTCGCGTGAACAGTTGATCGGCATGCCGATGTTCTGGATGTCACAGACCGCATTGCCGCCGGCGCCAGACGTTGCTGCACCAGCCTTGAATGACGATGACGTGAAGGCGATGATGCCCACCAGCGTGCGCAGTTCGGCGTCACTGGGCGCGAACGCGGCGTTGTCATTGACGGCCGCCGGCGATTCATCGAACAGCCACAGTTCCAGATCGGGCTTCGTGGACACGTTGGCCGACGACACGCAGATCGCTTGCTGGATGATGGCGCTGCCGCCTTTCTCCCTGGCGGCGCGCGGGAAGGTGATGACGGTTGGCGCCGACGTGGAATCGGCCACCACATCAGCCGCGGTGTACGTCGTGGTATCAGCCGGGCGCGTGAAATTGCTGGCGATCGTGCGAATGACGCCGAGAACTTTTTCCATATCGGTCCTTTAAATGCAAAAACCGCCCGGAGTGCGGTAAAATTACCCACAATCAACGAGGCGGAAATGAATAAAAATCTTCTTAATGCTTACTTCGCCGGACTCATTGATGGCGAAGGGACGGTCGCTGTTTTCCCCCATAAGGGCGGGACGCTTGTTCGCCCTGTAATTAAGGTTGATATGACTTGCGAAAAAACCATTCGCGCACTGCATGCGCACTTTGGTGGCTATTGCGCCGTCAAAAAAACGGATAAGAAGAACAAACCACAATGGCGATGGGAAGTAACCTTCCAAAAAGCCAGAAACGTAGCTCTCGAAATCCGTCCTTACCTCATTACAAAAGCCGATGGAGCTGATGCAGTGATTGCATACACCCCAAAGCGAAGCCTTCTAGTCACCGCCAACATCTAGGCGGTTCGAATTGGTTGGTTGCGGCTTATCCCAGCATGCCCAGGCCAGCATCGGCGGGGCGGAAAGGCATCGCGGTCACGGTTGCCCGCTTGCGCTCGACACATGGCACGGCGAACGTCAGCATCAGCGAATCCGCCCTGTCCGGCGACTTGATGCCGCGGCGCTTGGCATCGTCCTTGTCCTCGATGAGCCGCAGCCCACCGCGGTATTTGTACTTCAGCGCGGACAGTTCCGACTTCAACTCCGGATCGTTGGGCAGGCTGACCGGACCGTTTTCCAGCCACGCCCGACCGTTCGCCCACATTTGCGCGCGCAGGTTGTAGTTCTCACCATCGCTCACGCGCACCGATGAATTGACATCGACCACGATACTCGCGCGGCGGACGTTGCCGTCCCGCCCGTAATCGTTCGGGAAGAATTGCCGCAGTCGGTCGGCCACACCAGAACCCACGCCAATCACATCGACGGCAATCTGCGCCACCAGCACGCCGGCCTTGGCAAAATTGTCCACTTCCGTCTTGACGTGCTGCGCCAGTGACATCGTGTCGATCTTGGAAAACACTTTCTGCCAGATCAATACCCGGCCACGGCGCGCGGTAATCACGCTCTTGTCGTCGCCAAACCGCGCCACGTCCACGCCCAATTGCAGCGGTCCATTGGCTTCGACTTCTGCCGGGCCGTTCTTCTGGCCGGCGTCCACCAGTTCGCCAGGGACGAAGGCGTCACCAATCGACGCCTCGTAATTGATGTCAATCTCCTGCGCGACAATCACCGGATCCAGCGTATCAATCTGCTTCTGATACCAAGCATCGTCCTTGCGCGGGTCATCGCGCCAGTGGAACGTGAATACCGGAATCTTCCCGCCGTGCCGCTTGGCATGGAAAGGATTGCCGGCGCCGTTCGGCGTTGATACGTCAATCTTACAGTTCGACGTCTGCGACAGCGCCGCATCGACCGCCGCGGCATGCTCGTAATACGCTGATTCGTCCTTGAAGTAGATCGATGTCCGGTTGCCGCGGCCAATGTTGTCGCCGGCCTCACCCACGATCGCTGACCCGGTTTCGGGGTTCAGGATGCGCATGTGCGGCGCGTGCTTGCCTTCGTCGTAGCCTACCGGGCGAAACTCCACCGGCAGCAGGCTGATGAACTGGCGCACCTTCCAGAACAGCGACTTCGGGTCGCCAATCTTGTCGACGTATTCCTCTTTGCGCGATCCGAAGCCGATCACCGTGCCGGGCTGGTATAGCCACATCCAGACCGCAATGCCCACGCATAGCCATGAAACGCCCATGTCGCGGGACTTCTCAGCCAGGCCATCTTGCCGGCCACGCCAGCGCTCGACCACCCAATCAATAAATGCTTCCTGCTTCGGGAACAGGATGAACGGCACGACCGCGGGAATGCCGCGCTCGACGTTGCGGGGATCGAATGTCATGCCCCATTCGCTCATCCACTCGACCGGATGCGTCTTGTAATAGGCTTTCAGCGCTGCCAGGTCAAAGCCTGGCGCCCGAATGCGCTGCAACCGCTCCGTCCTGAGCCGGTAGACCACGCTGTAGTCCGGATTAATCCAGTCAAACCCGTCCAGCTCGTTCGCCGGCGCGCTCACTTCCCGCCCAACATCGCCTTGTAGGCGTCCTCGGCGGTCATCGTGACCGTGTGTTCGTGCTGCTGCGGGCCGCCATTGGGGCCGGAATGCTCATGGTCGATCTTGTCGCGCCACAAGGCAGGCTGGCGATTCTTCAGCCATAACGCTGCCGCCGGCGTATCGGGCGGGTAGCGCTTGACCGTCTTGGTAATCACAATCTCGCTGCCGCCGCCGCCGCCCACCGATACGGCCTTGATGTCATCCTCTGGATGCTCGTAGCCCTTGGCGCGATGGAACAGGGAATTGGCGATTTCCGCGTCCGCCAGATCCTTGCCGCGCGTGAGCGACTCAAGAAACTTGGGCTGCGCGGACTTCCATGCGTTCAAGGTCTGTTCCGAAACGCCGAAAAAGTCAGCCATCCTTCGGTCCGTTGCGCCCAGCAAGCAGAGTTTGTATGCCTGCTCCGCGTACTCTGGCTTGTAACTGGTTGGCCGGCCGTTCTTTTTTGGCGCTGTCTTGGTTGCGGGCTTGGCCTTTACCGGCTTCACCGCC
>Ga0075464_10000748_pt1 | contig 14395 bp, 11 predicted proteins | sample DEB19_08_DNA_5_FD_75068 | JGI IMG/M metagenome (GOLD analysis project Ga0075464, IMG submission 75068) | Aqueous microbial communities from the Delaware River and Bay under freshwater to marine salinity gradient to study organic matter... | ecosystem: Environmental > Aquatic > Marine > Coastal ...
CAACTTTTTTTTAATTTATAATTGAATAAAAAACAAAACCTGTCAGATCTAAGGTTTCTAAAACTTATAACTCAAATTTACGGAATAAGAAGTACCCACTTTAAAATTCCAAATAGCATTGTCTTTATCTGAATCGTAAGATGTGTTTGTATCATTGTTTTGGTAGAAAACAATGTTTTGAGCCAATAAATCTCTGATACCAAATCTAACATCTAGTTTTTTGTAAAATGTTTTATTGATTTGTAAATCAATTACAGATCTTGGATTTTCCCAATAGCTAGCATATTCTATATTTCCAACATTAACTATACGTTCCCCAACTCTGTTAAATGATACTGAAACACCATACTCTTTTTTAGTATTTGTGTATTGCAAACTTCCGTTTATAATGTATGGTGATTGTCCTTGTAAAGGTCTAATTTTATCTCCAGTAGCTAATACTTTCGAAACATCAACTTCCGATTTTATGTAAGCAAGGTTTCCTATAAAATTTAATCCTTCTAAAAATGAATTTTTAACTGCAAATAATTGACCGAAGTTTAACTTATAATCTATTTCAATACCATAGCTAAATGCTGAAGCTACATTTTGATATTTCATATTTCTGACATTTAAAGCAGCTTCCAAAGTTTTTTCTATTGGATTCTCAAATTGTTTGTAAAACACCGAACCTGAAACAATTTGAGCTGGAGTTGGATAAAATTCATATCTAACATCGTAATTGTGAATTTTAGTTCTTTTTAAGTCTGAATTTCCTTCAACTAACAAATTATCGTTGAAATCAAAAAACGAAAATGAAGCTAATTCTCTAAACTCTGGTCTAGAAACTGTTTGTGAGTATGAAGCTCTTAAATTAGATTTTGTTGTTAAGGAGTAAATCAAATTTATTGAAGGTAAAATATCAACTACTGTTGAATCTAAAATAAATGGAGCATCATCACCTGTTTTAAAAGTATTTAGTTTTTGGTTGTAAGATTCTAATCTTGCACCCCAAACTGCCTTTAATTTATTTGTTATTTTGCTATCAAATCTTAAATATGCTGCAAACAAATTACTTGAAGCTGTATAAGCATCAGTAGCTTTGGTTAATTCTTTCATTACTAAACCATCAGAACTAATGTTTTCTTGTGCAAATATTTGGTCAATAGGTAAAGTATTTAAATCAGGAGTTTTGCCAGGAGCATAAGAATATCCTAATTGACGTGCGTTAAAATCTCTATCTCTGTATTGTGCATATCCACCAAATTTTATTTCATTTTTGAATTTTTTGATATTCATTGGTCTTGAAATATCTAATCCAGCATTATAGATTTTATCATTTTGTGTTGAAAAAAATCTTCCTGCAATTTCAGCTTGAGGATTTGGACCTAATGGAATTTGGAAAACTGCTGTTTCGTCACCTGTGTTTTTTTGATACCTTACTCTTCTAAAATCAGGTGTTTCTCTGTTTAGTCCACTGTAGCCTAAAGTCCAATTAATTTTAGATTTCATTCTTTTTGCAAAATGTTCACCACTTACTTGATGACTATTTAAAACATTTTGTGTATACCACATTGCAATAGATTTTTGTGTTAATCCATTAATCATGTCATCACCATTTCTAATAACAGTTTGATCATTAGAATTGATGTTTAAAAGGTTTTTGAATGAAATTTTATTGCTTTTGTTTTTTATACTTAAATTCCATAAAAAGCCATTTAATGTATTGATTGTATTTTGTTCATCGTTAAAGTCAAATATTTTACCGTTATTATCATAATCTTTTCTAGTAACTTGTTGTGTAGTTGGTGTATTTTGCATCGACATAGAGAATACGCTTCCTAATTCCGAAGTTTTTAGTTTCTTTAAATGACCCATGCTAAATTGAAAACTGTATGCAGGTCTCATGGAAGCATTTTCGTTTATTTTAAAGTTGTTGTTAAATGGTTTTGCAACAGCAACTAATCTTTTTACATCATCTGTAGTTTGAATATTGTTTTGCAAACTTTGCATAGTTTTGTTATCAGGAAAACTACTAGGCAATTTCCTTGTTCCATCATCTATTCCTAAAAAATCGGTTGAACCGTTTACATTGGTATTGAATTTATTGAAAGTAGTAATGGTATTAATGCTTGTTCCAAACGATAAGTTATAAAATGTTTGATCTGGAATATCTTTGGTTTTTATTAGAATTAATCCACCAGCAAATTCACCACTTAAATCAGGTGTTGCCGATTTTACTATTACTATATTGTCTAATAAATTTGCTGGGAAAATATCAAAAGCAAAAGCTTTTCTATCAGGTTCCGAACTTGGTAATGGAGAACCATTTACAAATGCAGCATTGTATCTATCTGGCAAACCTCTAATAATTGCATATTTATTGTCTTGAATAGTAGCTCCACTTACACGTTTTAACACATCACTTGTATTTCTATCTGGAGTTTTTCTAATAGTTTCTATCGATACACCATCAGAAATTGTGGTTGCATTTTTTTGTTGAATTAACAATGCATTTGCACTTTCTTTTTTTACTTCACCTCTTATTACAATATCGTTAAATGCCTTTGTAGATTCAACCATTGATATATTAATAGAAGTTACTTCTTTTGCTTTAACCTCTATTCCTGTTAAAACTTTTTTACTGTAACCAATATAACTTACTAGTAAATTATAAGTTCCTGGCTTTAAGTTCGACAAAGAGAATTTTCCTTCGTAGTCAGATGATGTGGCTGTAATAGTACCTTCAATGGTAACTTTAACACCAATCAAAACCTCACCAGTTTTACCATCAAATACTTTACCGGCAATTTTACCAGTTTGAGCAAAAGTTAAATTGGTAAAAATTGTAAATGTTAAGCAAAGTAAAAGAGACGCAATTATTTTTTTCATTATTAGTTGTTTATTGTGCTGCAAAGAAAATATTCTACTCTTATGCCAATGTTAAGCGTAAGTTATGTATAGGTTACTCAAATATTATGAAATTGTTAACAACAAAAAAGTCGGCTGATTTTCATCGGCCGACTTTTAAAAAATTGTTAGGTAATTATTATTTATTGCACTCCTACCAGTTCACAATCAAAAATTAGCGTGGCATTAGCAGGAATTGCTCCTGGAGCACCTTTTTCACCATATGCTAATTCACTTGGAATAATAAAACGCATTTTGTCGCCAACATGCATTAATTCTATTCCTTCTTCCCAACCTTTAATAACCATTCCTTTTCCTAGTTGAAATTCTATTGGTTCACCACGTTCCACTGAGGAATCGAATTTTTTTCCATCCATCAAATAACCAGTATAATGTACTGAAACGTATTTGCCCTGTTGCGCTTTTTCACCTGTTCCCGATTCTACTTTTAAAAACCTTAAACCACTTTGCATTTTAATGGTATCTAAGCCAGTTACATCGTAAGGAACAGCAGCTTTTGGCGCAGGACTAGCAACTGCATCTAATATTTCTACATCAAAAAACAAGGTAGCATTTGGGGGAATTACTCCACCTGCTCCATTTGCGCCATAACCTAAGTTTGAAGGAATGGTAAATGTTGCTTTATCGCCTATGCTTAGCAATTGAAAACCTTCATCCCAACCTGAAATTACTTGGCCTGTTCCTACTTTAAAACTAAATGGTTGGTTTCTATCTTTTGAACTATCAAACTTTTTTCCATCTTCTAAAGTTCCGGTGTAATGAGCCGTTACTTTATCGCCTTTCATTACTTGTTTGCCAGTTCCTTTTTCAGTAATTTTTACTTTTAAACCACTGGCTGTTGTAAATTCGTTATTTTCCATTTTTGTGTCTTCTCTTTTAACTTCTCCTATTACAGTTGATGTTTTTTTTGTAGGTTTAATTTTACTTGTAGTCTTTTTTGTTTTTGTTTGCTGCGCAAATAATATGCTTACCAAACAAATTAAAACTAATGTTATGCTATATTTTTTCATAAAAATTGAGGGGTTTTAGGTTAAATATATTTTATTTTATATCAATGAGTTCTACATCAAAAATAATGCTTGTAAAAGGCGGAATAGGTCCATTTCCATGGGAGCCATAAGCCAAATACCAAGGAATAATTAATCGGCATTTTTCTCCAGTTTTCATTAGCCTTAAGCCTTCATCCCAACCTTTAATTACTTGATTCATTCCAACTACAAATTTAAAAGGTTCTCCTTTAATATTTTCATCAAAAACATCGCCTTCTATTAGCCAACCTTTATATTTTACCGAAACCATTGAACCATTTTTAGTCATTATTCCGGTAGGATTTGGTTTCAATATTTTATATCTTAAACCATTTTTAAGCTTTTTTACTCCTTTTAAATTGTTACAATATTTTTTTAAACGCAGTGAATCAACTTTTATTAATGGCGTGTTTTGTTCTCTTGATTTTTGCTCAATTTCAGTTTGAGTTAAGGCCTCCTGAACATGAAAAAACAAATTTACAATAGATCCTTTTGCCACATAATCAGGTACGGGTGAACTGAAAGTTTTGTTATAAAATGTATCCGCAATGATTTTAATTTCTATACTATCACCAGCGTGTAATTTATAAAATATATTTTGTAATCCTGGTTGTTCGGTAGGAATATAAAAAGGTTTATCGCTACTTACACTGTTAAAAATAACCGTATCTTCTAATGGATTGCTTGCTTTTTTGGCTGTACCATATAAATCAGCTAATAAAATCATGTTTGGGATTACTTTTGTCCCTTTTTCGTTTTTACTGATAAATTTAAAAGCAGTGCCACCATCCGTTTTTATCCATGTTTGGGCGTTGATTGTTATCGAAATAATTAATAACGCAATGATGATAGCTGATTTTTTCATTATTTAGTATTGGGTTTAATTTTCAATAATTTCACATCAAAAACCAATGTTGCATTTGGCGGAATTGGGCCAGTTCCTTGCTCACCATAACCTAAGTCTGAAGGAATAATAAGTTTTGCTTCTTCACCTTCGTGAAGCAACAAAATACCTTCGTCCCAACCAGCTATCACTTGGCCTGTTCCTAATTTAAAACTAAATGGACTTTCTGTATTTAAGTTCTCATCAAATTTTTTTCCATCTAAAAACATTCCGGTATAATTCATTTGAACTTCATCACCTTTTTGAGGATAATTACCAGTAGTTGACTTAGTAATGATGTATTTTAAACCCGAAGCAGTTGTTTTAATGTCTTTATATTTTACAAGCAGTGCATTTATTTCCGCTGAATCTTTACTAGCTCTTTTTATTTGCTCTGCTTGTTTAAGTTCTTCTAATTCTTGTTGGTTGTATACATTTTCAACTTTTACTATAAAATGTATATAACTGTTTTGCTTTGAAAAAGGTGGTGCCGATTGTTTAAAACTGTTTGTAAACAATGAATCAGCAAAAACATCCATTTCTAAACTATCATTTTTTCTAAGGTTTAAAAAAACTTTACCTAATGTAGCTTCATCTGCAGGAATAAAATATGGATTGCCAGCGGCATAAGAACTAAATAAAATGGTATCTCTATTATCGGCTAATTTTCCTGTTCCAAACAAATGAATCATGAGTAACTCACCTGATTTTACTGCTCTTTCTTGGCTATTTGTTTTTATAATTTTATAGCTAATTGTTTTATTTGATACAGCACTTTTTTTAACAGGTTTTTTTCCTGTTTCAGGCTTCCCTTTTTGATTGGAATTTAATATTCCATTGCCTATCAATTTATCGGTTTTAGCTATTGCTAAAACCGATAAACTTAAAAACAAGATGGTTAAAAATTTATATTTCATTATTTGTGATCAGCAGCTGCTGGTTTTGCAGGAGCTGGATTTATTTTCAATAATTTAACATCAAAAATAAGTGTTGAGTTAGGAGGAATTGGCCCGCCACCTTGCTCTCCATAAGCCAAACGAGCAGGAATAATAAACTTAGCTTCTTCGCCTTCATGCAATAATAGAACTGCTTCGTCCCAACCTGCTATTACTTGGCGCATACCAGCTGTAAATTTAAAAGGAGTTGCAGCATTTTGGTTTTCGTCAAACTTAGTTCCGTTTAATAAAAGTCCAGTATAAAGCATTTCTACTTCTTGACCTAATTTAGGCATTTTACCAGTACTAGGATTTGTAATTACATATTTTAAACCAGAAGCAGTAGTTTGAACACCCGTTAAATTAGCCAAATATGAAGTTGCAGCTAATGAATCGGCTAAAACTGCTTTTGCTTTTTCTTCGCCACGCATGGTTTCTAATTCGCTTTGGTTATAAACATTTTCTACTTTTACATAAAAATGAATGCTTCCACCTGGTTTTAAAAAACCTGGAGCAGGCTGACCAAAACTTTTTAAGAATAAGCTATCAGCACTCACAGTAAATTCAGCGCTATCGCCTTTATGTAACATCATAAATACATCTTTTAAAGTAGTTTCATCAGCAGGAATAAAATATGCTTTACCCATTTTATATGAATTAAACACAGTGGTATCTTTTCCACCTAATGAATCAGCAAGCGGACATAATCCAACCATTTGAATCATCATTAAATCACCTTTTGTAATTAAGCGTGCAGTGTCTGAACTTTCTATAATTCTATATGACATTCCACCTTCAGTAGTTTGCATTTTTTTGCCACAGCTACTTACTCCAAACATGGCTAACGCAGCCGTAATCATTACTAATTTTCTCATTTTATTTTTATTTATTTATTTTTATTATTTTAAATATGCTGCGTATTCTTTGATCGCATCTTTCAATTGTATTTCTATGTTTTCTAAAGTATCCTTACTTTCCCCACCAGCAGCACTAAAATGTCCGCCACCGTTAAAATATTGTCTTGCAAATTCATTTGCAGGGAAATTGCCTTTGGCCCTAAAACTCATTTTTCGTGCAGAGGTTCTATCCACTACTAATATTGAAAACTTAATTCCTTCTATCGACAAACCGAAGTTTACCAGTCCTTCAGAATCACCAACAATAATATTATATTTTTCTAAATCTTCTGCAGAAACTAAAATAATTGCTGTTTTATATTCCTGCAATATTTGCATTCTTTCATTTAAACAGAAACCAATAAATCGTGTTCTGTTCTCAGAATAATTATCGTAAATGTTTTCAAAAATTAAGTTGCTTTCAGCACCTTTTTCTAATAATTCGGCTGCAACTCTGTGTGTAGTTGGGGTGGTGCTTCCGTGTTTAAACGAAGCGGTGTCGGTCATTATACCAGCATATAAACACGAAGCAATTTCTTTATTTACTAAATGTTCAAATTGTAAAGTTTGAATAAACCAATAAATTAATTCGCAAGTGCTACTGGCTTTGCTGGTCCATAATCTATAATCGTCAAAATTTTCTGGTTCTAAATGATGGTCAATCATCACTTTTTTAGCGGCTGAATTAGCCACTAAATCACCCAAAAGATTGATTCTTTTTAATGCGTTAAAATCTAAACAAAATATAAAATCGGCATCAGCTACCATTTGAGTAGCTAATTCAGTTTCTTCTTCAAAATTAATTACTGTTTTTTCGCCTGGCATCCAGTTTAAAAAAACGCCATAATCGGTTGGAGTTATTACTTGTGAAGTAATGTTCAATTGCAACAAAAAATTGTATAAACCTAAGCTCGATCCAAGCGCATCGGCATCGGGCTTATGGTGTGTAGTAATTACTATTTTAGGTTTTGTGTTGGCTAGTAATAAAGGTTTTAGCTCAGCTATATTATTCATTCAATTTTTTTAAAGCAGCGCAAATGTCGTTAAAAACCAATCAAAAACAAGGTGATTTGTAACACTTATTCAATAATTACAAATGGAAGTCTAGTTTTTAGTAATTTTTAAGAATAAAAAAAGCGTTAACATTACCAATTAATATGCTGTAAATTTAAAACTTGTGATAAATCTAAAAAAATACAAGAATTCAGTTGCAATTATTTCTTAGCTATTTTATAAAAAAGCAACTGACCTAATGTAATTAATAATACGGTAAATAAAGTGCTGAAGAAAATGCGTGCAAGCGTAGAAAAGAATTGGTTAAACGAAAATGCTTCTAAGAAAAACAACATAAAATGATGAATAAATACCATCACCAAAGCATAAATCATAAATCCAATTGGCCCTTTTGTACTTATGCTAGGTTTTATTGGCGCATTCTGATCGTCTTTATTAGTGCTAAACATAATATAAAACCTGCGCGAATAACCCATTAAAACTGTTGCGGCAATATGTGGACCAGGCAAACTGCTAAATGAATCCATGGTCATACCTATTAATAAACTTAAAACCAACACCACCCAAGGTTTTGTATTATAAGGTAAACTTAAAATAAAAGCTACATATATATAAGGATTTACATAGGTGCTTAAATCAATATTGTTAATAATAGCAATTTGCAGAAATACTAATAAAACAAATCTTAACAGGTAATTAAGTGTATCAATGATCATTGTTTTGCCTCCTCTTCTAACGCTTTAGCTTCGGCTGCATGCTGACTTTCTTTGAATAAATTTCTTACTACATACACGTTTTTTAAACGGCTAAATGGCGTATGAATTAATATGGTAATATCGTAATCGTTTTTTTCAGGATTACGGTCTATTTTTACTATTTTACCTATTGGAATTTCTTCAGGATAGGAAGCTGATTGAGCAGTAGAAACCACTTCATCGCCAACTGCCACAGGAACATAAGTATTTACTTTACTTAATTGTGCAAACAAGGCATTGCTTCCATCCCAAGTGACAGAACCAATGTCACCCGTTTTTTTAATTTTTGCGCCAGTACTACTTTTGCTGTTTAGCACCGATTGCACCAAACTATAATAAGGCGTTACTTGCCAAACAATTCCCACCACGCCATTAGGACAAATTACACCATCAAAACGTTTAACGCCATGAAATGCACCTTTGTCAATGGTAATAAAATTATTGCGTTTGCTAATTGAATTATTTACTACTTGTGCCGAAATGTAAACATATTGTTGTTTAAAAAGCGTATCATTAACTTCTGTTTTGGTAATACCATTTTGGTAATATGATTGCAACGATTGCGTACGCAATCGAGCATTTTCTAACTGTAAACTGTCGTTTAAAGTTTTCAAATTAAAATATCCAGTTGTACTGTTAATGGTATTAAAAATAGTGGAACTAGTGCTAGAAGTATAATTTAAAAAACTAGCTTGTTGGTAATTATTAAATCGGAACAATACAATTAACGCAAAAAATTCAAATGCTAAAAACATAAAAAATACATAATACTTATATATAAAAAATACTAGGTTCTTCATGTTTTTTTCTTAGCCATTGATACCATTCAAAAGCTATTTTGTTTTTTGGGTTTGTTATTTGTTTGAAATAAATTTTTTAAAAAAGTACTGTTATTAGTTAAATGCTAAGTCATTAAAAACTTATAGCTTTTTAAGTTTTTAAGTGCCATTCCAGTTCCTCTAACTACTGCTCTTAAAGGATCTTCAGCTACATGCACAGGTAATTTAGTTTTAGCAGAAATTCTTTTATCTAGTCCTCGAAGCAAAGCCCCACCACCAGTTAAATATAAACCAGTTGAATAAATATCGGCAGAAAGTTCGGGAGGAGTTAACTCCAAAGCACGAAGAATAGCTTCTTCAATTTTTGAAATTGATTTATCTAAAGCTGCAGCAATTTCTGAATAACTTACACTAATTTGTTTTGGAATTCCTGTCATTAAATCGCGGCCATTAACGGCATAATCTTGAGGAGGATTTTCTAATTCACTTAAAGCAGAACCCACTTCTATTTTAATTCTTTCAGCAGTTCTTTCACCAACCAATAAATTGTGTTGTCTGCGCATATAATCTAAAATATCATCAGTAAATTCATCTCCAGCTACGCGAATTGATTGGTCGCAAACAATACCAGCTAAAGCAATCACCGCAATTTCTGTAGTACCACCACCAATATCAATAATCATATTTCCCATGGGTTCAAAAACGTCAATACCAATACCAATAGCAGCTGCCATAGGTTCGTGAATCAGGTAAACTTCTTTTGCGCCAGCACGTTCAGCACTATCTTTTACGGCACGTTTTTCTACTTCTGTAATTCCCGAAGGAATACAAATAACCATGCGCTGTTGAGGTTTTACAAATTTATTGGTTTGTGGAATCATGCCTATTAATCCACGAATCATGTGTTCGGCTGCTTGAAAATCCGCAATTACTCCATCTTTTAATGGCCTAATTGTTTTTATATCTTCATGCACTTTACCATGCATTTGTTGGGCAGTACTTCCCACTGCTATCACATTTCCATTTCTTCTGTTGATGGCAATAATTGATGGCTCATCAACCACAACTTGGTCTTTGTGAATGATTAAGGTATTTGCTGTTCCCAAATCAATGGCTAAATCTTGTGTTAAAAAACTAAATAGGCCCATTTATGCTGTTTTTTCTGTTATAAGTTGGAAGTAAAATGATGTTCTGAAAAAAATTGTTTTATATAAAACGGTGCAATTTAATAAAATTGCACACAAAACTTTTTATGTTTTTAAGTTTTTTCAATATTTTTTTTACAACATCATTTCAACACTTTTATTTTCAAATTAAGCTTAAGTTTTTACCACTCAACAATTTTATGGTCATTTTCAACAATTTTCAGGATGGTAATCTTTCTTTTTTGTGCTTTATTGCAACCCTTATTTACCAAAAGTATGAATTTTAAAAATATCAAAAAAGTTTATTTAGTAATTGCCTTAGGCATTCTTTTTTCAAATGTTAATGCTCAGAAAAAAGCACCTGATAACTGGTTTAATTTAGATTACAAAAAAGACAAAGTTTATGGTGTTAGCACCGAAAAAACGTATACTGATTTATTGAAAAATAAAAAGTCGAAGACCGTTATTGTTGCTGTTATTGACGGTGGAACTGAAGTTACTCACGAAGACTTAAAAAGCATTATTTGGATCAATACAAATGATGAAAATATAAACGGAAAAGATGACGATAACAATGGATATATTGACGACAATAATGGTTGGAATTATATTGGCGGTTTAGACAGTAATGTTAAAGAAGATAATTTGGAAGTTACCCGCGTATATGCCATGTATTACGATAAATTTATTGGCTTAAAAGCCAATGAAGTGAGTAATAATGACAAAGAATCGTTTGAAATATTTAAGAAAGCAGAAAAACTTTATTTGAAAAAATTTGATGAGGCTACTAAAATGTCTTTAATTTATAGTCAAATTGAAGAAAGCATTATAAAATTAAAAGATTTTGTAAAAACAGATATGCCTACAGAAAAAGAATTAAAGGCATTTCCTATTACTAATATGTTTGATGGATTGGCAGTAAAAAATGTTTCGATGGCGGTAAAAAGAAAACAACCAATAGCTAGTTTGATAATGGGTTTACAAGGAGCAAAGGAACATTTTAAAACACAATTAGCATTCCAACTAAACAAAGAGTTTAACAGCAGAAAATGTATTGGAGATAACTACAGCAATGTAACTGAAAAAAACTATGGTAATAACCGAGTGAGCAGTCCTGGTGGAGATCACGGAACTCACGTAGCGGGAATTATAGCTGCTGTTAGGAACAATAATTTAGGAATAAAAGGCGTTTCTGACAATACTAAAATTATGGTTTTACGCGTAGTTCCTGATGGAGATGAACGCGATAAAGACATTGCAAATTCAATAAGATATGCAGCCGATAATGGTGCAAAAATTATAAACATGAGTTTTGGAAAAGCACTTTCGCCAAACAAAAAAGTGGTAGATGAAGCTGTAAAATATGCTATTAGCAAAGATGTTCTGTTAATTCACGCAGCTGGAAACGATGATAGTAATACCGATACCATTGAAAATTTTCCAACGCCTAGGTATTTTAACACCACAGAAAAAGCCACAAGCTGGATAGAAGTTGGTGCAAGCACTTGGATGAAAAAGAAAAATTTAACAGCTCCTTTTAGTAATTATGGTAAACAAACAGTAGATGTTTTTGCTCCTGGATTTGATATTTATTCCACTATTTCTGAAAACAAATATGCTTCGTTTAGTGGAACAAGTATGGCTGCGCCTGTAGTAGCCGGAGTAGCTGCGGTATTGCGTTCATATTTTCCTGAAATTACAGCAGACCAAACCAAAGCATTGATTTTAGAATCTGCTATCAAATACAACAAGAAAGTATTTATTCCTGGTACCAATACTAAAGCCATGCTTAGCGATATATCGGTAACAGGTGGATTGGTGAATTTGTATAAAGCGGTGCAATTAGGAATTGCAAAAGGTTATAAAATGATTGATTAATAATTGGGTAAAACAATAATTGGAAAATTAAATAAAAACGGGAATTACCACTAGATTATTAGCAAGAAAATTTAAATGAAAAACATTATTAGAACAGTAGTTTTTATAGCATTAGGTATTTTGTTTGTGTACACCATTTATTATTTGTACAACAAAAACCAAGAAAAGCCAACGGTTTATAAAACCACGCAAGCATTTGAAACAGATATAGTAAAAAAGACTTTGGCAACTGGAAGTATTGTTCCTCGCAGAGAAATAAATATTAAGCCTCAAGTTTCGGGAATTATTGAAAAAATATTTGTGATTGCTGGCACGCATGTTAGCAAAGGAGATATGATTGCTCGCATCAAAATTATTCCAAACATGATTAATTTGGCCAATGCTGAAAGTAGAATTACCCGTGCTAAATTGGCATTAGAAAATGCAAAAATTGATTTTGATAGAAATCAAAAAATGTTTGATCAAAAAATGATTTCATTGTCGGAATACCAACCTTTTGCTTTGGCATACAAAAGTACAAAAGAAGAACTAGATGCAGCCGAAAACAACATGGCTTTAATCAAAGAAGGGGTAAGCAAATTAGGCGGAAAAGTTACCAATACCATTGTGCGAAGCACCATTAATGGAATGATTTTGGATATTCCTGTTAAAGAAGGCGGAAGTGTAATAGAAAGTAATAACTTTAACGAAGGAACTACCATTGCTTCTATTGCTGATATGGGTGAAATGATTTTTGACGGAAAAGTAGATGAAAGTGAAGTGGGTAAAATTAAACCAGGAATGGATTTAATACTCACCATTGGCGCATTAGATACGGTAAAATTCAATGCCAATTTAGAATACATAGCTCCAAAAGGAATCAAAGAAAATGGTGCCATTCAGTTTCAAATAAAAGCTAAAGTTAATTTACAAAAAGGGGTGTTTTTACGCGCTGGTTACAGCAGCACTGCCGATATTGTTTTGGCTAAAAAAGACAAAGTTTTGGCTTTACCCGAAGGTGTTTTACAGTTTGATAATGGAAAAACTTTTGTGGAGGTAGAAACGGCACCTCAAGTTTTTGAAAAACGATTTTTGAAAACTGGATTAAGCGATGGAATTAACATTGAAATTTTAACTGGAATTACCAAAACGGATAAAATTAAAGACCCAAATGTAGAAATGGTGGAGTAATTTGTTTGTACTTTAACTACATTAAAGATATTTCCAAAACCTAATGAATCACCAATAGCTTAACCCCAAAAATTACCTTTATAGCAAGCCTGTAAAGGGTTTTTAGAACTATGTGAATGGTTTATGGATTCCAATTCAATGGAAAGGGAATGATAATGATTATCAGACTAAGAATAGTAGTATTTTGGTATATGATTATATTGCTGTTATTCATAATTATTAATGCCTTTCATAATTTTTCTTCTGTAAATTTCATTTCATATAAAATTTATCATCTTCCCATTTTGCAGGATTATTTACAATGTAATCCGCAATGGTTTGATACGATTTTTCATTCCTGATGATATGTTCGTAATAATTACGTTGCAACAATTTCCCATTGAAAGGTTTCCATCCCAATGTTTTTACACCGCGAATATATTCATTGGTTGACATTGTTTTAAACCATTGCACAATACCATGTAGGGGCGAACCCATGTGTTCGCCCAATATTGGGGTAGGTGCATACCCATGTGTCTGCCCATTAACATTATTATCATCATTAAACCATTGCACAATACCATGTAGGGGCGAACCCATGTGTTCGCCCAATATTGGGGTAGGTGCATCCAGATTGATATATAAATCATTTTCATTATCCGAAATGGGGCGAACACATGGGTTCGCCCCTACATCTTGTTTGCCATTTGCATCCGTCTGTTCCATGTTTTCATTATCCGAAATGGGGCGAACACATGGGTTCGCCCCTACGCCAATTCCTGTATTAAATACAATTGCATGAAAATGATTGGGCATAATCTGATAAACATCCAATTCAATATCAGGAAATTTTTCGGGTATTTTTTTCCACCATTTGTTTAACATTATGCCAGCATCATTTAATATCATTTCATTGTTTTCAATTTTACCAAACAAACATTCCCTGTCTTTTACGCAAATGGTAATAAAATACAAACCCGCCTGCGAATAATCGTATCCTTTTAAACGGATTGACCTGCGGTG
>Ga0075464_10000749_pt1 | contig 14392 bp, 13 predicted proteins | sample DEB19_08_DNA_5_FD_75068 | JGI IMG/M metagenome (GOLD analysis project Ga0075464, IMG submission 75068) | Aqueous microbial communities from the Delaware River and Bay under freshwater to marine salinity gradient to study organic matter... | ecosystem: Environmental > Aquatic > Marine > Coastal ...
AGTGTAGACAATATTACAATTTAATTGTTCCATGTCAATTTTCACTAAAATCATAAATGGAGAAATACCGTCTTATAAGATAGCAGAAACAGATAAGTTTTATGCATTCCTAGATATTTTCCCTTTACAAAAAGGTCATGTACTAGTGGTGCCAAAGGTAGAAGTGGATAAAATATTTGATGTGCCTGATGCCTATTTAGCGGAACTACTTTTATTTGCTAAGCCAATTGCAAAAGCAATAGAAGCAAGCTTTGATTGCAATAGAGTGAGTATGGTCACAGTAGGGTTAGAAGTACCGCATGCACACTTGCATTTAATTCCTATAAAGGAGGCGGACGATATCAATTTCGCTCGTCCTAAATTACAATTAACTAAAGCCGATTTTTTATCAATTCAACAGTTAATAGTTGAAAAACTATAAGTATTAATTAGCGCTTAATTCTATCTGGATTTTTAGATAGAAAAGCTTCCCATCCTTTTAATCCTTTTGCCCCTGAAACTGCTGGCAAAACCGGTCCACTTATTTGATACCAATGACATAATGCGACACCCAATGCATCTGTTGCGTCAAAGTACTTGGGCTTTTTTTCAATTTGCAATACTCTTTCCAACATTTTCCAAACCATATCTTTATCGGCATTGCCATTACCTGTAATGGATTGCTTCACTTTTTTGGGAGCGTATTCGGTTACGGGTAATTGGAATTGCATTGCAGCAGCAATAGCGACGCCTTGAGCTCTTCCTAACTTGAGCATACTTTGTACGTTTTTGCCAAAAAATGGGGCTTCAATTGCAAAATGAGCAGGCTGGTGTTCTGTTATGAGTTCAATTATTTTAGCATGTATAATTTGAAGCCTTGCATAGATGTCTTTTTCCTTGGTTAGTTTTAAAACGTCCATAGTAATAAGTGCTGGCTTAGGCCCCCCTTTTAATATAGCGTATCCAAGTATTTGTGTTCCAGGATCAATTCCTAAAATGATTGGTGATTTTGACATGTACATTAAAGTTACATATATCATAGCAATTTCCGAACTTTGTTGCATATGACGAGTATATCAAAAAAGCAATTTATTACTTGGGGTAAAAAAAGTGTAGGTTTTTTTTTTATTTATAGTTTGTAGTGTTGCTATTTATAGAGAAGTTGGGAGTAATCAAAATCTAGCTTCCTATGGTAGCCAAATTCAGAATCAGCTACAAAATATTTCTATTTTTAATTGGCTTGTATTATTGTTGTTAATGCTTTTAAATTTTTTAATTGAATCTATTAAGTGGAGGGCTGTTTTAAAATCTGAAACTGAAATTTCTTTAAAGTCTGCCGTAAAAAGTGTTTTTGTTGGGCAGGCATTTGCATTTTACACACCTAACCGAATTGGCGAATATGTCGGAAGGACATTAATGTTAGAGTCTGGTAACAAAATGCTAGCAGTTGGGAAAATGGCATGGTCCTCTTATGCTCAATTAATTGTAACAATTATTGTTGGTTCTTTTGCACTTTTTGTAAACCCTCCATTTTTGCCATGGCTAAAATGGGTGAGTCCCTTTTTAATGGTTTTAGTTTTAGTTGTTTACTTTAATCAAATTACATTTTCGGGCTGGTTGAAATCCTTCAATTTTTTACAAATTGAAACGAGCACTAAAAAAAGACTTTTAATTTACTCCTTTTTAAGATACACCGTATTTTTATTGCAGTATAGCTGGGCTGTACATATTTTAAATATTCCTATTCCATATCCTGCGCTTTGGGCAGCCATAGCAGCTATGTTTTTGTTTTTAAGTGTTTTACCAACTATTAGTATAACAGAGTTGGTTATTAGAGGCCAAATTATATTGTTATTGTTGTCTCCCTGGAGTCAAAATAGTTTGTTGTTGATTAGCTTGTCTACCTTAATTTGGGCTGTTAATTTTTTATTGCCTGCAATAATAGGGGCGCTCTTATTATTAGGTTTCAGATTAAAACAATAAATTTGATATACCAAATAGGTAATTAACAATGATGCTAATAATTCATTTTCTTATATTTTTATTCACTAATTTTTTACCAGCAGACAATAATATTTGTAACCAAACAAATAGTTCTTTTTTAGCTGGAGAAAAAATACATTATACTATTTTTTATAATGTAATTGGAATTTATGTAAATGCGGGTAAGGCCGATTTTAATACTGTTAGTTCAAATTCAAATGGAACAGATACCTATACTTTTACTGCACTAGGAAAGTCCAATGCCAATTACGACTGGATATTTAAAGTTAGAGACAAATATGAAAGTGTAGTGGACAGTAAAACATTGCTTCCTTATCAATTTTCGCGTATTATTAACGAAGGAAGTTTTCATCAATCCGATTTGATTCAATTTAATCAAAAAAGTAGAACAGCCACTACCGCTAATATTAGCTATACTACTTCCGACTGTACTTATGATGTAATTAGTGCAGTATATGCAGCAAGAAATATGAATTTTTCTAATTTGCAAATAGGAGATAAAGTGTATCTCAATTTCTTTTTAGATAAAAGCTTATATCCTTCCTATTTTAAATACTTAGGCAAGGAGGTAGTTAGTACACAGTACGGTACTTTTAAAGCCCTTAAATTAGCCCCGTTATTAGTAAAAGGTTCTATGTTTAAAGGAGGGGAGCATATGACTATTTGGATTACAGACGACGCGAATCATATTCCAGTAAGATTAGAGACGCCTATTATTGTAGGTTCTATCAAAATGGATATGGTTGGTTACGAAAATCTGAGACATCCATTAACTTCATTAATTGAGCTTGTCCAATAATTAGAGCAAACTATCCAATTTGAATATAGTTGCTGCTCGAATTCCTTTTTCTGTTTGTTCAACAGTACAGCATTCATTTACTGCATCATGCTCAAAAAATAAGGTATAATTGTTTTTAAGGGCTTCTTGTAAAAACATTTCCTTTTCTTGCAAAGTAATTATTGGCTGCATGTCGTATCCCATAATATACGGAATTGGAATATGTCCAACAGAAGGAAGCAGGTCTGCCATAAATACAATTTCATGAGTGCCATACTTTATTTTAGGAAGTAGCATTCCTGCTGTATGACCATTAACCACTATGCATGAAATATGCTTACTAAAATGAATTGTTTGTAATTCCTTATCACTTTGATAAGCGGGTAAACTTATTATTTTCAATTTACCGCTTGTTAATAGAGGTTCAATATTTTCCTTTAAGAATGACGCTTTTTCTCTTTTATTAGGATTACTTGCATTGTCCCATTGTGGTTCACTAACCCAATAAGTGGCATTAGGAAAAGTTAAAATTAATTGGTCTTCTTTCTTTTGTATAGCACCACCCACATGATCAAAATGTAAATGGGTTAATAGTACGTCGGTGATGTCAGAAATATCAAGATTAATTTCTTGTAAAGCTTGCGCTAGGGGTTTGGTATTATGTAAATGGTAATGACTTAAAAACTTTGCATCTTGTTTGTCTCCTATACCAGTGTCAATTAAAATTTTCCTATCGCCTTCTATTACTAATAAACAACGTAGGGCCCAAGTACATAAATTATTTTCGTCTGCAGGGTTTAATTTATTCCAAATAGATTTTGGAACTACGCCAAACATAGCGCCGCCATCTAACTTAAAGTTACCGGTATGTATACTATGCAGTTGCATGTTTTTGAAGCTTTGCTGTTCGATATAACAAAATTAAGCCCAAAATAAAGAATATACAAAGAGCTAATACTGAGTTTTTCTGAGAACCGGTGAGTTCATTTATAAATCCAAAACTAAACATACCAATTACAATAGCAATTTTTTCAGTTACATCATAAAAGCTAAAAAAGCTAGTGGTATCTCTTGTTACTGGCATTAACTTAGCATAAGTGCTTCTACTAACTGACTGAATTCCACCCATTACAAATCCTACTAAAACAGCTAATCCGTAAAACTGCATAACGCCGTTTCTAGGTATATAATATCCAATAATGCAAGCAAATATCCATATTATTACTGCCACCATTAATGTTTTAAAATTACCCCAACTACTTGCCAATTTAGCCATAAAAATGGCTCCAGGAATAGCCACTAGTTGAATAATAAGAATTGCAATGATCAAATTTGTGGTAGGAATATTCAATTCACTTTTTCCATATAAGGTAGCGGCTAACATAACTGTTTGCACACCCATATTAAAAAAGAAAAATGCGGTTAAAAAACTCTTAAGCGTGGGTAGATGCGTTAGTTGTTTCCAAACTAAATGGAGTTCTCTGTATCCAGAGGTAAGTATATTGTCTTGTTTTTTGTCCCGAACAATATGTAAACTAGCAGGTAGCTTTGAAATTGCCCATTGTCCAAAACAAAACCACCAAATTCCTACTAATAAAAAGGAGATCTGAGAAGCCTTGCCTACAGTGATTCCAAAAAGTTCAGGTTTTAATACAAAAACAAAGCAGATTAATTGTAAAATAACAGAACCGGTATAACCCATCGTGAATCCTTTGGCACTAATTCGGTCTCTGTCTTCTGGTGCAGCAATCTCGGGCAAGTATGAATTATAAAATACTAAACTGCCCCAAAATCCAACACAGGCAATGATAACCGATACTAATCCTGTTGAAATATGATTGCTGTCAAAAAAGTAAAGTGAACTACATGCAACACTTCCTAGTGTACAAAAGAAAACCAGAAATTGATTTTTATTACCTCTATAGTCTGCAATGGAAGATAAAATTGGAGAGAGTATGGCTACAATAATAAATGCAACAGCTAATGCGTAGTTATAAAGTGCAGTATTGACAAATTCAAAAGGGCCTATTTTAATTTTATCAATTAAGGAGTTTTCATTTCCGTCTCCGGTTACTGCCTCATAATAGGCTGGGAAAATAGTAGAGGTAATTACAAGGCTATAAACACTATTGGCCCAGTCATACATAGCCCAACCATTTACAACTTTTTTTGAAGCAGTCTGCATAGCTTAGATATGTTTTGTGTATAATAAAATCAATATAGTAGTCCCTAAAATAATGCGGTACCATCCAAAAATTGCAAATCCTCTTTTTTGTACAATCTTAATAAAGAACTGTACCGAAATTAAAGCTACTATAAAAGCTACTACTCCTCCAATTAACAATGTTGTTAAATTGTCTGTAGCAAATACTTCTGGATTCGTCTTATAAACGTCTAAGGAACTTTTAGCTGAAGCAGCTAACATAGTTGGTACAGCTAAGAAGAAAGAAAATTCAGCAGCTGCTTTTTTGGTTAGCTTTTGACTCATTCCTCCAATTATAGTTGCAGCACTTCTACTTAAACCTGGGAATAAAATAGATAGTACTTGAAAGCAACCAATTATAAAAGATTTTTTATAACTAATATGGTCGGAAGTAATGTTTTTGTTTTTTTCGAATAGCTTGTCAATGAATAATAAAATAATTCCTCCAGCCAACATTACCACAGCGATAACTTGTAAATTATTCAATAAGGCATCAATGTATTTTTTCAAAAGTGCTCCAAATATTAAGGCAGGGAATACTGCCACAATTAATTTAAAATAAAAGCTAGGTTCTTTAAAATTAAAGAAGCTTTTTCGGTACACTACCAATACAGAAGTAATTGCGGCAAACTGAATCACAATTTCAAACAAGTCTACAAAAGGGCTATCTGGAATTCCTAATAATGGGTTCGCAAATTTCATGTGAGCGGTACTAGAAATAGGCAGAAACTCTGTAATACCTTCAATGATAGCAATAATAATGGACTGAAATGTATTCATATATATGTATTAAAAAAGCGATGATTGCTCATCGCTTTACAAATTAAGTGATTTTTTAGTGCTTTTTGAATATTGCATAAATTTCAACAATGAAACCTGCAATAATCACTAATGGAGCCAGGGTAATACGTCTAAAGCTATATACTTCATTGGCATTAAATACGTCCGGGTTAGGGCTTTTTCCTCCAGCCATTAAAAGCATACCTATTAAAATTAAGGCTGCACCAATAAGCATCCATGTGTAGTTTGATTTGCCAAAAAAGTCAAGAGATTTTTTGTTGGGTTGTTGGCTCATATAAATTTATTTAATCAATTTGAAAAGTAAAGTATTGTTGGACTAGTATAGTTCGTCTAGTTTCATTTTTAAATATTTAATAACACTTCGATAAGTACTTAGTACAGATATGCCAACACCTATTATAATGATTCCAGAAAATAAGATCAAATTATTACCCATGCCTTGTAGGGTTTGAATTTGTGGAAACTGAGCACCTGCCCATTGTATTAATGTGAATAGAATTACTAATGCAATAGCCGCACTAATTAAACCATTTATCAAAGCACGAACAACTAAAGGTTTTGCAATAAAGCCTCTTGTGGCACCAACCATTTGCATTGTTTTAATTAAAAAACGATTACTAAACATGGCTAAGCGAATGGTGTTGTCAATACTAATAATGATAATAATTCCTAGGATAATAGACATCACCAAAAATATAACACCTAGTTTAGCTGCTCTTTCATTTAAGCTTGAAACTAAACTTTTAGGGTATTGAATATCGGCAACATCGTCTTTGAAATTACTCGTAATGTCGGTGGTGATTTTGGTTAAGCTATCTGGGTTTACATAGTTAGCTTTTGCAAAAAAATCGACACTTTCTGGCAAAGGATTTACGTCTAAAATCTTCGCCCAATCTTCGCTATTCTCTTTATTCCAAATTTCTTTAGCCTTGTCCTTGTCTATGTACTCTACATTTTTTGCATAGGGCTGATTGGCAATAAATGCTTGAATTTTACCAATGGTGTTTTTGTCAGCACTTCTCATATAAACGCTAATACGAATGTCTTCCTTGAAATTATCTCCAATAGAATGGAGGTTCAAAAAAAGCCATCCCATAATGCCCATTATAAACAACACAATGGCTACGCCAACTATGCTATAAATATAGTTAGGTTTACTGCGTTTTAATGAAGCGGATCGGGTACCTGGCATAGTATTAATATTTTGAGTGTTCGCTTTGCAAATGTAGGGTTTTGAACGCTAATGGCTTACATTTGCAATAGGTGAATTAGGCCTATTTTAGGTCAAAATTAGGCAGTTGCCAGTTTTGGTTGGTTAAATGTCAGATTTTAAAGAAATTTTAAGAAAAAACAGAAGATGGAGTATCAATTTAGGGCTATTGAAAAAAAATGGCAGGCCGTTTGGAATGAGCAAAAAGCGTATCAGGTTTCTAATGAAAGTGATAAGCCAAAGTTCTATGTCTTAGATATGTTTCCTTATCCAAGTGGAGCTGGTTTGCATGTAGGGCATCCTTTGGGGTATATTGCTTCCGACATTTATAGCCGATTCAAAAGATTAAAAGGGTTCAATGTTTTGCATCCAATGGGTTATGATGCATTTGGGTTACCTGCGGAACAATATGCAATTGAACATGGGGTACATCCTTTAAAAAGCACCCATGGCAATATTGATAATTTTAGAAAGCAATTAGACAATATTGGTTTTTCTTATGACTGGGATAGAGAAGTGAGAACCTGTGACGCAAGTTATTATAAATGGACACAGTGGATATTCTTACAATTGTTTAATAGTTATTTCGACAGGGCTAGTTCAAAAGCAAAAAACATAGCAGAACTAGTTGCCATTTTTGAAGCGGAAGGTAATAGTAAGCATGTTTGTCCTTCGGACGCACAACTTAAATTTACTGCCGCAAATTGGAAAGCGTTTTCTGAAAAAGAACAACAAGATATTTTAATGCAATATCGTTTAGCTTTTTGTGGATATGGGGAAGTGAATTGGTGTGAGGTATTAGGAACGGTATTAGCTAATGACGAAGTGGTGAATGGCTTTAGTGAAAGAGGAGGGCATCCAGTTGAAAAGAAAAGATTACGTCAATGGTATTTAAGAATTACAGAATATGCAGACAGACTATTAACAGGGCTTGAAACCATTCAGTTTAGTGACGCAATGAAAGAGATGCAGTCTAATTGGATTGGTAAGAGTTATGGTGCTGAAATTGATTTTGCAATTCACAATTATGAAGGTGCCCTTAAAGTATATACAACAAGGCCAGATACGGTTTTTGGAGTTGACTTTATGGTAGTTGCTCCAGAGCATGCTTTAATAGAAAATATAACACCTGATTCGCATAAGGCATCTGTAGCTGAATATATTGCTTATGTAAAAAGCAGAAGCGAAAGAGAGCGTATTGCAGAGAAGAAAATCACAGGATGTTTTACAGGAGCTTATGTAGTAAATCCGTTTAACCAAAAACTAATTCCAATTTGGATTTCAGAATATGTTTTGGCAGGATATGGAACCGGAGCAATTATGGCAGTTCCATGTGGAGACGACCGTGACTTTAAATTCGCACAGCATTTTAATATTCCTATCACTAATATTATTGGAGCCGCATTTGACGGAGTTGAAGCGAATCCAACAAAGGAAGCTGTTTTAACGAATAGTGATTTTTTAAATGGAGTTATTCAAAAAGATGCTATTGCAATTGTGAATGACAAAATTGAAGCAATGGGAATTGGTCAACGCAAAGTTAATTTTAGAATGCGTGACGCTGCATTTAGTAGACAAAGATATTGGGGGGAACCTTTTCCAATTAAATGGATAAATGGAATTGCTTATCCGCTGTCTGAAAATGAATTGCCACTTTTATTGCCGGAAGTAGATAATTATGGCCCTGGTCCAGACGGTCAAGGTCCATTAGCGAATATTGATTCTTGGGTAGCTGAAAATTATGAAACTAATACCATGCCAGGTTATGCTGGAAGTAGTTGGTATTTCTTAAGATATATGGACCCGCATAATACAGGTTCGTTTTGTGATAGAAAAGTGAGTGACTATTGGAACCAAGTGGATTTATATATTGGCGGTACCGAGCATGCAGTAGGGCATTTATTGTACAGTCGTTTATGGACAAAAGTGTTATTTGATTTAGGACATATTGGATTTGATGAGCCGTTTAAAAAATTGTTGAATCAGGGAATGATTCAGGGAAGCTCTCGATTTGTATATCGAAAAAGAGGAACCCATACTTATATTTCTGCTGGACTAATTGGAAATCACGAAGTAGATCAATTACATGTAGACGTGAATATGGTTGACGGTGTGGACTTAGATACTGCTGCATTTAAAAATTGGAAACCAGATTTTGCAAATGCGGAGTTTATTTTAGAAGACGGCAAATATATTTGTGGCGTAGAGGTAGAGAAAATGTCTAAGTCAAAATTCAATACCGTTAACCCAGACGATTTAGTTGAAAGATACGGTGCTGATACATTTAGAATGTATGAAATGTTCCTAGGTCCAGTGGAACAAAGCAAACCATGGGATACCAAGGGTATTGAAGGGGTTCATCGCTTCTTGAAAAAATTCTGGAGAATGTTCTTTGACGAAATGAAAGGCAAGGTTTGGGTTGATGAACCAGCTTCTGCTGCAGAATTAAAAATATTGCACAAAGCAATTAAGAAAATAGAGGAAGACACAGAGCGATATAGTTTTAATACAGCAGTTAGTACTTTCATGATTTGTATTAATGAATTATATGATTTAGGATGTCATAAAAAAGAGATACTGTCTCAAGTATTAATATTATTAACACCTTACGCTCCCCATTTTGCAGAAGAATTATGGAAAGTGCTAGGTAATGAAGGTTTAGTGATTAATGCTGCTTATCCTTTATTTGAAGCTAAATACGTATTAGAGACAAGCAAGGAATATCCAATTAGTATCAACGGGAAAGTGAGAACTAATATTGCAATTGCCTTGGATGCGACCGAAGCGCAAGTAAACGAAATAGTTTTAGGTAGTGAAGCAGTTCAAAAATGGATCGAAGGAAAAGAAATAAAGAAACTAATTTTCGTAAAAGGCAAAATGGTCAATATTGTTCTTTAGTGTTTTAATAGTCAATAAATAATTTAATAAATTTCATGTCCAATCCACTTATAGATATAGCGAATACTAATTTAAACCCTCAGGAAAGGGAGTTTGAAAATAGTATTCGTCCGCAAGCAATGGATGCATTTTCTGGTCAACCACAGTTGATAGAAAATATAAGCATATTTATAAAAGCGGCTAAAATGAGAGGGGAAGCTTTGGACCATATTTTATTTCACGGTCCTCCGGGATTAGGTAAAACTACCTTAAGCCGTATTGTGGCAAATGAAATGGGCGTTCAAATTAAAGAGACATCTGGTCCTGTTATTGAAAAGCCAAGTGACCTAGCTGGTTTATTAACTAGCTTGGAACCCAATGATGTATTGTTTATTGACGAAATTCACCGTTTAAGTACGGTAGTAGAAGAATACTTGTATGCTGCTATGGAAGACTACAAGATTGACATAATGATTGACAGTGGTGCTAATGCTAGAAGTATTCAAATTAATTTAAATCCTTTTACATTAGTAGGTGCAACTACCAGAAGTGGATTGTTGACAGCGCCCTTGCTTTCAAGATTCGGAATTAAATCAAGACTGGAGTATTATCCTGCTTCTGTACTTCAGAAAATTATTGAAAGAAGTGCGCAAATCTTGGACGTAAAAATTGATTCGAGCGCAGCTGGTGAAATTTCAAGAAGAAGTAGAGGGACACCAAGAATAGCGAATGGCTTATTAAGAAGGGTACGCGATTTTGCACAGGTATTAAATGACGGTCAGGTTGATATAGGTATTACACAACATGCTTTAAAAGCATTGAATGTGGACGAACATGGATTAGACGAAATGGACAACCGAATTTTATTAGCTATCATTGAAAAGTTTAAAGGGGGGCCAGTTGGAATTTCTACCATAGCTACGGCAGTAGGTGAGGAGTCCGGCACGATAGAGGAAGTATATGAACCATTCTTAATTCAAGAGGGCTTTTTACAAAGAACACCTAGAGGACGAGAAGTGACCCATAAAGCATACGAACATTTGGGTAAAAAGAGAGATCGTGGAAGTTTAGACAATCCTGAACTATTTAGATAATTAGTATTATATAAATAGTCGTGAAATAAAAAAGGCTCCTAATTAAGTTGGGAGCCTTTTTCTATTTAACTATTTTAAAATTAGTGCACTACTAATCGGAATCCATTTCCGTGAATATTTACAATTTCGATTTGTTCGTCTTCTTTTAGATATTTTCTAAGTTTGGCAATATAAACGTCCATGCTTCTACCGTTAAAATAGGTATCACTTCCCCATATTTTCTTTAAGGCTTTTTCTCTTGTCAATAAATCATTTTTATGTTCTGCTAACATTTTCAACAGTTCATTTTCTTTAGGAGACAATACTTGTGTTTTGTCTGCAAATATAAGTTCGCGCAATTTTGGATTAAAATGATATTTTCCTAATTCAAATTCAATATTGTCTGAGATTTTATTATCCTCCTCGTTTCTTTTTATAATCGCTTTTATTTTAAGCATCAATACTTCACTATCAAAAGGCTTAGTGATATAATCGTCAGCCCCTAATTTATATCCGTGAATAATATCTTCCTTTAATGTTTTAGCACTCAAGAAAAACAATGGAACATCTGGATCAATATCTCTAATTTCTTCTGCTAACGTAAATCCGTCTACATGAGGCATCATGACGTCTAATAAACATAGGTCAAATTTTTCACGTTGAAAAGCAGCTAGCCCTAGTCGGCCATCTCTTTCTAATGTAACATCGTACTCGTCTAGTTCTAAATAATTTTTCAAAACTAATCCTAGATTACTATCGTCTTCGCAAAGTAGTATTTTGTATTTTTTCTTGTCTTCCATATTAATTGCTTTTTGTAAAGAAACGATATTTAGTTTTTGATCTAAAATATGGGTTTCCAATGTTTTGTTAAAATATACCTAATCCTTCGTACTTGTACAAAGGTCGCAAATTCCGCAAGGACTTGGGTGTTTTTCTCCAAAATATTGGGCCAAATAAACACTTCTACATTGAATACTACTATTCTTTAGATAGCTAGAAAAATGTTGAATACGATCAAAAAAGGCTTTTTTTCTTAATTGATAGTTGTCAAAGTCTAGTTTCATAAAAGAAGCTGATGCACGATTCCATTGGAACTGAACCACCGGTTGATGCTCTTTTTGTTCATAGCTTATGATGCCATATTCTTTTAATAAATGAAGTTGCGTTTGTACAAAGGAGAAATCTCTGTTTAATAATTGTGCCAATATACTTTCATTTATATATTGAGGGCTGTCAATAATACCTCCATAGGTTCTTAATATAGTTTGAAGTACGATTCCTAAAATAACATTGTTCTTTTCAAATAATTCTATCACTTCTCTATTCTCAATTACTTGAACTAAAGAGGGCTTGAAGCTGGAATCAGAAAATTGAACATGACCTTCCTGAGCAATCCATTGCAAAGCGTTTCTTGCAATCATTTTATCCCATTTAAAACTAGCACAGAATGTATCAAAGTCAAATAAGAATTGTTGTTTTTCTCCCATACCTACTGGCAATTGAACATAGTCTGCTAAGTCTTGGTATACTTTTTTTATAGTATCAATTGGAGGGTATTTTTTTGCTTGAACAGATTCCCAATAATCCCAATCATTTTGTTGATATAGTAAAATTGCTTTTGCAGAAAGTCCATCTCGGCCTGCTCTTCCGGCTTCTTGATAATACTGCTCAATACTTCCTGGTATTTCGTAATGAATGACGAGTCTTACATTGGGTTTATTAATTCCCATACCAAAAGCACTTGTACAAACTACTATTTGAATTTGGTCCTGCATCCAACTATTTTGTACAGCTTGTCTACTTGCAATAGGCATTCCTGCATGGTATTCTCCAATTGCATATCCATAAGCTTTTAATAAACTAGCTAGTTGACTCACGTTGTTACGTGTATTACAGTATATAATTACAGACCCTGATTCTTGTGATAATAAACTTCGTACACTATGCAGCTTAACGGGTACTTTTTGAACCAGATATGCAAGTTGTGGTCTTAAGAAACTGTCGGTAATAATATCGGCATTTTTCAAGGACAACTGTTTAATGATATCTGCTTGAACCATGGGGATGGCAGAAGCCGTCATTGCTAATACAGGTACTGTTGGAAATATTTTTTTAAGAATGTCTAATTTTCTATAAGACGGCCTAAAGTCGTAACCCCATTGAGAAATACAATGCGCTTCGTCAATTGCAAAAAGCTGAATAGTGAGGGTTTGTAAAAAGTCCTGAAAATTCTTTTGTGCTAATTTTTCTGGTGAACAATAAATGAATTGATATTTCCCAGCTTGTATGTCCTGTAATATTTGTGTTTGTTCCTCAAAACTCATATTGCCCCCTAGGCTAATTGCAGTTATATTTTTAGCACGTAAGTCCTTTACTTGGTCTTGCATTAATGCAATCAAGGGGCTTATAATAACGCCAATGCCTGATTTACATAAAACCGGTAATTGATAGCATAGCGATTTTCCCGCACCAGTAGGTAATAGGGTTAATACGTCCTTGCCTGACAATACAGATTCAATTATCTCTAGCTGTTTTGGTCTAAACTGGTTATAACCCCAATAGGTTTCTAATATGTGTTGCGGTGATTTCAAGCAGTTACTACACTAATTTTTTCTTAAATAATCTTAATGAATTAATGGCTAATACTACATCGCTTAATCCCATAATTAAGGCACCATAAGTTGGTCCCCAAGTGCCTAATAGCCCCAATGCTGCAACTGGTATAGCAATTATATTATAAGAGAATGCCCATGCCAAATTTTCTTTAATGGTTTCGTAAGTTCTTCTACCTAACCCTAAAGACATGGGTAGGTTTTTTAAACCTTGATTCATTAATATTACTTGTGCACTTTGAATTGCAATATGGGAAGCATTACTCAAAGAAATTCCAATAGTAGCTTTTGCTAGTGCGGGTGCGTCATTAATGCCGTCTCCAACCATTGCCGTTGGACTTATTTTGGTAAGCTCCTCTAATTTATTCAACTTGTCTTCTGGACTCTGTTCACTAATTATTTCTTGAATACCTAAGGCTTTTCCAACTTGTTCGCATTTGTCTTTTCTGTCTCCACTTAATAAAACGGTATGTATACCTTGTAAATGTAAAGTTTCAATCATTTCCTTAGCTTCTGGCCTTATTTGATCTGCTACGTCTATCCACCCAATTAACTGGTCATTTTTTTGTACATAAACATTGTGTCCGTCTTCAACAGTAGGGTCCAGTAATGTCTTATAAGAACCTGCCCAGTAGGTATTTCCTTCTTTGTCAGTAGCCTTAATTCCTAGGCCTTTTACCTCTTCAATTTGCTGCCATTTTATTTCACTCGTATTTTTCCAAGCAGAACTAATACATTTTGAAATTGGGTGATTAGAATATTTTTCTAAAGAGTAACTTAAAATTTTAAATTCAGATTCGGTAATACCATCAAATAATTGAATATTAGTAATTTCAAAATGACCTGTAGTTAATG
>Ga0075464_10000750_pt1 | contig 14386 bp, 14 predicted proteins | sample DEB19_08_DNA_5_FD_75068 | JGI IMG/M metagenome (GOLD analysis project Ga0075464, IMG submission 75068) | Aqueous microbial communities from the Delaware River and Bay under freshwater to marine salinity gradient to study organic matter... | ecosystem: Environmental > Aquatic > Marine > Coastal ...
ATTTACCGATGTAACCAGAAATCTCCATTGTGATGCTGGTGACATCTTTGGAAGCTGCTTTGCAATCCTTGTAAAAAGATACGGCCTGCTTGATAGCGGCAATAGCGGCAAGGGCGGCGGTGAACGGATCAATTTACAGCCTCAGCAGCGTTTTTATGAATTCGGCAGCAACCCCTGGTCCAAACAGCACAACGACAATCAGTGCGTACAGCAGGTACTCAATTTTGGTCATGCGTTTGTCGCCGTCAGCCAATGTCTTTTGAATGGCTTCATACCGCTGGGCGCAGATGGCCTCATGCACCGCAAAATCTAATTCAAGTTCGTCACTCATGTTATGCCTTTGGATACTTGGCTTTAATTGCAAGACAGGCCGCAATGTAAGCATCAATCTGCGCTTGGTCACCTTTGACTACACCGTCAAGATAGTCAGTCATTGGAGGATATTCAGCCGCACGTTTTTCTGCGTAGGTAAGTTCTGGTGGTTGAGGACGCATTGCCTCTGCTTCTGCATCAGTAATTTGAACTGAGCCAGCAGGGAGTAGATGAACAAATGAATCGTCATCAAGGAAGTGTAAAGAGTTGTCAGGTGCTTTGTAGTTCATTTTGATTACCTCAGTTCAAGCCATTTATTGAGTGTCCCTGTGGTGATCGTTATTGAGTACGATGCTCCAGGTGGAACGACAACAGTTGTCGGTATGTATGCGGTTGTTGCTTGCGCTGACGTATCTACACGCACATTGTTCAGGGTAGTTCCCGCCACTGTTACGGTGTAATTCAGCACGAATCCACCGCTGTTCGCTACACTAATAAGAACAGTGATAGGTTTGCCTGTGCTGTTGTAATAAGTCGTCCCAGACGCTCTACTTGCGGTTACATCTTGCCAAGTCTGTCCGTACCCCAAGCTACTCATAGCACTTAAAGCCTGCCCACCAACACCCTGTATTGTGCTAGGTGCAGTAGCCCATGTTCCTGCGGTTGCTTGAGTGCTATCAATAAACCCAATTACACGATACGCTACGGATGTTCTAGCAGTTGTAGAGTAAATAACGTTTGCGCTATCAGCCGCACCAGCACCGCCCTCAGCAGTAGTAGTGATAAGGTTTGTCTCATCAAGCTGGTTACCACCGCTAATATTTACAGTAGCTAATTCAATTGTTCCAGCATTATTCATTGCTATCACAACAATGCGTGATTGCTGGGCGCTGACTGTGCCTAGCGTTGATCCGCTTGAGATGACTAAATTAGCTGGTGTTCCAGAAACAGTAGTAACTGTTCCGCTGCCCAATGTTGTTGAACGAAAATCTAAACTCAACGCAGATGCAGATATGGTCAATGCGCTTGCAGCAACCGAAGCAGAGATTGGCTGTATTCGCGTAGATGAAGCAGTCGCCCAACTAGGCGCAACCGTAGTCCCATTGCTTTGCAACACCTGCCCCGCCGTGCCATTAGCTAGCATTGCAGTTGTGCCTGCTGCTGATTGGTATGGGACAGAGCCTCCTAGACCGCCTGCAAGATTAGTAGCTGTAGTAGCTGCTGTAGCGTTACCTACAGTTAAACCAGCCGCCGTGCCTGTAGCGTTGGTTAGGATTGCCGCCGAGGGAGTACCTAAATTAGGAGTAATAAGTATGGGGCTAGTATCTAAGACCATTTTGCCTGTGCCAGTCACCGCCGCTGTCAGCGTCACACCACCATAAGTTATTGTGCTGGCAAAGTTAGCAAGACCGCCAACCCACAAAGCCTTAGTTATGCCAATACCACCAGAGGTAATAATTGATCCTGTGCCTGTGCTAGTCGCATCAGTAGACAATGTAGAGCTAATACCCGCCGCAAACGGTATGCGAGCCGTTGTAGCCGTCTGACCGTCTTTTGTGATAGCCGTGGACAGCCCCGTTGCCAAGTCTGCTGTGAGGGCGTTAAAGGCGGTCGAGGATATGACCGTGCCTGTGACTACCGGCTGTCCGGTGGTGTTTATTTGAAATGTACCACTTCCGTTGTAACTCATTCGATCACCTATTAGGTTGTTGTGCCAAAGTGTTTGTCAGAGCCGCATTTCTGGCTTGAGCTTCATTGAATTGTTTTACTGCCAATGGCAGCTCTCGCAAAGTACGCATTGCGCCTGGGCCTTGTTGCATCAGCAATTTTGCCATCTCATTGCGAGTTTGCTCGGGTGTAGAAATCTTTTTACCAAGATTCATAATTGTATTTAACAGTGGAGCAGGATTGCCCTGACCAGCACTTGCAACCGCTTGGCTTGCTTGCATTGCATCATTGGCATTAAGTTCACCCGCCGCCAATAACCGTTGCGCTGTTTGTGGTCCTCTGCCGGTCTGCTCTATTTCTTTTAATCGAGCTTCTTTTGCTACAGATGCCGCAAATTCACGGTAATCCTTGCCAAATATTTCTTTGAGCTTGCCGCTAGTGGCTGGTTCTTTCCACATTTTTAACAATGATGTTTGACCAGCCTCAGTGCCAACCTTGTCGCGCAAAGACTGCAAAGCACCGACCCTAAACGCATCCAACTCACTGGCGCTCATGCCTTTGGTCAATTCAGAAACACCAATTTCATCAGTTTTCATTGCTGTGCGACCAGCAATAACTGCACTTTCCATTTCTGCTGGCCCTGCAAACGCATCCCGTGCCATCTTATAAATGGATTTACCATTTTTATCTTTAGGCGATAAATCATCAAGTTTGCGTGTTAATTCATTGCGTAAATTGTTAGTTGCTCGGCTTTCTGCGGTGGCTTTAAAGTTTACTTTTTCTTTTTCGCCTATTGTCCACAATGCTCTTTTCAACGTGTCCAATGCCTCAAATGACAAGTCATCGCCAGGCTTAATTTTAGACAAATCCAAAGGCGCTTTGCCCTCTCTAATTGCCAAATCTTTTGCGGCTTTCCATGCGTCTGGCGCACGTTGAATCAAATTATGCAAATTATCGTCAACTTGGACAGACAGATTTTCGATTTGTTTATACAAAGGAGCAGCGGCAGTTTGCTTTTGCTCAACCAACGCATCTAAGGTGGTTTTGTAACCTGCGCCGCCAGTGCCTAAAGCCTCATCAGCCGCCGCCATTATTCGTTGTGGACGTGTGGCTTGCCTATTGCGAATAAGCTGCTCCACAAGCGTTTTAGTCTGCCCTGGCAGGGTTGCCAAAGTATCCAGCAATGTTTTTGTAGGCTGCCCAGACGCATCCACCAAAGTAGCCTCTGGGCCAAGTTTGGACAATCTTGCTTCAATTTGGTTCAACGCATTACCACCACCGCCAGGCTCAAACAATGAGCCTATGCCACTTTTTGACAAAACTTCGGCAATTTTGAGTTTTGCCGCATCAGCCGCCGAGCTTTCGTTAATTCTTTGAGCAATATTGCCAGCACCAGCGCCAACCACTTTTGCGCCACCTTGAAAAACGGGGCCAAGCATACCGCCCATCATCATGTTTGATTTAAGCGTTTCGCCGTAATCTTTTTGTTGTTCTGGCTCGGTAACAGGATTCATCAAACTGGTTGTAGCGCCTAAAACGCTACCAGTTGCCAACAATCGGGGAACAGTAGCAACAAGGGATTCAGGCAACAACGCCGTCAATGCAAGATTGGGAGGGCTAATTATGTTGCCAACCAACCTATTTTTATCAAACCCCTTGTTTTGTCGAGCAGCTTGGTATTCTGCTTCTCGTTGAGCAATTGCCCTGTCCATTGCCTGTTTGTCGCCTATGCCAGTTTCCATTGCCAATCGACCGCCAGCATAAAAAGGGTCAGTAGCGCCCATGTATATGCCTGGTAACGGGTTTTCCTCTTTAGGAGGCAACAACGACATCAAATCTGGAACTTGACGCTTATTAATGATTGCCTGCAAAGGATCGCCAGAAACCTCTTTCCATGATTTCTTTTGAGGCGCAAATGGATCATGTTCAACAGGTATGCCGCCTGATTGCGTAGCAAATGGATCATGCTCAACAGGTTTGCCAGCCATATCATTGCCCCCACATTAAATATTTGCCAGGTCTGCTTGGATCAGGCGAATACCATTTGCCATCTGCTGCTTTTTTGGCTTCAGGTGGCGCACCAACTGGTGGATTATTTCCTGACTTTACTTCTGGCACAAGTTTGCCAGCCCGACCAGCTTTTATTCTTGCCGCTTCAATAACATTAGCTAATCGAGCTTCTTTGTCTTTCATTGCCTGCGGACTATCTCCAATTTGCGGGAAATACGATTCGCTGTAACCTTTTAATTGCTCTTTTGTATATGCCGCACCTGTTCCTAATGTTAAAGCCGCATCCAATAAATCTAATTGCGCTCCTTCTATTCTTTGTCTTACAGGAGAACGCATAGAATTTGCGGCGCTTTCGCTAATATGTCCAACTAAACTTGGCAAAAGTTGTGGTTTGGCGGCACTTTTGTCTTCTGTTAAAGCATCTTTTAATTGCTGCTGAGAAAATTGCAATCTTTGAAGCAAAGTAGCGGCTGTTCGTTCTCCCTCAGTTGGCGCACCTGTTGGGTTTGTTACTTGTCTTTCTTCTTCACTACGTTTTGCGGCTTCTTTTCTTTTTTCTTCAGCTATTTGTAATTTTTCAGAAGCTCGTCTGTTTGCTTCAGATAAAGCAAATGATCTTTCATCATGCGGCGTTAAAGATATATTTGGAACAACAGTTTGTGCAATAGGTTTAGCAACAACAGTTTGCGGTTGCACTAATGCAGAAGCCAATGCAGGATTGACCGCAGGTTTAGCCTGCACTTGCGATTCGTCAATATATGATTCCCCTGTAAATTTAGCCATATCAATCCTCTATGTATTCTTGACCGAGATATTCATAAATAGGCTTGTCAGTTTTTTTGTCTTTTCTATTAGTCAATTTTGCAAAAGTCGGTATGCCTCTAATTTTAGGATTTATTTGAAGAGCACTTTGAGGCACTTTTATTCCTAATTTATCTTGAGCGTTTAATGCAGCAATTTCATTTGCATTATTTTGTATTTGCAATTGCGAGTTTTGAAACTCGGTTAATTCTTTAGGCTTGCCTTGGCTAATAATATTAAATTTGCCCCCACTGAATGTGCCTAAGTTTTTCTCTGGATCAAACGCATGAATTTGCCGTGCAGCCGCTGCTTCGGCTTGCGCCGCAGCTTGTTTCTGTGCTTCTTGCTGCATCAAATATTGAAACAGCATACTCCTGACTTGTCCAGTTTTATAAGCATTAGGATTAGTAGGGTCTAAAAAACTTGCATTTAATAAAGATATTTGACGAGTTGGAGCTCTTTGTTCTGATTGCCCAGCAACAGGCATAGCTCCTGCGCTTACATCAACAGCAGGATATGCTTCACCTGTTGGTGTTGGCAACGTATTTTCTTTCATAGGATATGTTTTTTCAGTACCCCTTGAAATTACTTCACCAGGCACAGTCTCATACTGACCCAAATTCCTCAATAAGTGTGCCGTCTCTCCTGACACTTGATTTTCATAATCTTTTTGTTCTTGATCTGCTCTATCAAGATTTTTACCAGCAATGTAGCCTTGCAATAACTTTGCCAACCCTTGTAAATGGCTAACTTTTGCACCTGGCACAGTCGGCATTTCAATTGGGGCAACGGCTTGTTGTTGCATCGCTTCTGCCATTTTGCGGCGGCGATCCATCGCCTGCTGGTCAGCGGTGTATGGGGATAAATTTACATCAGCCATCAAAGTCTCCCGTAATCAACCATTAAGTAACCGCTTGAATGCTGCTGTACTGCCTCTGGCATTACTTCCATCAGTTCTTGCGCCATTACGCCAATCTGACGACCACCAAAAATGTCGTATTCGTAAATTCCCACGCCTATTGGGTGAGTGCCAATTCTGACAATATTTGATTTCAATCTGCGGTCAGAGAATGTACCTTTGGGCGCACCCAATGCAGCACCACCCAATGAATACATACCTGTTGTAGCAGCATTAGCTTGTGCAACCTGTTGGTTATATGTATTTGCGTCAAACAGACCCTGAGCTTTGGTTGCTTCAAACAATGGCGCTGGTTGTACCGTAGCGCCTTGGTAAGCACCAAATTGTGGATTCTGAATCTGTGAGCCAGACATCAGCGCCGTGATCTCATTCAGCGGCAATTGACGTTGTGTGATCGCTTCAGCCAAAGCCTGCTGCTGTGCAGTGTTGCCAAACTGACCTTGCTGAACCGCTTGGTTAAAGCCTTGAGCATTTGCGCCAATATCAAGGTTAAGACCTTGGGTAACCGCTTGTGTTCTGGCATCGTTTTCTTGCTGTCCAAGGAGCTGGATAGCGTTGTTGTAAGCCTCAGTGCCTGGTCGTAACCCTTGGTTGATCAATTGAGTTTCTGTACTTACTCGCTGTCTTGCCAACGATGGCTCAAGCCGCTGCATGATTGCTTCTTGCCCAGTCATGCCTGCATTGACCGGCATTTTGGCAACATTGCTTGTGTCCAATGAGGTCTGTACCGCAGGGCCACCAAAGTTAAACGGCTTATCCAGCACATTGCTGGCAGTGTTTGCACCTTGTTGTCCAAGGTTGGCAAGTGAATATTGAACGCCTTGCTGCGCTTCTAAAGTCTTTTGTGCCGTAGGTGTCAGCGTTTGACGGACTGTAGGAACATCACCCTCGTAGGTTACTGTCTGAGTACCGTATGGCGTGTAGGTATTTGGATTGGATAGCTTTGCCGTAGCTCTGGCAGATTCTAAGTTTGCCACACCTTGTTCTTTGGCTGCGCCTACATAATCAGGTGCTGCTGGCGTAGATGTACTTTTTCCCATATCGTTCCCCCAAATATTTGCAATTCTCTTTTGCCAATGTGTACAAAATCATGTCTCCATCAGCCATGCCGTCCTTGATTCGGGCTTCCTCTGTGAACCCCATTTTCTCAACCAAGATGACACTTTTAAAGTTTGTTGCATCTACTGGAACAATAATTTTTTTGACATCACAGACATTGAATGGATAGTCAAAAATCACCGCCAAGTATCTCGGTGTCAACCGACCAGAAATGGCAATGTGGCAAATGATTGACCGACCATTCCAATTCTCGTAAATCACACCGGCAACAAACTCGCCGTTTTGTTTCAATCCGATTGATTGGCTGTTTGCCTCAAAATACTTACCTTTTGTCTGTTCAGCCGTCCAATGACCTGCTGAATGATCGGTAATTAACTCAAAGGACACCGCCACCCTCGAATACCAGATCGGTTGCGACCCACTGCAATTGTATGCCCTGCGTGGCTGTTTTGATCAGGGGAGCAAACGAATATCCAATACTTGTAGCGCCTTGCCATTCAGCACTTGGAACAACTGAAGCACCCCATAAAGCGGTATCCCAAAGCCCCGCATCCCAAACACTAGCCGAAATTGGTGAAAATCCAAGTTGCGCCGATTCATCTGTTAAGTTGTAATCTACGTTTACGTTTCCATACACAGATGGAAAGCCATTTGTTTGCAAGTGGTAACGAATCATCTTGCATTGCTTTTGTAAAGCTGTGCCATATGTTTGAAAGCTCTGTAAACCAAACCCATTGATGTTAGATGTGTCATCGGTGTTGCCATCCCATGCCTGAGCCACAAACCCATCGCCCCCAAAATAAGGGTCATCAAGGTGCAATTCCCAACACGTTGTAGCCCAGCCAGTAAAGTTACACCAGCTCTTTGTGATGTTGTTCATCACGTATTGCTGCTCTTGTCCCGTTTGGATTGGCACATTCAAAATCAATTGATTTTCTTTAGGGTAATACAACAATTGCCACCCAAAATTAGCCCCGTAAGTCGATATTGCCACGCTCATGGCGTACTGAATCTTATTTGTAATAGATACCCTTGGATCAAGCCTAGATGACTGCAATGATCCACTCATAGGCACTACGCCATCTTGCGTGATGATCAGCAAGTCTCCACCGAATTTTGTCCAGCATCTACGCCCAATCGGTGCGCCAATGGAATAAATACCAATCATGGAAATACCAGATGGTGTCGTTGGATCGGTTAAGCGCCAAACAATTACTTCGCCAGTTGAGGTAATAAATGCCAAATAATCGTCCATGCCGTAACCAGCATCCAGCGTCCAAGTCATTCCTGCCATGATGTAGCCACCCTGCTGTACAAGGCTTGACATATCCAAACTGGTTGCAGCGCCGCCAATTGAGTTAATCGGTAAATACCACGCTTTTAATGTGCCTGTTTCAATCAACCACACCCGATTTTTAAACAAAGTGATGTTTGAACAGGTTGCCGTATCTACGCCCGTGATGTTGTAAGGCACTCCATCGCCATCTTTAAACCAAGATGTACCGTTGTAAATTCTGAGCTTGTCTGCGCCATTTACACACATCAGATAAGACCCCGCCGTGGTGGTCATATTGATATATTGAAACTTGGCATTTGTCAGACTAGTAACTACCGCAGCTCCAACAGCGCCAGGCGAGGTAACGTCATAAATACTTGTACTAGCCGCAGCAAATAAATTATTTGTTGTACCCGAGCTGTATGCCATCAATGTCTGGACTGTGCCAGGCAACCCAGTTGCGTGTTTGGTGTACCCGTTTCGCAAAATTACCGAATTCGTGCCAGGCCAAAAATTAGTCAGCGTTACCGCATCCAAAGCATCCATAGCGCCCAAAGCATCCCGAGCGTTCCAGCCACCAATTGGCGCAGCAACCGTCACCGTCTGGGCAGACTGCTGGCGGGGTATTTTTGCAAATGAACTTAACATTAAACGCTCGGCCAGTTGCCGTCCTGTACGCTCCAAGGCCCAACCAGTTGGTTCATGCCCACTGGCGCTAAAGACATTGCAGACACTGGAACATCCTGAGCCTTGCAATATGAAAGCGACCGCATAAATTCACCCAGCTCAATTGAATAATCCAGTTTTTTGGCTTTCAAAAAATAAAACTTTAAACCGGCAAGCATCAGGTCATCAGGGAATACACAAGTGTCCGTGTCTGCCGTAAACGCTGCTTTTGAGCCTTGATCTGATCCTGTGGCACATACCCACCAGTTTGATACATACTCAAAAGAAAAGTTATAAACCGTGGTCAATGCTTGAAAAATGCGGAATTTGTTGTTGTAAATCCGATACCGTTCACGTGGGCCAATGGAGATAATGCCGCCTTGCAAGAACTGCCAATCCTGAGATGACTTCGTTCCAAGGTTGCGCCAGTGGTCTGTTCTGTCCCAGTTGGTATCTGAGATCATGCGGTCATACCCGCCTGGCAGGTCATAATCCTGTTTGGCAAACGTCATTGAAACCGAGGATGTAGACGTAGCAACCGGCGCATTCAGCGTGACCTGCGTGCTGCTGTCAATCGTCAAAATCTCAGCATATGGGGTCTGTCCAGTGCCTGTGACCACATTGCCAACCGCCAACGCTGCGGTGGTCGGAATGTTTGTGATGACCCTTGATCCAGACGTAATATTTCCCGTGGTGCTTACAGCGACCTCGGTTTGCCAGATGTAGGCTTGAACCAAACGTTGCCACTCAAAGTCTCTGACCAAATCCTTGCCCAGCCGGTTAGCCAAAGCAAGAATCTGGATGGTCTGGTTGTTTGATGAACCAATCACTACTGCCGGTTGGGTTAGACCCAGCTCTGCCGACATCTGATCAACCAATTGCAATAGTGTGTAGCTCATGTCATTCCTCTACGGTTTCTTTTCGTGGTCTGCCTTTTTTGGCAGTCAAATCGTTAATCATTTCACGCAACTGGGCAATTTCAGCGGCCTGAGTTTGCATGACTTTCTCAGTCTCAGCCCTTACGTTGTCCATCAGCTTGGAATCTTTTGCCGCCAAAATGAACGTGCGAGCCTTGTCGCGCAAATCATTAAAGCCCATGATCTTGTTGCCAACTGAGTCGGGAAGCTGTGCAAACTGATCAATCGTAAAAATGTGCAAAGCATTAAATTCGGCTTTTTGGGTGTCGCTCAAAATAGACCAAGCATCCAGCGGAGTACCAGAGACACGGTTTTCTTTCTTTTGCTCAAACCGCGCCCATTCAATTGGGTAATCTTCAACATCAGTCGGACGCATTGGACGGTCAACCACCAATGTAGAGTCACCAGGCACAAGTTTCTTTAAGAAAATCTTTTCATCAAAGATCGGGCGGTTTTCCTGCGCCGTCTTAAATGAGTTTTGCACCTGTTTAGTGTAGAAAAACACCGCCATCTTGCCTCGGTTGTCTTCCATCCAGCTCTCGTTTGTCCAACCTGCTACTTCGTTTTTCATGCTAATTCCCTGAGTTTGAAAGCAGTTTCCTGCATTAGACCATCACCATAAAACACCACTTCAGCGTCCTGCGTCTCTATGAAATTTTCCATTTCAATCGCTGCTTGGAGCATCTGCTGTGTCGTTTGGAAAGTTCTCAAACCAACTCTGACCATGATTTTAGTCTGATCTTTGCCAGTATGAGCACCTGCGTGGCGGTTATTTACAAATGAGCAATCCATGCCGTGGATGTCAAACCGGCGAAACCCTAAAGCCGCCGAAACATTCATTGCACGCATTCCCACGCTTGAACCGCCCCCTATCAGGCTTTCCATTCCCTGCGGGTGATTTTGGGCGACCCATGCCACCGTTTCAAAATCGTTCCCGTTCACCAGATGCCATACCTTAACATTTTTTCCTTTGAGGGTTTCCCAAAAGTCTGGATGACAAACTGAGGCCATCAGGTACTTTGTTTCTTTCTGAGGCTTTTTCAGCATCTGAGCTTTGTGCGGTCTGGGGTCACAGTCCACATGGAAATCAGGGATTACGCCCCTTTCCACCAGATAATCGTGCGCCCCTGAGACCGTCATTATTGGACGCTGGAGCTGCTTCCACGTATCGGCAAGGCTTGGCCCGTAACACGCAATGGTCATGCGCCGGTTATTGAATTTGCCCTTTTTCTTGAGCAGCGGCAAATGAATTGCCTTTGACATCTGCTCATGGCGCTCGGCGTTGGTTAAGACCCCTTTAAGCATTCCACCCTCATGTCACGAAATGGGAAATGGTATCGAGGCTCATGGAACTCAATGTTCTGCATTCCAACGGTTTCCAGCATATCCCTCAATGGACGTTGAAACCAACCCCAGTGATGGCACATTGCTTCTGACTTGTACTTGGGATCACCATACAACGCATTTAAGGTCATAAACGGCTGTAGCGGTTCTTTGTTGACAACGCAATTGTGGACGTAAGCAAACACCTTATCCATGCAAGGCAGCTCTAAGATCATCTTGCCGCCTGGCTTTAAAACCCGCTTCCATTCGGTTAGCAGGTCGTAAACCTCCCACTCGTAAAAATGTTCCAGAACGTGAATTGCAGCCACCGCATCGGCTGAATCGGTTGCCAGTTCTAGTTTTCTAAGGTCACACTGGATGTCTGCAATGTCTGAATGCAGGTCAACGTTTATCCAACCGTCCCATTTCTTTGATCCGCATCCAAGGTTGTAGGCCGTCTCGTAGCTGTCTTCCACTTGTCGATCAGTGTTGCTGGCGAGAATTCTTCCCTCACGAACCTCTGCGCCTTGGAAATGAGTTCGTTTATGTTCTGCTGTGTTGTCCATTCGATGCCCTCTTTGATGTTGCCGATGTAAATGGGGAAATCTTCCAAAGCTGGATGCGGCTCTGCAACCACATAACACCCTTGGCGAATTGCCTCAATTGCCCTGTTTGCGCTCTTGTAAGGAGCTGTGGCAGGGATCACCACAATATCGGCTTGGGCAAATTCTTTCAGCATGGTCTCATGTGACCAAGGAATTGCACCATCAAAGTTTGACACCACCCGCAAGGGATAACCCTCAATCTCAGGCAGTATGCGTTTTAGGCTTTCACGGTTGACATGATGCCCATACCATAGCAAATTGACCCCATTACAGTGCGGTGGCATCTCGGGGTACTCATAAGGGTCAGGAATGACAATAGCATCCTTGCCCAGTTCTTTAATTCTTTTTGCCATTTCGGTGGTCGGACAAGTCACCGCATCAGCCAGACGTAGCGCCTCTTGGTAGTGCATCCAATCAAAATGATCATCACAAAAGTCCACCACTACCCATGCGCCCCGAGCCTTTGCCCGAGCCATGTCCATCAATTCAGGCGCTTGAGGCTTGGAAAACACCAACGTGTCAGCAGTCAGGTCGTTCAGACTTGCCCAATCTGCTGCCGGTATCTTGGCTCGATAGCGCCAGCTTGCTGCATCTTTATTGCCCCAATGGATAAATGAAGTGCGGTTGTTTAGGTTTGCCTTAACATCAATGATGCCGCCCAGCTCCATCATGTTTTGCTGGCGTTTTTTAATAATGGCTTGAATCAATCCATGCCCATGCCCGTTAAACGTAGCATCTGGCAAATAGTCGTAATAGGTCTGAAAATGCTCAGACTGCAAGGCCATTGCCGTATTGCAGTAAAAGGTCTCGCCATCTGGATCAATCCTGACCTCAACCAAATCGTCACCGTCTTTCAAACCCTCGCCGTTGACCCTGAGCATATTGCCGGTGTTGCAGGAATCAAACCCAAACAACTCAAACTGGCGGTAGCCAAGGACGTAGAACAGCGATATAGCCCTTAAACCAGAGGTTGTTCCGCCACCTATCAACATACAGTTTTTGGGGCGTGTCTGCCCCTTTTTAACGTATGGATGCCATATTGTGACCTGATGCCCAGCAAGGTTGTCAAACATCGCAGGATGGCATTGGCTGGCAATCATGTAATGCACATTTTTATGCGGCTTGTAGAACGCAATTCTGTGCTCTTGTGGGTCAATGGCTAGGGCATAGTCTGGGATCACGCCGTGAGCAATAAGCCAATCATGTGCTCCCTTGATCGCCACAATGGGCGACCCTGCGGCTTTTAACTTTTTAATGACCTCTAATTGACCCCTAACGCTTGGCGCACTTGCCACCAACAGGACAGACCCAGTATTGGCTGGCTCGGCTTGTTTGATCTGTGGATAACCTCTGGCGATTGCCGCATCCATGTAACCAAACAATGTCTCGTCTTCTGCGACACATTTACCAACTATTTTTAAAGGGACAGAACTCATTAAAAAGACACCCCGCTTTGTGGGCGGGGCATCAGTCTGGTTTAGCCTGCGCCAACCATGATTAAGCCTGCATTGTTCACCATACAGAATGGTGCGCTAGCAGAGGTTGCTGAGGTGTTAGCCACGATACCTTGGATGAAACCGGCAGACACGGTTGTGTCGTCAAGCGAACCAGCGGTAGAAGTGGTGTACAAAGGTACTTTAGGCTGGCAAGAAACCAGCAAGTTAACTTGCAACATACCGTTCAAGCCAACCCAGCCGTAGTAGCTAGAGGCAATCGCGGTTTGTGCAAAGCCAACCATGTTAAAACCCAAAGCCGCAGCGTTTGTAGTGGTCACAGGCACAGCTCGCATCACAGGAGTCAAGCTCGCTGAGTTTGCGTAAGTGCTCATGATCACCGCATCAAATGCGTTGATGGTGGATTCGGCGCGTACAAACATATAAACGCCGTTGTTGGAAGTGTTCACTCTGCTGCCAGGGGTAACAGGGAACAGTGTTGTAGAGCCTGCACTGGTTGACGCATAAGTAGCCGTCAAGTCAATGCCGATTTTGCCGTCTGTGACGTAATCTGCCATGATATTTGCTCCTTATTCAGTCATCACGCCTTGGAACTGGAGTCCCGAGGCAGTCATATTGCCAGCCCAGCCAATCAAGCGCACGATGGCATCTTGGTTGGTGGACATACGCTCGTCACCGATAGGAACAAAGTTCCGATTGGTGTGAGGACGGAAGAAAATGTACTTTGTGTTCAAGAAGTAACCAGTAGATGTCGGAATATTACCGCCGATACCACCGTCAAGAACAACGTCAGCGTTCATAAACTTGGATGCAACAAAGCCTAATTCGGCCATTTTGCTTGAGCCAGGAAAACGTTGAATGTTTTGCAGAGACGACATGAAGAAGCCCCACAAGTTGTTATCCACCAAAATCAAATCGACTACGTCAGAGCCGCGACTTGTCTTTGCATACAGGCGGTTAAAACCGGTCTGAATGTTTGAGCTAGATGCGGAAACACCCAAGTCAGTAGAGAAGTCAAACGTCTGATTGCGCCAAAATGACCAAGTCGCACGGTCGATGCCGCCAACCACGCCGGTGCTTGGAGATGCAACCACCATAGCTTGCAGACCAGTGATCTGCTTGCCGTTGTTGGCTGTACCGTCCGAGTAAATACCAGTGCTGATCAAGTTCTCAATCGATGCCTCGGCAACGTCCAAACGTGCGTCAAACAAATCAATGATCTGTTCTTCACCGCTGTTTTGGAGCATTTCCAAGCCATTGATGGTCACTGCGACAGCGGCCTGTTTGATGGGGAACTGAGCCGCAGAGATTACGTCCGCAGGGCTAATGTCTAAGACTTCAGCGCCTGAGTAGTACATCGCGGTCGAGTTTGCTTG